>JAALLR010000201.1_pt1 | contig 18882 bp, 20 predicted proteins | sample 7245931 | NCBI WGS metagenome assembly JAALLR01 (sample SAMN13049201, study PRJNA578106) | oil field metagenome | isolation source: filtered produced water from oil reservoir B9 | place: USA:offshore Texas | collected 2016 | reverse complement strand
GCCGGAATAATCGCCGAGATCGGCGACATCCACCGGTTCGACAACGAGAAGGCAGTCGCCAAGTTTGCCGGCCTCACCTGGCGGAAACACCAGTCAGGCGAGTTTGAAGCCGATGACACGCCCGCCGTGCTTTGGTTCTTACCGCACGTAAACTCGTGCGGGTGGTTGATGCCCTGCTACGCAGCAACCAACTATACGTGCCCCAGGGGCAGAGAAAGGTGGTTGAGGTTTAGTCTGTCGGGTGGCTCTTCTGCTAATAGCAACGCTTCATAATACCGTATCGACCGTCCAGTAGGGTTTATCCCGAAAGACCACAACGGATAGGACGCTACAGTGCGTGGAGCAGCATTCATATCACCGCCTGACTATTGTCTCTCAACCAATAATCCATTTATGTTGCTTTTTTCCATTTACCTCTGGAAACAAGCTTAGTTTGGTATGCGCTTTTTTAGAAAATTTTCTTATGAAATTTTGGTCCTTGGATCTTGACATATTACCGTAAGACTATCCCTGATGTACTCCAGGGCACTGCGCATCATCTCTGCTATCTCTCTTGCGCTGATACCACTGTTCTTGTAGCTGCGCCTGTTCCTGTACAGGAACAGCGAGGTGGAGGTCTTGTCTTCACGCCATGTTTTGGCTGGCACCTGGCGGCTGAATACACCTTCCGCATCCCTGACCATGTGCATGCGGTCATCTTTCGGCCGCGCTACTATATGGATGTTCTTGCTGAGCAAATAATTGATGAATGGAGCCTTGGCATATCCGGCATCCACCACTACTACATCGGCAAAGTGCTTGTAGACTCTGTAAAGCCATTCAACCAGCCTCTTGGCAGCGGTGGTCTTGCCTTCCCCAGGTAAAATCGGTTCCTGACCTATGATGAGCGGCGGTTTGCCGCCCACTATCTGGCAGATGACGACCTTGTGGCTCGTAGGTGATCCTCCCATCTTGCTGCGGCGTGCTTTGTTGATTACTGCCGCAAACAGCTTCTTGATGGCGGTCAGTTCCATCCCAATAGGGTTATCTACCAATTGGCCCAGCTTTTAATGGGAGCATACCCGTTTTAGCCTCAATGGATGTCTGGCACATCTACGGTACTGAGAACAGCCTATAAACTACAGAATAACCCGGATAATTGAGAAAACAAGCCCTTGTAAGGAATATCCGCCCGTTTATGGGCGTGTGGTGCCGCAAATGAAATTTGTAGAATCAGAAGTTGAGGAATACAATGACAACAAAAATAGTAATTTCCCTTTTTTCTTTTTTGGAAATAATTTTGGTCTTTTGGGTATCCTTTGGAGGGATAAAATTGTCTTTGACCAAGCGGCAGCAAGAGTTTCTGGCATGTATCTTTGAACAGTACTTAAAAGACGAGAATCCCGTTCACTACACAACTGTTGCAAAAAGACTGGGGGTGAGCAAATGGACGGCTTATGACATGCTCAAACGCCTGGAAGAAGCGGGTTACCTTTCCTCGCATTACGGTTTGAAGGAAAAGGGCAACCCGGGCAGGTCGCAGTTGTTCTATACACCGACTTCCAAAGTGAAACAACTCAGTGAGGAGAATGCGGATAAGCAGGAAAATTGGCTGGTATGGAGGCAACTGCTGATCGAGAAGGTTGAAAAGCTGCAGTCAGCAACCGCGGGCAGCGGGCACAACCAGATCGAGGAACTGCTGGCATTGCTGCCGGAGGCGAAGGATTCAATAACGTACTGTGCATGTTTAATAGCTCTCTTTGCTGCCTACATAAAAGTATTCAACGAACAAGGAATGAAACTGATCCGCCAGGTTATTGAGCTGATCAAAAAGCCTGAGCAACGCTTGTCACTTTTTTGTGGCACAATTATAGGAACCTTATCCCTATCCGATTCTGCTTTGGCTGGAACGATGGAAAACGGGAAGGAGGGCTCGGTAACAAAGCTCGTTAATAAATTACAACAGCGCTTGATGGAAATCGATCTGAAGCAGTGTCGCATACTTGACGGTTTCTTAAGTGATTTGCTGCAGGCAGTTTCCTGACTTATGAGCGGTTCTTGGGTCTTTTGGATAATTGCTCGGCATGTATGACTGAGCGGTTAGCGGCCTTTGTTGATAATAAACCTGAAATAATAGTTACTATGACCGTAACCAGTATCTTGTGTCGTCTAAGTTTCTGGGTTTCAATTAACATTTCATCTGTGGGGTGAGAGCGATGTTCATGCGGATGAACCTGGATTTTGCCAAGAGGTTTCTGGGGGAAAAGGTGATCGAGCAGGTTTTGAACTATATGGAGGGCAACCCTGAGACGAACATCCCCCGTCTCCTCCGGCTGTTTGAAACGATCGCCAGGGCTCCCGGTCACAAGGAGTCGGTTCAAAGTGCCCGTGAGGCCTTTGAAAACGACCCGGTGATGAGAAAATACCTGATCAGCCTGTTTACCGACCTCGACCCGGGTGTCCGCAAGAAGATGGGCTGCAACACGATCATCAACGCCATTCTGCTGGGGAGGCCGCGGCAGATTCAGGTCGAAGAGAAAGAGGGGATCCATGTCCCCTTTACCTTCCTGATCGACCCGACGAGCGCCTGCAACCTCAAGTGCGTCGGCTGCTGGGCGGGAGCGTACACGAAGCACGACGAGATGGAGCCTGAACTCTTCGACCGGATCTTGACCGAGGCCAAGGAATTGGGGATCTATGCGATCGTCATGTCGGGCGGAGAGCCCTTCGTCTATCCTCACCTGTTTGACATCGCCGAAAAGCACAACGACATGGTCTTCATGCTCTACACCAACGGCACCAGGATCGATGAGAAGGTGGCAGACAGGCTGCGGGAGCTCGGCAATATGTCTCCAGCGATCAGCATCGAGGGTTGGGAGGAGCGCACCGACAGGCGCCGGGGGAAAGGGGTCTTTAAGAAGATCACCCAGGCGATGGACTACCTCAAAGAGCGGGGGGTCTTGTTTGGCGCCTCGATCACCATCACCAGGGAGAACGCCGAGGAGATCGCCAGCGACGAGTATATCGATTTCCTGATCGAAAAAGGTGTCAAGTACATCTGGACATTCCACTACATTCCCATCGGCAGGGAGCCCAACCTCGACCTGATGGTGCTGCCTGAGCAGCGGGCCTGGCTGGTGGACAGGATCTACCAGCTGCGCAGCGAAAAGCCGATCACGATCATCGATTTCTGGAACGACGGGGCGCTGATCGGAGGCTGCATTGCCGGTGGAAGGTGCTACTTCCACATCAATGCAAGGGGCGATGTGGAACCATGTGCCTTTGCCCATTTCGCCGTTGACAACATCAGGGAAAAGAGCCTGAAGGAGGTTCTCCAGTCTCCTCTCTTCAAGGAGTACCAGAAGCGCCAGCCGTTCTCCGACAACATGCTGCGGCCGTGCCCGATCATCGATGTCCCTGAGGCATTGCGGGAGATCGTCAGGGAAAGCGGTGCCCGTCCCACCCATAAAGGTGCAGAGACCGTCCTTTCAGGAGAGATCGGCGCATACCTTGACCAGCGGGCAGCGAAGTGGAAGGCCGTCTCGGATGAGCTGTGGGCGAAGCGCCAGAGTGAAGAAGGGGCAGGTCCCTACCGCAGGTCGATGGACAAAACCGGCACTATCTAAACATCCTGGGAAGGAGGTGATTTCGAGTGTCCAAAATCACTGAGGAAATAAAAGAAATAGCATCAAAAACTAAGGGATGGGCCTTGGCCACCACAACCAAAGATGGAATCCCGAACGTGGTTGCCATCGCCTTCGGTAAAGTAATCTCAGAAAACCAGATTTTACTGATGGATGTTTTCATGAACAAGACCAGGACAAATATCGAAGTCAACCCCAATGTGGCTGTTGCAGTATGGGATATGGAAACGCTCAAAGGCTATCAGTTTAAAGGAACGGCCCACTTCGAGACATCCGGCAAAATTTTCGAGGAAGGAGTCCAGATGGTAAAATCGATGATGCCGCAGCTAACGCCCAAAGCAGCGCTGATTGTTGACGTAAAGCAGGTTTTCAATCTCACTCCAGGCGATGAAGCAGGCAAAGAAGTGGTCTGATATTTTCCGTACAATGGCGTAAAAAAATCAAAAAAAGAACAAGCAGGAGGAAACCGCCCTCCTGCTTTGTTCTGCCCTGCCAGCAGCGGACTGAAATTACAGGCTGTTCCTCTGCTGCGATGCTTTCTCCTGGAGTCTTTCAATCATTTTATCGGCTTTTTGCTACAAAATCTTGTCTTCCTTCACCGCCTGCTGGATGGCCTGAACGCGGGCATCGATCAGCTTCTGGCGCAACTGCTCAACAGTAAGCCCCTTTTCCTGGGCAATGTCGGAAAGCTTCTTTCCCTGCTGCAATTCAGCCTTGAGCTCATCGGCGCTCATCCCCAGGGCCTGGGCCAGCTCGTCCAGCCGTTTCCCGTTGAGCCTTTTCTTTGCACCCTTTCCAGGATGCAGGAAACGCCCCACCGGGAAGAGCTTGCCCTGCTGCTCGGCTTCGTCAACCATCTGCAGAGCGGTCTACTTGACGGCGTCCACCAGTTTGCTCTGCTCCACCCCCAGGTTGGCAGCCAGTTTCTCCAGGAATGATTGGAAAAGGGCAGGCATCTTGGGGAATTCGCTGCGGCTGGGGCCTGAGCGGCATCTGCCAGAGCGGGTACTGCGAAAGCCAGCACAAGACAGAGCGCTAGCAGAAGAGCTATCGCTTTTTTTGACTTTCGCACCTGTACTCACCTCCCTTCGCCGCAATAAAAATCGTTCAGCAGGAACCAGCCCGGGATGGAACCGTGCAGGGGGGCTATAACTGCCGCAAGCAGGGGGTTCCGGAAGCAGCGGCATATAACGTCCTCAATCTCGCAACGGTACCGCGGGAAATAGTCAGACTTCATTCTTGCTCAGGCCGTCTCCTGGTCCAAGGGCGTCTCTACGGTGCACGATTTCACGGTGTACCACCGTACCATTCCCACCATCAAAAGCCGCGGGTAAGCCTTCTGGTAAGGTTGAATTTCGTTAAGAGGCGTTTCGTATAGTTTTGGACATGAAATGATCACCAGTTCAATTATACAAGAACGCCTGTTTGGGGGAAAAGAAAAGGCTCGGAAGCTTTATTCGGAGGGCTTAAAAAAACTGGAGTCCACAACTTACAGTTACCATTTTATTACTTATTATTGTCTGCCGATTTGTCTGCCGGATTGTCTGCATAGTTGCGGAAAACTATTGATATTAAGGGATGCTTGCGGAACCATTTGCTGCCCGGTTGATTTTTTTGAGGTTCCGCAAAGCCTTGTCTCCCAAGGCTTTCAGAAAATAAATGGTGGGCGCGATAGGGATTGAACCTATGACCCCCTCCGCGTCAAGGAGGTGCTCTCCCACTGAGCTACGCGCCCGATTTCTATTCCTAATTATAATAGCGGATCTACACCTCGTCAAGGGGTGACGAGCATAGCCCTGCTTCTGCGGCTATATTAAAAAATAAGTTACCTCAATACCAGTTTACTCGGTGTGAACAGGCATATGTTATGATTATAAAAGGCAGGGCCGCCTTCACAATTCCCGAGACGGCCCTATACCTTTTATTCCTTCTCCCGTTCCGCTTTGCGCTTTTCAATAATCTCCTCCGCCAGGCGAGCAGGAACCTCTTCATAGCTGGCAAATTCCATCTTAAAGGAACCACGCCCTTGAGTAATGGACTTAAGGACGGTGGCATAGTCTTGCATTTCGGCAAGAGGCACCTGCGCCTTGATCAGCTGCATTCCACCCTCCTGGGGTTCCATACCCATTATTCGGCCGCGTTTGCCGTTAAGATCTCCTATAATATCACCCATGAACTGCTCTGGCACCAGTACCTCAACATTCATAATGGGTTCGAGCAGCACAGGATCGGCTTTCTCCATTCCCTTTTTGAAAGCCATGGAGGCGGCAATTTTAAAGGCCATTTCTGAAGAGTCTACAGGGTGGTAAGATCCATCATAAAGAGTTGCCTTAACCCCCGTTACCGGATACCCGGCCAGAACTCCTTCCTGGATCGCTTCTCTTAAGCCTTTTTCTACGGCAGGGAAGTACTGCTTGGGAACTGCTCCACCGAAAATCTTTTCTTCAAAAGCAAAATCCCCGTCGGCATAAGGCTCCAGGGTCAACCAGACATGGCCGTACTGACCGCGGCCGCCGGTCTGCTTTTTGTATTTCCCTTCCTGTTGGACAGTTCCCCTTATGGTCTCCCGGTAAGGAACACTTGGTGTATGGGAATTGACATCAACCCCGTACTTCTGGTGTAGACGCTCCAGCACAATATCCAGGTGGGTCTCACCGGTCCCGGTCAGAATAGTCTCTTTGGTCTCCACATTTTTGGTAAGTCGCAAAGTGGGATCCGCCTCGATCAACTTTGCCAAAGCGCTGCTCAGCTTATCCTCATCACCCTTGCTCTTTGGTTCAATGGCTACAGAGAGCATGGGTTCCGGGAATTCTATCCCCTCGAGCTTCACCGGGTTTTCTTTGTTGCAGATAGTATCTCCGGTCTCGGTCACCTGGAGCTTGGCCACCACCGCAATATCCCCATCCTTTACTTCGGGAAGTGGTTCCTGTTGTTTTCCGCGCATGGTGAAAATCTGCCCGACTTTTTCTTCCTTATCTTTATTAGCGTTATATACCGTGCTGTCTCCCTTTAAACTACCACCGAAAACCCGGAAAAAACTCAGCTTACCCACATATGGGTCGGCCAGGGTTTTGAAAACAAGAGCGGAGAAAGGCTTATCTGTTGTCGCCTTCTCATCCGCAACATCCACTGGGGATGGTGCAACATCCACCAGGAAATCCAACAGATGCCTGACACCGATGTTGTTGAGGGCCGATCCGCATAAAACGGGCACGAAATTGTTGGCCCAAAACGCCTTCTTTAATCCTAAAGATATTTCCTCTTCTGTTAGAGCTTCTCCGTCCAGATATTTGATGAGAAGCTCGTCATCACCTTCGGCTGCGGCTTCCATAATGGCATCTCGCGCTGCCTCCACCGCTCCGGACAGCTCTGCGGGAATCTCTTCTTCTTGATATGAACCGTCCTTGGGGTTGTATTTGCATGCCTTCATTTTGAGAAGGTCGACTACCCCTGAGAACTGAGCTTCGGAACCGATCGGGAGCTCAAGGGGAATTATATTCTTTTTGAAGACGTCTTTCATCTGCTGGAGCACCCGGTCAAAATTGGCGTTCTCCCGGTCCATCTTGTTGATAAAAGCAACTTTTGGAAGGTTAGCTTCTTCCGCTTCCTTCCATCCGATTTCCGTCTGTACCTCTACACCGGAAACGGCACAGAGTACGACTACAACGCTGTCAACTACCCGCAGGGCACCTTTGACCTCACCAAAAAAATCGGAATAACCAGGTGTGTCCAGGATGTTGAGCTTGCTATCTTTCCATTCGCAGGGTGCCAGCGCCGTGCTGACCGATATCTTCCGTTTTACTTCTTCCGGAAAGAAGTCCGTAGTAGCCGTCCCTTCATCCACCTTACCAAGACGGCTGGTATGACCGGCATTGTAAAGTAATGCTTCAACAAGAGAGGTTTTTCCCGCTCCTCCATGTCCGATGACGGCAATGTTGCGGATGCGGGAGGTTTCATAGACTTTCAAGGTTATTTTCCCTCCTCATTAGTAAAACACCCAACTCTGCACTTCAAAGACGTTATTGCGCCTGATTACACGGAAATATTATATTATAAGATTACTATTGAAGTCAAAAACAACTCGCCAGAACATTAACTAACAGTATAAGTGAACCCTGATACATGAAACAATAATAACGGGTGCACGAAGGAGGTTTTCATGGGACGTCGAAACAGAGGGTTGATGTCTGAAGCGCTGAAGTACGAACTGGCCAAGGAAATGGGAGTTTTGGATATCGTCCAGCGTGAGGGCTGGGGAAGCGTCCCCTCACGCTACTGCGGTAACCTGGTAAAACTCGCCATTGAAAGAGCCGAACGCAGTCTCCAGACAGAAAACCGGTTTCGATCTTAACCAAACCACAAGTGCACCCGGGCCAGGGGGACTTTCCCTGGCTTTTTACTTTTCTTTTTTGAAGGCCATTCCGCCGGTAGGACAAACCTTGACACATTCTTCGCACTGGTTACAGCGTGATGCGGCAAGAGGTATATCAGCGAAAGTAGCAACCCTTCTGGAAAAGCCTCTGTTGACAAAGCCAATAGCTCCTGTTCCAACCTGCCTATCAATCCGGACACACCGGCCGCAGAGAACACACCTGTTGGGATCATAAATGAAACCGGCCGGACTATCATCCACCGGCTTTACCTCGAGCATAGGCCTGAGTCGGGTGAGCTTTAACTTTAACTTTCTCTCCCGGGCGATCTTCTGCAACTCGCAACTGCGGTTCTTCAGGCACTCTGAACAACGCAGCATATGATTGGAAAGCAGCAATTCAAAAGCAGTCCGCACTAACCTGTCAACTCTAGGTGTACGGGTCCTGACCACCATTCCCTCCCTTACCTGCTGGGTGCAGGAGGTAACCGGATTGGGTAGTCCCTCGATTTCTACAAAGCAAAGCCGGCAACTGGCCTCCGGGGCTTCCTCTCCCTTTATGCTGCACAGGTGCGGAATATAGATTCCGCAGTCCAGCGCTGCCCAAAGCAGTATTTCCCCCTCGGGCACCTGATACTGCTGTCCGTCAATCGTTATCGTCACTTTACCGCTCATTTTCCGTGCCCCCTTCCTCCTTCTCAACAACAAGTGGAGGAGATATCTTAACAACGGCCTTATACTGGGGCGGACAGGCCACCATACAGCTGTTGCACTTGACACATTTATCGAGATGAATGGCTTTCAGCATATCCGGCCTTGTGTAAATGGCTTCAGTCGGACAGCTGCCGATGCAGACATCGCAAAGCTTGCTGCATTTCTCGGGTAGGATCACATAGGTTATCAATTCCTTGCACATCAGTGCCGGGCAGCGGCCTTCCTGGATGTGGGCCTCATACTCATCCCGGAAATAGCGAAGGGTCGTCAGAATCGGGTTGGGTGATGTCTTTCCAAGACTGCATAAAGAACCCAGCTTGACATCCTCTGCTAACTCCTGGAGAAGATCGATATCCTCGGGTTTCCCTTTCCCTTCGGTGATTTCTGTAAGGATAGCCAGCATCTGCTTGGTCCCCAGACGGCAGAAGGTGCACTTCCCACAGGACTCCTTTTGGGTGAAGTCCAAGAAAAAGCGGGCAATTTCCACCATACAATCATCTTCATCTAAAACCACAAGACCCCCGGAGCCCATCATGGCGCCTGCCTCTTGGAGGGAGTCAAAATCGATGGGCAGGTCGAGAGCGGATTCGGGAAGACAGCCGCCTGAGGGGCCGCCGATCTGCACGGCTTTAAACTGCTTTTCATCTTTGATCCCGTTTCCCACATCGTAAATCAACTCTCGAATAGTTGTCCCCATCGGCACCTCCACCAGCCCGGTGCCGACGACCTTTCCCGCCAGGGCGAAAACGGCAGTACCCGGGCTGTTTTCCGTCCCTATGCCTTTAAACCAGGCAGCCCCCTGGCGCATGATGTGAGGAACGTAAGAAAGGGTCTTGACATTATTGATCACCGTCGGCTTGCCGAAAAGGCCGCAGGTAGCGGGGTAAGGAGGGCGATGTCTGGGCACTCCGGCGCAGCCCTCAATTGAGGCGATCAGGGCGGTCTCTTCACCGCAAACGAAAGCCCCCGACCCCTGGAAGATATCGATATCAAAGCTAAAATCGCTGCCCAGGATATTGTTACCTAACAGCCCCCGCTCGCGAGCCTGAGCCAGAGCGACCCGGAGGCGGGATACGGCCAAAGGATACTCGGCGCGAACGTAAATATACCCCTTGGCTGCTTGAACTGCATAACCGGCAATGATCAACCCTTCAACAAGCTGATGGGGGTTGGACTCAAGAATCGCTCTGTCCATAAAAGCGCCCGGATCGCCCTCATCGGCATTGCAAATCACATATTTGGGGAAACCCTCCTCCAGGTAGCATCTCTCCCACTTCAGACCTGTGGGGTATCCGGCACCACCTCGACCTCTCAGCTTAGATTCTTTGATCTCTTCAATAACGTATAAGGGTTCCCTTTTCAGAACCCCGGCCAGGGCAGCGTAGCCATCCCGTGCTATATAATGATCAATGTCTTCCGGGTCAATCAAACCGCAGTCGGCCAGGATGATTTTCTTCTCGATAACGCCGCGCGGGAAATCTTCATAGGTAGGGAACTCATCATTAGGATCCAGTGCAAAGAGGGCAAAATCATAGCAGGGGTCATCCCCCAGAAGATAATCAGAAACGATTCTTCTCGCAGTCCCTTCATCGACGGGCCCGTAGCATAGGGTTGGAAACCCTGGCTTGGCGATCACAACTAAGGGCTCGGCGTAGCAGTGTCCCATGCATCCGACTTCCCTGATCTCTACATCCAGCTGATGCTTATCGGCTTCTTCCTTAAAAACAGATAGAATCCCCAAGGCCCCCGCTGCTCTCCCACATGTAGCCGTTCCAACAAGAACGAGCGGCTTCTCTTTTAATATTGAGGTCTTTTGCAAAGCAGCTTTTTTTAAAGCTTCATACCTTTGCCCTACAGTTTCAGCAACGCTCAATTCTCCCGGCCCCCTTCCTCCGGGTTCTTTTCCTTGTCTTTCTCCTGTTCCGCTTTCTGTATTTCAAATGCGAGCAAAATTCCGTCGACCCGTATAGGAGAGACCTTTGCCTCTACTTTCTCATCAACAACAACTACCGGTGCAAGCGCACAGCACCCAACACAAGCGACACGCTCTAAACTAAACTCCCGGTCGGGTGTAGTTTCCCCCTCTTTAATTTCCAGTCGGCGCTCAAAGGAGTCCAGAATGATATGGCCGCCCATCATATGGCAGGCAGTACCCATACAAACCTTTATCTGGTGTTTGCCAGGTGGGTTTAAACGAAACTGGTTGTAAAAAGTAGCTACACCGTAAACATCAACTTCAGGGATCTTCATCGCTTCTGCAATTTGCTGCATCGCTTCTTTTGGGAGATACCCGAGCCTCTCCTGTACCTTCTGGACCACAGGGATCAAATCCTGGCGCTCGGTTCCGTGCTGCTTAAGTATTGCCTCCGTTTCCGCACGAATTACTTCCATTTCGTCTTCCCTCAGATCCACTGTTATCATTCCCTCCCCCCTCGTGATACTCTGTCAATTCTCTGCTTTTAGACCTTTTTCCTGCCGGATGTCCGATAAACCACCTCCCTCCAGCAATACCTCATGGGCAATGATATTCTCTTTGTTTCTGGCCAGAGCAGCGAGAGTACTGTCTACATAATCCTTTTGATAGCGGTCTGCATTTAATAAAAAGATAGCCCTGGCCCAATCGAGAGCAGCTGACGATTCGGCGCCCAGCCGGTAACCCTGGTCGCGCGCCCGGGCCACCGCAAGGGCAATGTTTTCGTCAAGGGCTTCAATCACTTCAGACGCTCGGAACCGCAGGATTGCCGCCTCTTCTTCAATATCAGGATAATCGAGATATAAAAAGACACAACGCCTGCGAAGGGCCTCAGAGAGTTCCCTCTCTCCGTTGCTGGTAATAATCACCACCGGCCTGCGGGCGGCTTTAACAGTACCGATCTCCGGGATCGAGACCTGAAAGTCTGATAGTATTTCCAACAATAAGGCCTCAAAGGAACGCTCTGCACGGTCAATTTCATCGATTAATAAGAGAACCTGACCCTCATGGGTGATGGCCTGAAGCAACGGGCGCTGGAGAATATAAGGGAGGGAAAAAAGATCCTCAACATCCTCTCTCCTGTTTTTCTCGACAAGGTGAATCCTGACAAGCTGTCGCTGGATATTCCAGTCATAAAGAGCTTTACTTTCATCAAGCCCTCCATGGCACTGTAGGCGAATCAGCCTGGCCTTCAGGATGCCGCTCAAGGCCTTTGCCAGTTCGGTTTTTCCAACCCCGGCGGCGCCGCAGACAAGCAGTGGTTTTTCCAGCTTGAGGGCCAGGTAGACGATAAAAAGCGCTTCTTCTTTAATAACATAGCCCATCTGAGCAAAGCCACGCCGTAGAGCGTCAAGACTCACTTCCACCCCTAGTCACCTCCCAGGCCTACCCCTTTTCGTCAGGAGATGCAACAGAAAATAACAAGAAGCGGCAACAAAAACAAAAATAATCAGGGCATAGTGAAAGGCAACCTTTAAGAATGAATCTACAATGACGAGAGCCAAGCTCAGAGACAAAGGAAGGATGAAAGACCGCCATTGAAAAACAAAGCGCCCCTGACGAATCTGGTGAAAATTTAAAACAACAAAGAATATCAGCGTCAATACAAATAAACCTACGAGGAGCGGCAGCATTATTTCTCTTCCTCTGATAATCCTCCCAATAGCTCCTTTAAAACGTTCAGCGCCCGGTAATTTGTTAGATCAATATGGATCGGTGTGATAGAAACCATATTTTCTTTAATAGTGGCCACATCTGTATCCATATCCGAAGACCCCTCGATGACATCGATAGCATCTCCCCCCAACCAGTAATAGGCCCTACCTCTGGGGTCCGTTCGAGTTTCAAAACAGTTGACGTATTTGCGGTTGCCCAATCTTGTTACTTTCACACCCCGGATTTGTTCTGGGGGGAGGGACGGCACATTGATATTGAGCAGAGAATCACGGCAAAAACCGTTTTCCAGCACCAGGGGGGCAAGTTTTCTGGTGAATGAGGCGGCATATCTGTAATCCGGAGAATGATAATCTGTAACCGAAACGGCCAAGGCCGCAATCCCGGAAATCAGCCCCTCGAGTGCCCCTGATACAGTGCCGGAATAAAGCACATCAATCCCCAGGTTTGGCCCCCTGTTGATGCCGGCGATAACCAGGTCGGGTCTCTCCTTAAGGAGACAACTGATAGCAAGCTTAACGCAGTCAGCAGGTGTGCCGTTAACCGCCCAGGCCCTGCCGTCAAACATAGAGATCCGCTCGGCCCGCAGGGGTTGATCTACCGTTATTCCATGACCGGTAGCGCTCCTTTCGCGGTCCGGCGCCACTACGTCAACCTCTGCTATATCCTGAAGGGCATCCCAGAGAACGGCCAGCCCGGGAGCATAGATGCTGTCGTCATTTGTCAGAAGAATTCTCAACTTTTTCATGGCCACCACAACCTCAACATATAGTCTATCGCGAACCAATGAAATACGCAATAAAGAAGATGCTGGCAATAATAAAGCGCCTTATTCGGCGCTCTATAGAAGTTTTTCTACAGGTTAATTTCCCCCTCTGATCAGCGCAAATGCCTCCGCCCTTGTTGCCTCATTTGTTTGAAAGATACCGCGTACCGCGGAGGTGAGCGTCTTAGACCCCGCCTTTTTAACCCCCCTCATGGTCATGCACATATGCTCCGCTTCAATCACTACGATCACTCCCAGGGGATTTAAAGCCTCCATGATCGTGTCGGCAATCTGCGATGTTAACCTTTCTTGCAGCTGCGGCCTCTTAGAGAGGCATTCAACTACCCGGGCCAGCTTGCTCAAACCGGTTATTCTTCCCTGTCGTGGTATATAAGCCACATGTGCCTTCCCGTAAAAGGGCATGAAATGGTGTTCACAGGTGGAATACATGGGTATATCCTTAACTAAAACCATCTCATTATGATTTTCCGAAAAAATTACATTTAATTCTTTCTTGGGGTCATGGTGTAACCCGCAGAATATCTCTTCATACATACGAGCAACGCGATCCGGAGTTCCGCGCAGCCCTTCACGCTCAGGATCTTCACCGATACCTTCCAGAATCAAACGTACCCCCTGTAAGATCTTTTCCCTGTCCACTTTGGTTCTGATCCCCCCATCAATGCTTTTCTTGAAGAAGGTCTAATATATTACCGCTAAATGGTAATATCAGCTCTGATAACACTAACCATACTTTTATTCGTCAATAAGGGGGGATATCCTGCAAGAATCAGGATATTAAATTTTTAAGCCAAGCCCAATGACTTGTTGAAACAGCTGAGGGCGCTATCCTGATCTCCCATTCGCTGGTGTGCAACTGCCATAATACTCCAGGCATGATAATTTTCCCTATCCTGAGCGATTACCTTCTTCAGGCAGTTAAAAGCCTCTTCATATTTACCCATCAGCACTAAGCAGGCTCCTTTATTGCACAAAAAGGTTAAATTGCCCGGATCCAACGAAAGAGCTTGGTTGCAACACTTCAATGCAAGATCCAAACGGCCCTGTTCTGCAAGATAGACGGCGACATTGTTTAATAATACCGGTTCATCCGGTTTAAGGTGCAAAGCGAGATCGAAATAATAGACAGCTTCTTTGGGTTTGCCGGACTTAAGCAATGCCGCAGCCAGATTGCTGAGCAGTTCCACGCTCTCTTCTTGGCTTGCTTCAAGGGCACTTTTGAAGGTAGCACAAGCCTCCGCATGGCGGTTCAACTTGGTCAAGCAGTACCCCTTGTTATTTAATAAAGCCTCGGAAACCAACCCGAGATTCTGGGCTTTTTCCAGATATTGCAACGCTTCCCGATAGCAATTCAGGTGACAATAACAGATAGCAATGTTATTCGGTAATATCTTATCTTTCGGAGAAGCCTGGCTGGCCTTTAATAAGTAGCTGAGAGCTTTCTCAATATCACCGAGTTTATATAAACAAAATCCCTTACCGGCAAGAGCCCTTCCGTTGCTGGGCTCGGCCTCTAAGGCGCGATCAAAACATATTTCGGCCTCTCGATAGCAGGCATTACTTATCATTTCCTCTGCCCGGCAACACCAGCTTTCCGGAGAATCCTGCTGGCACTCACCTGCCGGAGGAAAGTGATACTGCGGAGCAATGGGGTCTGTACGAACAAAATACAATTCCTGAAAGCTTTTCCCTCTCTCCCTGCGCCTCCACCTTTCCACCAGCGACAGAAGCTGGCTGAAGATTTTTGCTGTCCGAAAAGGTGATGACTGCATTAGACCGCCTCCTTTTAACCTGCGTTGCTGGGTATAAGTTCTCTACCGAAGCAGCCATTTCCTGCTAAATTTTTCCATCTTATTTCCCCTTTCTTCGTCATTCACAAAAAAATTGTAATAATGAGAAAAATAACAGAACCTCGTTTAGTTTACGCACGAGGTTCTGCTTGATACAAAAGAATAAAGTAAGTTTTATTGATTATGCCGGCATTCTTTACAGTAACCGTAAAAAATTAATTGATGATCAACGATCCGGAATTCTGTTTTTTTCTCAATCCAGGTTTCCAGGCTTTCCAACAAATCATCATTAAACTCAATCACCCTGCCGCAGCTGACACAGATCAAATGATGATGGTTGTGGGATTGCTGTTCGGCTAATTCATATCTTGCGCAACCATTACCGAAGTCAAGCTTGTTTAAGATGCCGAGCCCTGCAAGCAGCTCCAGAGTTCGATAAACCGTCGCCAGTCCGATTTCAGGATCCTCTTTCTTAACGATTAAATGTAGTTCTTCAGCGCATAAATGTTCATCCGCATGATCTAGCAACGCTTTCAGAATAAGCTGCCGCTGCGGGGTTATTTTATAGGCATTGGCTTGTAATTTTTTACAATAAGAATTCAATTTGTTCTGCAACTTGAATCCTCCCAATCCGGTTATTTCCTGCGGAGGTCCTTTACAAAGATACTTCCGGGAAAAGTTTTGGCATATTTCTTTAGCTCTGCCGCTATCTCCCCCACCAACCAGTGGCTGTCGATTTTACGGTGCTCGTTGGAAACTACAGCGATTGAAAGGCTTATAATAGGAAACAGCTGCTCCCTATTTTTTCGATCAACGGTCAGCACGTAGCCGCGTTCCCAATCTTCTTTACTGTAAAATTTTTGGATCCCTTCATCAAAAACGGTTATCAGATGATGACAGATATCCTCTACCTTTTGGGGTAAGGTAATCACGAGAAAGTCGTCACCGCCGATATGTCCTAAAAAGTCATTGGGAGTGCCCTTCTTATCGACTGTTGATACAAGGATCTCTGCCAGAAATTTAATGACTTCATCCCCCTGCAAAAACCCGTAGGTATCATTGTAAGATTTGAAGTTATCGATATCGATATACAGGACGGCAAATTTTTCCCCAGAAAGAATGCGTTTTTTAATCTCCTTTTCCACAGCGGGGTTACCGCTCAAGCCGCTTAAAGGGTTTGTGTATCGCTCTTGTTGAATGCGGCGCAGTAAGGCGCGCAGCCGGGCTACCAGTTCTAATGGTTCAAATGGCTTGCAAAGGTAGTCATCGGCACCGGCCTCCAATCCGGCAATTACATCTGCCGTTTCGGAACGCGAGGTAAGCATAAGTATCGGAAGATGGGCTGTATGGTGATTCTCGCGAATCTTTCGGCAGAGCTCACAACCGTCCATAACAGGCATGATCCGGTCTATTAGAATAATGTCCGGGCGCAATTCCTGGGCAAAAGCAAGGGCTTTGCCTGGATCGTGAAGAACAGTAACACTAAATCCGGCCTTTTCGAGAGTATCCTTTATCAATTGAGTCACTATCGGATCGTCATCAACAATTAAAACCTTGGTTTGAACTCTCAAAGCCCTCACCGATCTTTATTATATAACTATTTTTAAAAATTTCCTTAAACAATAAAATCCCAGAATACAAAATTCCAATTATTAAAAACCGGCATCTTTCATATTGCAGAACCACTCGTAATAATTTTAAAGAAAGATATAAGGAAAGGGTGAGAGCTCTCATGCCGGAAGAAAAAAAATCTCTCCTCACCAGCCCATTAATCTTTGGTACTACGGCAGCGATTCTTATCGGTCTATTAGGGATCCTCGTCCTGGCATCCTGTACCTATTTCACCAATTTCTCCGAACTATATCTTAGGCCTGCAGGAACGGTTTTGTATCTCTTAGGTGCTTTTGCAGGAGGCTTTCTCGCCACGAAAAAATCGGGGGGCAAGGCATTGCTCTATGGTGCCCAAATAGGGATCGCATATTTTCTCTTTTTCTCCTTGATTCTGCTGTTAACCAACCCGGCTGCCTTATCGGCAGCAGTTCTGGGCATAAAAGGAATCTATGCGCTCGTGGCAGCAGTTGCAGGTGGAGCCTGTGGTATTGCCTTTTCATAAAACCCGCGAGAAGGCAGCAAAACCCTTATTTATTGAGAACTCTTTTTAAAAAGCTTAACAGAAAACGCGGCAGCTTGATGTAATATACCTTCAAAAGGATCACCTCTCGGTTGAACTTTTGGTCCTATTATATTCAGCGTGCCGGCTTATGTGCTTTCATTACAACACCTTTTCCGCCTTTTCTGCTAGTTGGTCAGCTATTTTTTTGAGTTCAAAGACCACCATTCCGCTGAGAACCGCATAATCCTCCGTAGGCAGGTAATTCGGTGCCGATGCATCAAAAAGGATATTCCCCGAGGCCGGAAATTCTTCATCCCCGCGCCAGATTACATAGACGACGGGAACCATAGGGAGGACTGGGATGCGTATGCTGACATCACCGAAACTTTCCCGCACCCCACCTAAAATACTACCCGCTTTTATAAGATTTTCCGGCCGCTCGCCGAAGAACTTGATCAATGGGCGAATCGCTCTGTTATGAAAAGGATTGATATAAATCTGCCCCGCAGGCAGCTCTTTAAAGGATATCCAGCGATTTTTTATAGCGACACCTTCCGCTGAGTTCAGGTAATGAAGTATCAATATCTTGTTGACAACCGGCACCTCTCCTTCTTGTTCCTGATAGACTTCACCGGACGGGTAACGAACACGGTACTCTTTATTCAAAAAAGGCACGACTATTTCCTTTTCTTTTTCCAAATATTTGACTCCGGCTCTAAATGCAATATTCTCCGGCGCAAATTCTCCAAACTGCTTCTGAGCAACTTCCAGCGTAACATCCCAGTTCATAAAGGATTTATTTTTAAATTGGAATTTACTCATTTCCATGCCCTAACCCCCCTTAATGAGTTTTAATTAATTAATTCGTTATAGGCCGAGTTCTTCCTTCTCATTCCTGTAAGAATCGTTAAAGGGGTTCAAGGGCATAATAACATTTTTACAGCCGGTGAGAGAGCCAGAAAAGCTTCTGTTGACAATTCTCATGGCCGTGGTAAAATTAAATACAGATGTGCGCCCGTAGCTCAGGGGATAGAGCGCTGGCCTCCGGAGCCAGGTGCGCAGGTTCGATTCCTGCCGGGCGCGCCATTTTTTTATCAGGAGATATCCAGTTTTTTTACTTTTCGCTCAGGATTCCAGCCGAAAAGAGCACAAATGGCCAAAACAAACCGAACCAGCTTATTCTGCAGCTTTTTTTCTAAAATGCTGTTCTGCAAAGTTATTTTTTCTATCTTCTTCTGAAGGGAAATATTCGTAGTGTTAAGCATATCGAGCTCCAATTCCAGATTCTCATTGGTTCTCTGAAGTGCCTGATATGCTTTTTTCATTTCAGCCACTTCCTTGCTGAGTCTCAGTATCTCCTGGTGTTTGGCTTTGACCTCAGTTCGTAAACTCTCCAGCGCTCGGTTATACTTCTTTTCCATCTCGGCTCTGGCCGGCTCGAACTGGCTTAATTCTCTTTCCAGGTTTCTTATCTTCTCCTCCTGCAAGGCAACGGTTTCCTGGAGATGATTGTTGTCGCGTTGCAGATCCTTATTCTCTTTATTTAACAGGATATTCTCCTGAGTACGCGACTTTAGCTGACCGGTTAGATTCTTAATATCCTCCTCTGCCTGCGAGTATTTATCCTGAAGCTTGGCGATTTCTTTGCCGTATTCCTCTATCCTCTCCAGAAACTGACGACGTTCCCCTTCCAGCTGATGGAGATTTGCCTCCATGGTTTTGAAGTAGTGTCCATTATGATGGTGTAAAATTGATGGCTTGAAGCAGGAGAGCCACCCCTCCCTCTGGTAGATAAGAAGTAGCTTAATCTTAATCATCAGGAGGGAGAAAAGATGGCTCA
>JAALLR010000200.1_pt1 | contig 19069 bp, 19 predicted proteins | sample 7245931 | NCBI WGS metagenome assembly JAALLR01 (sample SAMN13049201, study PRJNA578106) | oil field metagenome | isolation source: filtered produced water from oil reservoir B9 | place: USA:offshore Texas | collected 2016 | reverse complement strand
TATATCCGCTCCGGGCATTCATAATATGCTGGTCCCGTGGTTTCTTCTATATCTTTGTAGCCAAATACTCCTTTTTAGGGTTTCGGTGCAAGAGATAAACCAGGTAGCACACTTTTTTATTGTCAGACTTTTTTTTTGATAATAAAAAAGCCACACAACTTCCCTCTTCTTAGGGAAGCTGCATGGCTTGCAACTCGTTTAATAATCTAAAAAAGGACAGTATCGCCCTTTAGCACGAAAGATTTTTTTAAATTTCCGACACTATTTTGGCCGGGAGTTAATTTCGGGTGTTTTCTTACCCGCAGTTAATTTGATTAAAACTTATTATATTATTATCTGCTCCAAGAAATCAATTTGTTTAAAATGCTGTTCTGAACCGATTTTCTTCTTTGATTTCGAATTCTCTTGCTTTTAATCTTAATTCTGCTTGATTTTTTATTGATTTACCCTTGTTTCTATCAAAGCTAGTTTTTCTTGTGTGCTTAGTCGGTGTGCGTCCAAGCAAATCGCCCAACAAGACAAGTGTTTCTTCCTTATTTAAGTAATCATTGTTCTGTACGATATAAAGGTCGAGCGGGTCTTCGTTGGCCATTAAACAGACAAGAGCTTTTTGTGACTGCCTCCCGGCCCTGCCGGCTTGCTGCCACACCGAGCTGATACTACCCGGGAATCCCGCGATAATTACCACGTCAAGATTCCCAATGTCTATACCTACTTCAAGTGCATTCGTGGCTATTACGCCTTTGGCCCGGCCGCTAAAGAGTTCATCTTCAAGTTGACGTCTGGATTCCGCTGTAAGCGTTCCCTTGTAGGTTATAACCTTCCCTTTTAAATACGGAAACTCGTTGATTAACCTTCGGTAAGTATTTTCTACAATCCGCCGGGACCGACAGAAAACGATACCCCGGTGTCCTTTCATCACGCAGCTGGCCAGTGCTTTTCCTGCTTCGTAATGGGCGAGTTTACGAATTTCTTTCCCATTTCTCTGGTAAGTTGGAGGGTCGTAAAAGGCAACAGCTTTGTCTCCAGTCGGCGAACCGTCATTATCAACCAGGTTAAATTCTGTTCCAACCAGGTTTTTTGCAAACTCCAGAGCGTTGGCAATAGTGGCCGAGCATAGGATAAACGTAGGATCTGCCCCATAAAATTTCGCAATTCGACGAAGCCTTCTAATGAGGTGGGCAATATTACCACCAAGAGAGCCTCGATAGATATGTGCCTCATCCAAACAAATGTATGCTAAATTTTTAAACAACCGCTGCCACTGACGATGTCTCGGCAGCAGCGAATAGTGTAGCATATCCGGTGTGGAGATTATCACCGAGCCGGTGTTTAGTATGCTTTTCCTGTCTCTGTAAGGGGTATCTCCGTCGCAGGTTTCGATGACCGGCGGCTTGGCCGGCCAGTCGATGGTATTTACTATCTCATGCATGGTCTTTTTTTGGTTCTGGCCCAGCGCTTTGGCTGGGCTCAGATACAGTGCTGTCATTGAACTATTAGCCAGATAATTGTTCAATAATGGCACGGTATAAATCATCGATTTGCCGCTTGCTGTACTGGTTGTGATAATAGTATTTTTTCTTGCGAGTATTGCTTCTATGGCTTCTTTTTGGTGGGTATATAATTGCTTAATACCCACTTTTTTTAGCCCGTCGACAATGTGTGGTGCTATACTTTCCGGGAAGTCGGCAAATTTCCCCTCCCTGGCTTCAATTTCCCGAACGGACAAAACCCCATCTGGGTCAAGTAATTGGTGCATTATACAGCCTCCCCTATATTGAACTGAACCAAATTCCCTTCCTTATTACCACTTTTTAGAAACTCGATGACTCTATTAATTTTATCCAGGGGTTTTTGGGTTTTTAATTCCCAGTACGCTTTATCATTAAGCCCTATACAGTCACCGCAGGTAAGCTGTTTCCCTATACAACCGCCGTTGTTGCGATAATCAGGGTACAGGCCTTCGGTGATAATGCGTCCACAGCATGGACAGCGGATTGCTTTTAATGCCTCGCTTACAGCCGGGGCGTTTTCATGGTTCGCTTCACTCATTTTTTCCAAAACCGTGCTAAAAACATTAATCCCGTTAACTGAAATCGATACTACTCTGGACCGCCAGGGCTCTTCCAGCAGAACCTTATACAGCGGGTAGTCTTTGTCTATATAGACCAGGTCGACTTTGGCTACCCCATCTTCACAGGGGCGCTGATCACACTTCGAGCAATCAATGGGCTGACCGGTGGAAAGGCAGTAACCGGCAGTTATCGGGCAGGTATCGCAGGCACGATTGCAATCACAGTTAAACATTTTTGACCTCCTTTGTAATTTGAAAGGGCCACCTGATTTTAAAAATCAAGCGACCCTTTTTAAATGTTCTTTTGTTTGTTTTAAAAATTGTTTTACTCGATTCAACCTTTTTAAGACATTTGAGAGTAGTTTGTATAAATATATTTGAATATTTGTTTAATGTTGTTATAATTTAAAACATTTAGCATAACTATCAATAAATTACTGTAATTTTTTAGGTATCAAAACGGAACGTCGTCTGTATCGAAGGAAATTTCGCTTCCGAAACCACCGAAGTCGCCTTCAAAACCCTGGTTACCTCTTTGCAGGTTGTCACCTTGCTGACCGCCGCCCCGGTTTTGGTTTCCGCCACCTTGTTGGCCACCGCCCTGGTAGCCACCACCTTGCTGGCCGCCGGACTTATTAGGGCTGTCCAGGAATTTGACCTCATTAGCTACAATCTCAGCTGCTTTACGGCGGATACCCTGGCTGTCGTCATAGGAGCGAATTTGCAATCTCCCTTCTACGGCTACTAACCGACCCTTGGAAAGGTGCTGCGCAACAGTTTCTCCAAGTTTGCGCCAGACCACGATGTTTATAAAGTCGGCCTCTCTTTCTCCTTGCTGGTTAGTAAAGGGACGGTCAACAGCCAGCGTAAAACCTGCTACCGGTACGCCGGAAGTTGTATGGCGCAGTTCAGGATCCCGTGTAAGACGTCCGATTAGAACTACTTTGTTTAACATTTTGGTTACCTCCTGTATTTTTTTAAAAGGGTTAAGTAATCTTGCAAGGGATTACCCAATGTTGGCAAACAATGAAACCTCGTTTCTTTTCTGGCGGCGGCTTATATTCGCCGCTGGGGTTTTCTTTTCAACCTCGATAACTTTTTCTTTCCCCCGGCGGTTACGGCGGTTGACCGGGCCCTGCAGTTCCTGGTCTTTAGTGTCCACAATTTTACTGCGCCCGCGTGTCAGTCTGGGCTCATGACCGAGGGCCAGCAGTATCTGCCGGTTTTCTCCAGCAATCTTGCTCAGTATACCAGATACTTCGGACATATCCCTGTCCTCGGAATCCTGATCAACGATTTTATTTAGCTCGTCGAGCTGCTTGATAACTTGCTGATCATCCATAAAGTTAAGCCTTTCGATTTTTTCGATCAGCCTGCGCAGGGAAGTAACATTGGCCGGTTTTAGAGAGCCGTTATTTACAACACTCTCACTTGCTTTAGATACGGCTTCATATATCATGGACCGGAGTTGTGCTGCCAGGTCGGATATAAAGTCGCCAATTTGCTTTTTGTAGGTTTTCCTCGCTTCTTTTGCCACCTCCTTTTGGGCCTCTAATTTGATTTTATTGGATTCAATGTGCGCCTCTAATTCCCGCAGGGTATTAGTAAGCGGTACAAAACTGATTTCCCTCTGGAATAAATAAGAGTTTCTTATCTGCTCTTTGGTAGGAAAACGTTTCATCACATGCTCGGTGAACGTCTCCACAAATTCATCTGGCACTTCAACATAAGGGTCTTTTTTGAGCCGGCGGTAAACCTCAGGGGCCGCTTCCTGGTACTTGCGGTAAGTGCTCCAACGGATACTATCGTATCTCTCAATGATCTCGTCGTGGACCTGCCGGTATTCTGCTTCTATTTCATCTAATTCTTTTACGAAATTATCGTACAGTTTATAGGGAATGAAGTAGCCCCAGGCCGTTTTAAAGCTGTATTTATCTTTGAGGATATTTCGGGCCCTGGATTCCAGGCGGTTTAACTGGTTAATGATCGATGCCGGGATAAGCCGTTTTCGACCGAGATTAATATACTCTGCTAGAAACTCTTTATAATCTGAGCTGTCACCTTCGCCCGCTACCCCCAGGTCTTTCGGGGAAAGACCTATCTCAAACCGGGTGCGACCGATATGCAGGTCAAACAAGATACCTTCTCTAGCTAGCTGTGTAGCTGTAATATCCAGCTGGACTTCTATATCGTCCGATGATACCCCCAGCCGTCTGGCTATTGCTTCCTTTTGGTCTAAAATGTTTTCATCATCAATTTCAGTGAGCTTAATACTTTCCAAAAGGGTATTAAGCACTTCTTTTCTTTCTTGCGCTTCGCTCATTAAAATATCCCTCCGTTTCAGCCCCCTTTATTTAAAAGGGGGCATGGATTTTTAAATTTTAATTTATCGCTTTTACAGACCGCCTTTGCCTGCCAGTTGCAACCGACATTTCTTGCAGTTCTTTCTTTTCTTCGTATTTCTCCCGGTAGGCCGGCGGCAGGAGGTCGAGATCGTTACACTCTAATAGTGCCAGGTTGGTCATCTTTTCGATGTCCCTGGTTGTTGGCCGGTAAACCTTTAAGGCATACTCGATATCTGCTCGGGTCATCTTTTCCTTCCCGGCATCCTCGGCCACCTCGGCAGCTTTCAGCACCAGGGCCTCAATTTCGGCACCGGTATAGCCGCCTGTCTGGCTGGCAGCGTACTTAAAATCTGCTTCTTTAAGGTTGTGGCCAAGGCCGTACTTTTTAAGCATGACCTTAATTACATCCACACGCTCTTCTTCGTCCGGTGGTAAAATTGGAACTTTCTTATCAAACCTGCCGGGCCGTTTTAGTGCCGCGTCCATTACATCCGGGCGGTTGGTAAGCCCGATGAAGACTACCTTTCCCCGGTGGCGGGTATCGGACATAAACTCTAACAGGCGCTTGAACAGCCGGTTGCTTACCCCGCTGTCGCCCCCGGAATCACGGGAAAGACCTGATTGGTCTATTTCATCTACCACGCAGATCGTAGGCTCCAGGGCTTCGATACAGGTAAGGGCTTTGTCCAGGTTTCCTTCCGAGGAACCCACCCACTTATCCATGATTTTACCAAGGTTCAGCATACAGCAGTTAACGCCGCTTTCCTTGGCAATTGCTTCAGCGAGGACGGTTTTACCGGTACCGGCCGGGCCCGGGAGTAGTACCCCCATCGGGCAGCGCCGGGTATTCCCTTCTTTAAGGGGTTTGACCACGTTTTTGCGGAAGAACTCTTTCACGTGAGGCATGCCACCGATATCGGAGAAGTCGGTCTCCGGTTCAATTATCTGCAGTATCTCACCGAACTCCGAGGCGATTATTTCATTTTTCCGTTCTTTTACCAGCTCCGGAGTGACTGGCAGCCCCTCGACTTCTGCCCGGGCAAAAATGTCTTCTAAGTGCAGGTTTTTAAGTCCGGCAGTAAGGCGTGCCATTTGGTCTGCTTCGATGCTTTCTAATTGCACATCGGTGTATTTTTCGCACATACCGCTTATATACAACTTCCGGTAGTCTATATCCGGCAGTGGTATCTGCACCGGTTCAATCCGGCTGCTGGCGGTTTTTAATACCGGATGAATATCTGCCAGGTTTTCAGTTACCAAAATAATGGGGGACCCTAAAGCAGATATCTGTTTATCCGTTGCCCATCTTTGAATGGTGGCTAATATCGTGCGATCAGCCGGTGACATCTGGGCCAGGTCAGCAGAAGGGGCTATGGTTTCGGCGTAGTCAATTATGACTGCTGTTTTACCTTCCAGGACCCCGCCCTCCCCTTTTCTGGACAGCCGGAGTGCTGCTTCAATAATGGATAGTGCCGCCTCCGGCTCCCGGGGAAGCATATCGTTCAGGCCCGGGATATCGACGTCGGTTTCCTCCTCTGAAAACCCCAGCTCGTCCAGAAGCACCTTTTTGTGCTCGGGTATGGGGAACGAAAACCCTGCTGAGCGGTTGTAGTTAATAATGATTTCTCTGTTTGCTATCATGGGTGACTCCATCAGTTGGTCGATAATATGATTTACACCATCTACTACATCGCGCACGTTGAAGTGTAAAATAAATGTGTGCGCGATTACAGCGTCCCACTTTTTAAACATTTTGTTGAAACTGTTCATTAACCATTTCAATCTTGGCGGGCAGGGCACTAAAAAAGCGCCTGCCCTTTTCACCTCCTTAGAGTTTGTTTAGAAAAGGCATGGCACTACCGCCTTTCTATTAAGTTTTTAGCCGCACCAGGGGTTGGTGTTTATGCAGTACAGGCAATCCCTGGTCCCCTGTTTGCCGCACAGATCACAAGCGATGTTCGCTCCCTGAGGCGACCACCAGGAAAGGTTAACGGCACCTTCTTCGTTGACTGTAATTTCTACCGGCTGGGCGGGCGCCGTCTCCAACACGCTTTTAAGTCCCGCCATTCTGAGTTCTTTCATTACCTGTTCGGCAGAGTCGTTTATCGGGACGCTGGCAAGGTTCTTAAGAGCGGAGCTTGCTGATGGCACGACTGCCAACCCCCTGTTGGTTTTGCACCAACGCTGCCGGCTTCCATTTCCTCTTACCAGCAACACCCAGGTCTTGTTCGTAGAGCTTTGTGGCTTCAGTACAGCATTTACCCTTGAACCCTTTAGCCTCGACCTTGATTTCTTCGCCATCGGGGCTAACTACAATAACTATTTCTTTTTTCAATTTAATTCACCCCCACAACTATCCTTACCGATCCGTCAGGTAAGGTTTGTTGGCTTAATTGGTGGCCGAGCAGTTTGGCCCGCTGCCGCGTTTTTTCAACAGCGTACTGCTGTTTTAGCTTACCCAGCCGATCTCCGAGCTTTTTCCCCACATGGCCACCCCAAAAATCTGTTTCCAGTAGCAGCGTACCATCTTTCTGGCGGTTAACAGCCACATCATACGGTGACCCGGGAATTCTAATTACCATTTCCCCATTTTTCGTTTGGTTGCCGTAAAGCCTGGCAGTAGCATTTTTTTCTACCGTACAGCCAAGGCTTTTAGCGGCGGTTTCCAGGGTGTCCATGTTTGTGATACCCATTTTTACGGGTGTAACATGAGACATTTTTCATCCTCCTTTTCTTTGCGGCTATATAAAGCCGACATAAAATAAAAAAAGCCACACAGCTACCTAATTAAAAGGTAAGCCGTGTGGCTTTTATGCAAAATGAAAATTTAAAAAAGGGCGCAAGCCCCCTGTTTAGAAAAGAATTTTTGAAATTTCGGGACTTATTAAGCCCCAGTTTGAATTTGCAGATCTGTTGTCTGCAGATAATTCCTGGCTTTGTGCCAGTTGGTAAACCTTGCAAGTATTTTATCATATACTACTTACCTAATCAATATAGAGCGTCAGATTTTTGATCTCTTTTCTCTCTACGCTTAACAAATTTTTCTCAACTTCCGCTGCCCCATTAATTCGTCAAGGCATCCGAGTATTTCTCTCGTATTAGCGCCACATTCTTTAAAAAATATTTCAGGAGCTTTGCCAGGTAACTTTTTTAATGATTCCCAGCGTACGCTATTTACCGAAACGCGCCGTAAAGCCCCCGACTAAATCCGTGGGGATATAAGGCGCCCCAGGCGAAGCCTGGGAAAGTTGAGCTAAAATTTCTTTTATTCAGAACACATGTACGGTATAATCTACTTGAACATCTTACTTAAAGAGGATGGTATCAGGGTATGCATAAAGCGTTCAAGTTCCGGCTGTACCCCACCAGGGGCAAATGACCCTTATCAACAAAACCACCGGTTGCTGCCGGTACGTGTACAACCACTTCCTAAATCGCCGCATTATCCTCTACCAGTCAGAGCATAAAAGCCTCTCCTACACCGGTTGCTGCAAAGAGTTAACCGTTCTCAAAAAAGAACTGCCCTGGCTTAACGAGGTAGACTCCATGGCATTGCAGCAATCTCTGAAGGACCTCGACAGTGCCTACAAGCACTTCTTCCGTAAGAAGATTGGCTTTCCCAAATACAAGAGCAAGAAGCATCCTAAGCAGACTTACCGCACCAATGCCAACGGGAGCAGTATTCAGGTTAACGATAATCATATTAAACTACCGAAACTGGGCTGGGTTAAGTTTGCCAAGTCCCGGGATATAAAAGGGCAAATTCTTTCGGCAACCGTGCGCCGGTCACCTACCGGGAAATACTTCATCTCGGTGCTGTGTGATGTCGAGATCGCTCCACTACCGGCAGTATCTCAAAACGAGGGCATTGACCTGGGAATCAAAGACTTTGCCGTAACTTCTACCGGTGAAAGATTCCCCGGCCCTAAATACTACCGCAAGTATGAACGTCAACTCCAAAAGCTACAACGCAGGCTTTCCCGTAAAAAGATGGGCAGCCGGAACCGGGACAGAGCCCGTCTTAAAGTAGCCCGTCTGCATGAAAAGGTCCGGAACTGTCGCCTCGACTACCTGCATAAGCTATCAACCAGGCTGATACGTGAAAACCAAACTATCTGCTTGGAGGATCTGGGTGTACAGGGTATGCAGAAAAACCATTGCTTGGCTAAGAGTATTGCAGACGCTGGCTGGTCCGAGTTTAGGGCCATGCTGGAGTATAAAGCTAACTGGTACGGGCGCAAGGTCATTGTAGTAGGCAAAACATTCCCGTCATCACAGCTATGCTCCGCTTGCGGTCACCGTAACCAGGAAGTCAAGAACCTTGCACTCCGGGAGTGGACTTGCTCCCATTGTGGTACACATCACGACCGCGATATAAACGCCGCTAAGAACCTTCTGCGTGAAGGGTTAAGGTTGGCAGGTTAAAAGTTTGGCCGTGGGGCACACGGTGTCAGCTTGGGGACTGTACCGGATTGCTGGGCAGGATGAACCAAGAATCCCCCGAATTTATTCGTGGGGAGTTGTCAATTTATATACCTCAAAGCCATATATATCGTGTAATAGCTCTATATTTGCTGCCGTAAGATATGATAGAACATTTATTCACCTACCTATTCCAACTACATAGGGCATTGTGGGTGTTTTTCCAGAGCTAAAACTCCTCTCTCTTAAGCGTAATCAAATGCGCAGGGCCTTATCTCAATAGTATCCTGCACTTCCTTTTCCGTGACCGGGAACAGTGCGATTTCTCCTTTACCGCAGTTTTGTTTCAACAGGTGCAGCCCCAGGCCCCGTTTTAAGACCAAGATGTTATACAGCTTGGGGAAGAAATACCGGTAGTAACCCAGCTTGCCGTGTTTTATGCCGATTGAGCAAAAAGCGCAGCCGGTGCGGGGGACATACCCGGGGACATATTTCTGCACAACGGTCATATCTTCCCAGTGAAATTTTTCTGGCTCGTGCGGATACATCCTGAACTTTTCAAGTGCTTCTTTCCTGTCCATGTTAGCCGGTAGCGGCCGGTAAACCTCACTAACAGGGAGCTGCCAGAATATGATATAATCCCATATTTCATTTTGAGTCCAGTCATGTATCGGATAGGCTCGCCATATCTTCCATGTTCTCGAGTAAAAGTAGGAGCCGTATTTCTCTCCGGAAACTTTGCGCTGCCAGCTTTCGTTTTTGTTTAGTCCTAAGAAAGACAGGTCCCAGCCGTATTCTTTTAATGCTTTTTTGGTGGGCAATTTTTTGAGCTGTTTGCAGCACTCTTCCGAGGCTTTATCCCCTACCCCTCTGCCTTTGGTCGGCCAACCATACTTTGCTTGGATATCCCAATAAGTCATTTCCGGCTGGGTGGTGACCAGGTTAAGTTTCCAGTCCACCTTGACCCGGCGCATTAGCTCATAAGTAGCAGGATGCTCGCACCTTGTATCGTTAAAAAGTATATGAGTATTATTATTGGGGTCGTGCATTAATACCAGGTGCATGACGACCATACTATCCTTACCCATACTGCTACAAATCACGGGTTTAGAGTGGTTCTTGAGCACCCTTTCAATAAACAGGTGTGCTTCCCATGCTTTGCGGGCCATGTTTTTATAAGTTTCCGAGCCGTACGGGATATCGGAGTACAGCCGACTTTCTAACCTGTCCCGGACTTGTTTATCCTTCATAAACGGCAGGTCGCAAAGGGCGGTCGCCGCATCGTCCATGTCGGCCAGAGTGTAGTAGGCGAACTTATACAGCCAGGCGGGGTAATCAATGAGTTCTAACCCTTCTTCAAAGGGTATGATTGTGGCTTCCTCAATTTTGGCGGGATAGCCTTTTTTGTACCAACTGCGCACGAAATACTGGGCTTCGAACATGTCGGTGGCCAGCTGAGTTATTTTTTCGTTATTAATCGTAGCTGATACTTTTAGCATATGGTACCACCTTTTTGGTTATTTTTTTTGGTCTACAATTTTTGTTTGTTCCATTTGCAATGGATACAAATAACTTATTTTCCGCTAATTCATAATCATTCCAATAACAACCCGGGCGGGTTTGAAATAAAGTAAACCGCACACCTCAACTTCTTTTGGGAAGGCTGTGCGGTTTACTAGTTTAAGGATTAACTACAAATAGTCTATCTTTTACGTAACTGCCTTCGTTCTTAGAACTATTCTGGCCATTGAAGGAATCGAGGTACTGCGTACCGTTTTTTGAATAGCTTATAAAAATATGGTACTTTTTAATTTTTCCCGAGCAGTTTGTGTTGCCCTTAACTAGCACTTCTTCATAACTGTTGGCGAAAACCGCCCTGGCCCCTAACAGCCGGGCCTTTTCGAGTATAATTTTTATAAACATGGTCATTAACTTTTGTTCTTCTTCTTCAGAGCAGTGTTTAAAATACGGCCGCTCCAGGAAAAGAACCAGGTCTTCCTTTTTGTCACCAGCCAGCAGCGATTTTTCCTGATTTTCGATTTCTTCGATATTCCGGAACCGCAGTTTATTGCTGTCGGAGGGCGGGTTTTCACTCCCCTTAGTCAACCGGATTATCGCCCGCCCCACCAGCTCGTTATCCTTGTACCCGACCAATATCTTTTTATTGGCGTCAAAGTTAGCCAAAAGGCAGTTTCTATACGAACCGCCTGACCAGTTCATGCAAGTTCTGACCGGATACTCCCCAATACGGAGTGTTGTCTCAAAATCGCTGGTCTCTTTGGCGACTAAGTTCTTAGCGGTTTTTACCATATCCGACTGCCAGTTTTTCTTTACGGCTTCTGTAGTCTTAAGCCCTATTTCCAAATCCAGGTCATCCCCGTAAAACTTAACCTTCTCAAACTGTCCGGCCATGTATGCTTTACTAAGCAGATAAAGGTTTTGTACCTGGGTACCGTTAAGTATTTGAGATAGTTCATTGACTACCTTTATTAGCCCGCGACTGGCGAAACGAAAGATGTTTTTCTCGTATTTGGCAGTGAACTCTTTCGATATCTCCATCTTGCGCAGTAAGTTGGCCAGCTGTTGATTGTTCTGGTACCAAGCCCTTTGTGCTTCCAGAAGGTCTTTGTACTGTGCAAAAAGAGTATCTTTTATGCTCAGCAAAAATTCTATATCTGCTTCATCCTGCACCTGGTCAATCAGGTGGCCGATTTCATCTCTGAAAATGAGCAGTGTTAAGAGCTTTCCCTTACTGCAATTTTTAACCGGGATATTGTCCTGAATCCATTTAGAGAGGGGTTTTTCAGATATTAGGTAGGCGGTTTTTTTAAGTATGTCCGGTGAGGACATGTTTTTTTGGTACGGCCAGGGAAGGCTGGCTGGGAGTTCTTTAATAACTCGTAATCGATCGTCTACCCGGTCAATTTTCAGGTGTGGGTAGACCCGGCGGTGAAAGTGCGGTGCATCGGCCAGATATATAAACTCCTGCGGGGTTATTGTCTGGTCGGGTATTTCGAGATTCTCATTAAATGTGATATCTTTTAGCTGGTAAAGTTCTTTTTTGTTGACTGCATTTAGGTTTACCCGACTCCAAAGATACGGATGACAAAGAACTGGATTTGGCATCCGGTCACCTGAATTATGGTGCTGCTCAGACAGCTCTTTTAAAACGGCAACTTCCTGCGTAATAAGCTTAATGAAGGCTTTTTTGTTTTTACGCAGGGCGTACATCAAAAGTTCAGCCAGTGGCTCAAACCAGGTTAAGTTTAAATCCTGTTTATTTAGCACGGCAAACAGCTGGGGAAAGCGGTTTCCGTATACAAATTCTAGCAGCTCAAAGTAATATTTAAGTGGGCTTGTTACCTTTCTGAGTTGCTTTAAGGCCACTGTATCCTCTTTTCTTACCCTGGTTTTTAATGCGAAGATGTCTTTAACATCAAAGCTTCGAGTAAACATTGCACGTAAAACATTTGCCAGGGTTTTACTACCGGTAATCTCTTGTAATTCTTTGAGTGAAGTCAGCAACTTTTCGGTGTTGTCAATATTGGAAATAGCTTCGATTTTAAAGTTGCAGCAACGACCATCTAATTTGAATAAAAAACTTGCAAGATTAATGATATCTGGCCGGTCTTTGGCCCGAGTATAGAGCTCTGCAAAATTCCCGGTATACCCCTTAACGAATGGGTGTTGTAAGAACAGCCACAGTTCGTGGGTTATAGACTCTTTGTAGGTGATAAGTCTCTGTTTTTGTAGGTAAACCATATTATCCAACATGACTTGGATAATGGGTTTTTTAAGTTTGTGTGTGATAATGGTTTCGGCAAGGGTGTTAAGTGAATTGTTGTAGCGGTATGGGGTCTTCTCTAGAAATTTAAATATTGTAATAACTACATCATCCCCAAGTTGTTCTATCAACCTATGGTCAATATGAGGCACAATTGAAGCGTATGCTTCTTTAAGTTCATTGTTTTCGGAGATAGCTATATCGTACACTTTGGGACTATCTAAAAGTGCCTTGCATAACTCCGGGTAAGATTTTACATCCTCCCTTTTTAAAGATAATAATTTTTCTATATCAGCCTGTTTATATCCCTTTATATATTTTTTGTCCATTTCTATTTTTTCTAGATGGTCTAAGATGTTTAATCGTCTTTGTATCCGTTCAGCAAGCATTTTTCACACTCCTAACACGGTCTGGTGTAAAAAGCTCCAACAACTCCTCGGGAGTAATAAGATTATTTGACACTAATGTAGTGATTACGTTCATAGAACTTTCTTGAGCTGATAATTTTTTAATTCTACGAAGAACATTTTCAACTATTTGTTTGTCCTGTATTAGTTTGTCGAGATGTTTATCAAGAACATGTTGTATCTTAAAAAAATAATCGGCTTCTTTGACCCTGTTGATTATCAGCTCTTTCTCTTGGTTCCATCTTTCTTTTTCATTCATAAACTCCTGACGAATATTTTCTTCTTCGTAGTGGCGCAATTCCCCGCTATCTATCAGCTGAAACAGCATTTCTTTTCTTTGTTCCGGTGAGATTCCTATAATACCACATTGCTCTGGGTCTTTTATAAGGCTAAAAATATATCTATGGTATTTATGAGGATAAAAAATAAAAAAAATATCCTCTTGTAATTTGAGCATATCTTGAGCTATTGCACATTTTAATTCTGTGATATTGAATTTTTTTATCGCCCGTTTCACCGCGGAGGAGAGATTGTAAACTCCTACTTCTTCGTTGAAGTTAATTAGGTACCGGGCTCTTTCTTTCATAGGTAATTTGTCTTCTACATAAATCATCAGGTTTTCAGTTATTTTACTATTGGTATTAAGGAGTTTATAGTCGTGAATATTTATCGCATTATATTCGGCTGTAATCTTAAAAGCGTTGTAATCTTCAAGAAGGTTAATACCATACTTTTCAGCTATTTTTCTGATCCGGTTAATATTCTGGGTAGTTAGTTCTTTACATTCTAATTCTTGGGTATAAAAGTAATGTAATAGAGCCCTTAGTTGGGCATCACTTAAAAACTCCATGTATTCTTCATTTTCCAGAATATATCTATGACGTTCATTAAACCTTATTACGGCATTCTTCAAGTTACCTATTACAAACCGAAAGTTTTGTATGTTTGTGGACATATCAGCGTGGCCGAAGATATATAAAAAGTTGTCCCTTTCGTCCTTTGATATCCGAATCAAATTTTTGACCGGATCCGGAATGGTTTCAGAATCCTCCAGGTAACCGATAGCCATTTTTTGCAGCAACCGTTCTTTTCCCGGTCCGGTTACCCGCTTATACCGCCGGCAGTGTAAGTTTTTGACCATGTAAAAATTTAGATAACGTACCACCTTGTCCGGTATACCCATAAAGTCTTTAATTTTTTGAGCCTCGTTGTCGGTTATTTCCTTGATTGGCAGTTTACTGAAGGCTGTTAAAAATGCCGCCAACTTACGATTTTTTAAGGCTTTTTTAAGACCATTCGTGTCGAGATGTTCATATAACGTAACTAAATGAGTGTAAGTTTTTATGTTACCGACTATATCCTTTCCTTGACTAACCAGGTTAGTCAGTGGGGCTTCAATACTATGGAGGAACTGTTTTTGTTTAATGTTATCTGCTTTATCTAGATGGCCAAGTACGAATTCTATAGTGACCAATAATTCGTACAGGCAGCCAGCATCTTTGGCCCGGCTCATTATTTCCTTGAACCCGTTATTGTTGGCTGTGTGTTCTTCCGGACTGGAAGCCTCAAAGATTATGGCAGTCAATAAATCATATTCCTTATGCAGAAACCTTTGGACCGAGTTACAGTATGCTAGATATTGGTCAGCGCTGCATTCCAGGTTAATGTGTTGGGTGATGTTGGTGACTACAAAAACTAACGTAAACAGATCTTTCTTGTCTTTAATAATCCTCCGTTCCGTGAAACGCTCCAATAGCTCTCCAGGGTATCTTAAGTTATATTGTCGGGTGAACTTTTGGGCGGTTACGAATTCTTGGCTATTTAATTTATCAACTCCGTGGAATTTTTGTTTGTTAGTAAACCGTATCCAGCATACCAATTTTTCCAGTAAGTCTAGGTTGAGCTTTTTCTTCAGCGGATCTGGATAATCCTTAAAAGATAGGAATGACCAGGCACTGCTAAACAACAATCCTTTCATTTTCAAGCCTCCTTTACAAATTCTCGGACGTCTTTGAGCCATTCTTCGCACCGAAATGATTTACAATGGGCCGGCCGCATCTTCGTGAAATTCTTAGCACCATTCGTTGAACCATTTCTGACCTTCCGGGAAAGTGCCGCCTTCCCGCTATGAAAGGTAGATTCTTTGCAGCACTTGCCGCCGCACTCGGCGCATCTTTTGGGATCGCGGTGTTCTTCTGACACTAATAATACCTCCTTTAAAAGCAATGAAGCCATACAGTCATCTTTTTAAAGATGACTGTATGGCTTACTATATTTCCTTAGTATTGCAACCCGGCCAAAATACAAGCCGTGAAAAAGGGTATAAGCCCTACGGCCAGTCTAAGCCGGTCACTCACCTTATGTCTGTTTAACTTATATCTCCTTATTCTCATTTTTTAGCCCCCTTTTATTGGAGGCCCTGCAGGTAGAGAGATCCCCCGCTGCCGGGGGATATTGATATCCGCCCGGCAGGGGTACTCCTTTTTTATATAAGCTAAAACTAGCCCATTTAGATAATGGGGAATGCCGCTCGGTTATAAAAAACCATGCGGCATTTCTTCAGGGCTTACATTATAGATCTTGAATTGCTAGCAACAACTTTGTTACTAACATCAATAGTCTCTCCTTCTCCTACGTCAGGCCACTCCCAGGCGGGTGGCTGGGAGTACGTATACTGCCTGCGCCATTTAAAGCGCCGGCAGAAGACGAACATGCCATACCCTGCGGCTGCAAAATAGCCCAGCGTCCACAGAATGTCCCCTAACGGTGTTACCGTCAGGAACATTAGGGTGGAGAAAATAAGCAGTCTTTGTACCCACTTTACTCTCTTGTTTTTGGGCTCACCAAAAATTTTGAGGGCATTAAGGGCTAACACTACAATTGGTGTTGCTGCTAAACAGAAAACCATCGCTCCCAAGACCTGGCTCCAGTCCGTAATTGGCAGCACAATTGACATTAGCACTACCATTAGGAAAAGTGAAGTTGTGATACCGATTATTGACCTGACCCACTTCCTTTTTTTGTTTTCTGGCGCGACCATTTGCTTCCAGTGCATCTTAAGCACTCCTCCTTTTTTTGGCTCACTTCTGTGAGCATTTTTAAAAAATAAAAAAGGCCCAGGACGTCTCCCTGCTGTTTTATACAGGAAGCCGCATGGGCCTAATTTCTAAAATATGTATAAGGGCGCACGGATGGCGCCCTTTTTTGAATAGATTCTTTAAAATTTCGGGCGTTTTAGCCCGGAAGGAGTTTGCGCTCCTTTTTGGCACTCTTGGCCATTCGCGGGACTTTTTTGCCCGCACCAACCGGCGGTTAACCCGGTTGTGTCAATTCCGGGGTTTTTAGACTCCCGTAGTCTATACTGAAATTGTATATTATTTTCGCTCTGAAAACAACCCCTGAAAATCGGTAGGAGGCTTCTCAAATAATGAGTAGCCTCCTACCGATTTACTGTCAAATGCTTATTCGGCGAATCCTGTTACGAATAGATTTGACTGATTTCCCCATTATATTACTAATTTGTTTATAAGTTAGCTGACTTTGTAGTAATTTCCGCAAGAAATCGTCCTCTTCAGATTTCCAGTGCTTATTCTTGGGCGGGACTGTGGAATCTTTCTTCCGTTTTTCTTTCATCCAGTCCGGTTCTTTTCCCAGGATTCCTTTTTCAAAAAAATGTGTATGAACTTTATCCTGATTCTGTTCCAACCATGTCCAGAAGTCTTCAATATTAATTTGGTAAAATTTTCGTTTTATACGTGTAGCTTTAAGAGAATGTCTCAGTCCATATTTTTCCACCCACTTTTTGACCGTAGGCGGGGATACTCCGACTGCTCTGGCTAACTCACTTAGAGTTAAATTTCCGGCAGCATCTTTTGTTGGACCTAAACTCAACATGTGTGCTTTATTTTCTATTGACGATATAGGTCTATTTAAGTTTTTCGCTATGGTTTTGACTGATACCGTACCCCAAGATTCTTTAAGGTACTCGACTTCTTCGTGGGTCCACTTTTTTCTTTTTCTTCTCAGCCCCAGCAGGTCGATTCCCGGTTCACGCATAACAGCAGAGCGAAGGAGTTCCTTTGTTACACTGTCTAACTGCTGGTGGACCGTTCCATCGGAATCAGCTACTTTGTACGGTTGTAGTGTGTTGATAGTGTTTTTCACTACCTGGTTTAGCATGCTTTTGCCACTCCTTTTGAAGCATTTTCCAGCCGGGCTACCATTGTTTCACACATCTCCCGCAGCTCCTTGTATACCTGCTCTGGTTTTTCAGGTTCCGCGAGGGTAGTTGACTTGGATTGCTCTATATACATCCGTGTAGTGAATGCAAATGGGATTACTCGAGTGCATACACTGATGCCACCTGAGTTTTAGCCCGGTAACTATGCGGCGTTGTATCTTATTACCTCTCCATGCCTCTCCGACATTTGCTCGGATTAGAACTGTGGCATTGAACTCAACTCTTCATGATTTTGCATAATGGTTGGAATGCGAACTATTGTTTACCCTCAACGGTTAAATTTTTACATTGTTTACATACAGCCCATTCTTTGCCGTTCACCATTACCGTTGTTTGTTTCATTTTCTCATTACAAAATTCACACCACTCATCGTTTTTGGCCATTTTTTCTCCTTCCTTCGTATAATTTAGCGAATATGTTGCCGTTTCATAACTATTTAGCACAGTTTTTGTTTTCAATTCTTTTTGCAGTGCAGTAAGTTTCTTCTGTTATAAATAATCCACCAATTGGATTTAGGTATTCGCCTTTTGTTTTACGTTTTTTAGTGTTGCAATTTTTACATTCATCTGACATTGAAAATATCTCACTGCTGTCAGATGGTTCACCTTTTAAAAGTTCTCTTTGAATGATAACCCTTCTAGTTTTTGCTTTTGAATCTACCTCAAAACTTTTTCCGCAATCAACCGCATATTTGCTAGATACCTTAATATAATCATTTTTTTTTGAATCGTAAGCACCGTAATAATAGTCAATCAAACTAGCATCTGGATTTATGGTTATATACCTTTCAATTTCATTTTTTACGTCTTCTTCTGCCTTATCTTCTTTCAATATACCTTTAACGTGCATATTTTTATGGTCAAATTCAATAACCCATTTTCTTTTTTGTAAATCTAAACTCAAAATAAATCCTCCCTTATAATATTAAATTTAGCGATTGCGCTCCACCATTAACCACGGTGTTAATGGATAACGTACCAGTTGAACTCTGTATTGAGAACCATGAAAAACAACTCCTTTCTGTTCCGGTGTTTCGGATGGCAGTACCCCGCATCAGTTTTAAGATTAGGCCCTGGTTTCAGGACCCGGTGAAACCACAATCCCGGTTTGGGTTAGTACCCCCCGGTCAATCGCTTCACAGATTATTTGGGTGTGAGTTTTCTCGTGGCTATACGTTGGTAGAAATCTTATATCAAAAGAATCGGTCCCATCATCATCACACTCCGGTGAATAGCCGTACGTGAACGGCTGGATTGTGTTTCTTACTATATTTTTCTTAAATATTCCATAAATTTTCACACCTTTGTGTTCCAGTACGAGTGGGGGGGTTACCCATGCCCACGGCATGTTATCATCCTCCTTTAGGTATTTTTAATATCATTTTGGCCTCTTTGATCCCCCGGACCAGTTTTTTTTAATTGCTGCACCTTTTTGGCCTCAGCTTTAGCCACAGGCTTTTTGATGGCTTGGTTAGCAGGACAGCTTTTGTTGTACATACATACTCCCTGGCCAGCAACTGCCCTAACAAAGCCCGTTCTTCCTCGGTGAGTGTCGGCAATTAACTCCCCCTTTCTTATAAAAATAAAAAAAACCACGCGTTTCCTATTAAAAGAAAAACACGTGGCTTTTTTGCCTACTTATTATATTTGAAAAAGGGCGCAGAACGCCCCTTTTTATGCAATCAAATCTTTAAAATTCCCCCGGTATTGGCCGGAGTTGATAATTGCGCAGTTTTGCGTAATTATTTCGGGATAATTTCCCGGATATTCTTTGCGGAATATTATACCATAATATTC
>JAALLR010000198.1_pt1 | contig 19293 bp, 15 predicted proteins | sample 7245931 | NCBI WGS metagenome assembly JAALLR01 (sample SAMN13049201, study PRJNA578106) | oil field metagenome | isolation source: filtered produced water from oil reservoir B9 | place: USA:offshore Texas | collected 2016 | reverse complement strand
AATGATTGGAGGGAAAACGATGAAAGAGACAAAGTTTGCAATTGATATTGATAAAGAAAGATGTAAAGGATGTGGACTATGTATTGAAGCTTGTCCCAAAGACGTCCTTGAATTTTCTAAAGGGTACAACAACAAAGGATATCACCCAGCACAAGTTAAGGACATTGAAAATTGTATAGGATGTGGTTTTTGCTATCAAATGTGTCCAGATGTATGTATAACTGTAAAAGTATTAGAAAAGGCAAGGAGTTGATTATTTATGCAAAAAACCGAAAAAATTATGGTAAAAGGTACTGAAGCAATAGGTGAAGCTGCAATAAGAGCGGGATGTAGATTATATTTTGGTTACCCAATTACTCCACAAAGTGAATTAACAGAATACATGGCAAGAAGATTACCTGAGGTAAATGGCACTTTTTTACAAGCTGAAAGCGAAGTGGCAGTTTCAAATATGATATATGGAGCAGCTAGCACCGGAAAAAGGGTTATGACTTCCACTTCTTCCCCTGGATTCTCTTTAATGCAAGAAGGGGTTTCTTACATAGCAGGAGCCGAACTTCCATGCGTTTTTGTAAACGTTGTGAGAGGTGGACCAGGATTGGGAGACATACAACCAGCGCAATCAGACTATTTTCAAGCCACAAAAGGTGGTGGACATGGGGATTATAAGTTGATCGTATTTGGTCCAGAATCCCTTCAAGAAGCTGTTGAATTGACTATTCGTGCTTTCGATGTTGCTGATAAGTACAGAATACCAGTGTTAGTGTTAACAGACGGATTGCTTGGTCAAATGATGGAACCAGTGACATTCCCCAGCTTTAAAAATCTAAACACTTTACCCGATCATTCAGATTGGGCATTGACTGGAACAAAAATGCAGCGAGAACCACACAGAGTTACATCCTTTGATTTAGACCCTGTAAAATTAGAAAAAATGAATATTCAAAGACATGAAAAATACAAAACAATAGTAAAAGAAGAAAAATTATTTGAAGAATATAAATTAAACGATGCAGAAGTTGTGCTGGTTGCCTATGGAACGATGGGAAGAATAGTTAAATCAGTTGTGGATAGTGCCAGGGAGAAAGGCGTAAAAGCAGGGGTATTTCGCCCAATAAGTTTATGGCCCTTTCCATATGAAGAATTGGGAAGATACACTGAAAACGCTAAATTGTTCTTCACCGTAGAAATGAGTTTCGGTCAGATGGTGGAGGATGTAAGACTGGCAGTCAACGGAAAAAAACCAGTAGAATTTTATGGAAGAACGGGTGGAGTAGTTCCAACCCCAGGAGAAGTATTGGCAAAATTAATGGAATTAGTTTAAAGGAAGGTGAAATTAATGGCTTATGCAGAAAGATTTAAAGCACCAACCTCATTAAGTGAAAAAGAGTTTACATATTGTCCAGGATGTTCTCACGGAATTGTTCATAGATTGATCGCTGAAGTCATCGATGAGTTGGAAATACAAGGTAAAACCATAATGGTTGCACCTGTTGGATGTTCCGTATTTGCTTATGAATTTTTTGATGTAGATGGCACCGTAGCAGCTCACGGAAGGGCACCTGCGGTAGCTACTGGTATCAAAAGAGCAAGTCCAGATAACGTTGTTTTTACATACCAAGGGGACGGTGATTTAGCAGCTATTGGAACCGCAGAAATAATACATGCTGCCAATAGAGGTGAACGTATTACAACAATTTTTATAAACAATGCTATATACGGTATGACAGGAGGGCAAATGGCACCAACTACCCTTTTAGGAATGAAAACTACAACTACCCCATATGGAAGAAGAGAAAATATTGAAGGGTATCCTATTCATGTTTCAGAGGTTCTAAAAGAATTGTCAGGAGTTGCGTTTCTAGCTCGTACAAAAGTTACAACTCCACAAGACGTAATAAAAACAAAAAAGTATTTAAAAAAGGCTTTTTATGCTCAACTCAATAATATAGGTTTTGGTTTAGTTGAAGTTTTATCAACATGCCCCACTAATTGGGGATTAACACCCATAGAATCTATGAAGTGGTTGGAAGATAATATGGTAAAAGAATTTCCTTTAGGTGTATATGTCGATAAAGTGGGAGACGTTCGCTAGTCATCTTATATTCCCTTGTTCTTACAAATATCAAAGGGAATAAATAAATGGAGGTGTTTTTATGTCATACCATGGATTAATAGCCGCCGGTTTTGGTGGACAAGGTGTAATGCTTTTCGGTCAAATAATTTCTTTAGCGGCTATGATTGATGGAAAATATACCACATGGCTTCCATCTTATGGACCTGAAATGCGAGGTGGAACTGCAAACTGTACGGTAATAATTTCTGATGAATACATTGCGTCACCGGTGTTAGATGAACCAAATGAAGTTGCTGCGTTCAATATTCCTTCTATGATAAAATTCGAAAAAGTATTAAAAGAGAATGGGCTATTGTTGATCAACTCTTCTGTAATCGATAGAAAACCAGAAAGAAAAGACATACATTTAGTTAAAGTACCTGCTAATGAAATAGCGGACGAACTAGGTAATTTAAAAGTTTTAAATATGGTTATGCTTGGAGCTTACTTAAAAGTAACTCAAGCAGTCACCTTTGAAGCCGTAGAAGAAGCTTTGAAAGAAAAGTTGACAGGGAAAAAGAGAAACTTGTTAGAAATAAACCTAAAGGCTATAAAAGCGGGTATGAAAGAAACTGTTAAATAATAAAATAATATTATAATAAAATAATAAATGCTGGAAAATTTCCAGCATTTATTATTTTTGATGGCGGAGAGAGTGGGATTTGAACCCACGGACAGCTTTTAACCGTCACACGCTCTCCAGGCGTGCGCCTTCGACCACTCGGCCATCTCTCCATAATAGTTATTAACTTTTCCGAAATTTATTATATCATAATAATCCCTTACCGTCAACCATCCACAGAACTAATTGTTGTTATATTTTAGATAATCCCAAATTAGGAACAACATCCAAATCTAACGTATCAAACATGTTTCTTATATACTTTTCGTACCCAGCACGGCATATCATCGCTGCATTATCAGTACATAACGATTGTCTTGGATAATAGATATTCAATTTGTCTTTAAAAGCATTTAATTTTTCTCTCAACAGGGAGTTTGCGGCAACTCCTCCTGCTATTACAATATCTTTTATATTTTCTTTAATTGCAAATTTAGTAACTTTATAAACAAGGGTGTCTATTATTGCTTCTTGAAATGAAGCAGCTATATCTTCTTTTTTTGCCTCCGGATAATCTCTTACAAAATACAAAACAGATGTTTTTAAGCCAGAAAAAGAAAAATCGTATCCTTTGTTGTACAATGGTCTAGGAAAATCGTACAATTTTTGAGCCTTTTTTGAAATTTCATCTATAACTGGTCCTCCTGGATAACCCAAATCCAAAATCCTAGCGACTTTATCAAAAGCTTCTCCCGCCGCATCATCACGTGTTTCCCCTATTATTTCAAAATCCAAATAATCTTTAACCAGCAAAATTGCTGTATGTCCCCCGGAAACTAATAATGTGACAAAAGGAGGTTTCAGTTTTGGGAAATCAAGAAAGTTAGCATATATATGACCCATTAAATGATTTACACCAATTAATGGTTTACCCAAGGATAAAGACATCCCCTTAGCAAAACTTACCCCAATAAGTAAGGCCCCGATTAATCCAGGGCCGAAAGATACACTAACTGCATTTATGTCATTTGGGGTAATTTGTGCCTCTTCGAAGGCTTTTAAACTTAATTTGTACAAAACTTCGACATGTTTTCGAGCGGCAACTTCTGGTACAACTCCTCCAAATACCTTATGAACATCGATCTGTGAATAAACTAAATTAGAAAGCAGTTGATCTTTACCTTTTAATATCGCCACCGCAGTTTCATCACATGAAGTTTCTATTCCAAAAATAATCGGATCTTTTTCACTTTCTAATATGTTCAAGCGCTTTCCTTCCTTTTAACGGCTGGTTTTTTCTTAGTTACTACCTCTTCATCTATAACGATTTTGTTAATTTTATTTTTTATCTCAGGTGCTTCATACATTACATCGAGCATTATCTCTTCAAATATTGTTTTTAATGCCCTAGCTCCCGTTCCTCGTTTCAGAGCTTGCGAACATATCTCTTTCATAGCTTCTGTTGTGATTTCTAACTCTATACCTTCTATTTCCAGCATCTTTTGATATTGCTTGAATAAAGCATTCTTTGGTTCCATGGCAATCTTAGCCAGGTCTTCTTCATCCAAATCGTTAAGAGTGGCAACCACAGGGAACCTGCCTACAAATTCTGGAATTAATCCATACTTAATAAGATCATCTTGAACAATGTTTCTTAAGACCTCACCATCTCTCTGTTTATTATTACTTTTTATGTCGGCTCCAAATCCTAAAGAAGAATCCTTTACCCTATGTTTTATTATGTCTGTTAAACCATCAAACGCCCCTCCTGCAATAAAAAGGATCTTTGAGGTGTCTATTTGAATAAATTCTTGGTAAGGATGTTTCCTTCCTCCTTGAGGGGGAACGTTAGCTAAAGTTCCTTCAACTATCTTAAGTAATGCTTGTTGTACACCTTCACCAGAAACATCCCTAGTGATTGAAGGATTTGGCGATTTTCTAGCTATTTTATCAATTTCATCAACATAAATTATTCCTTTTTCAGCTTTTTTTACATCATAATCACAAGCCTGCAAAAGTCTTAGTATAACGTTTTCAACGTCATCTCCAACGTAACCAGCTTCAGTTAAAGTTGTTGCGTCCGCAATTGCAAAGGGGACGTCCAATATCTTAGCCAAAGTTTGAGCTATCAAAGTCTTTCCAGTACCCGTTGGTCCAATTAATAGAACGTTAGATTTATCTAACTCAACATCATTGATATTCTTTGAAGAAAATATTCTTTTGTAGTGGTTGTAAACAGCCACAGAAATTATTTTCTTAGCTGCTTCTTGGCCAATTACATATTTATCCAATTCTGACTTTATCTGTCGTGGAGTTGGAAGGGTTTTAATTTTTGTTTCAGCCTTTTCCCCGTTTTTTGTTTTATTTTCTTCAACTAACTCTTGAAAAAGATTTATACACTCATCGCAGATATAAATACCGTTAGGGCCTGCGATTAAAGCTTCTGCTTGACTTGACGGTTTTCCACAAAAAGAGCAATACTTTTCTGACATTAATGATTCCTCCTGTTCTGTGTTTCTTCATTTCGCTTGAAATCGAATCTAATTATACCATTTCTTTGTTAAAATAACTTTATAATAAACTCATGTATTTATCTCCACTATCGGGGGCAATGGTAACAATTCTTCTACCTTTTCCCATTCTATCCGCTAATTTGATCGCTGCAGATATATTTGCACCTGAAGATATCCCAACAAATAATCCTTCGTCTTTTGCTAATTTTTTTGTTATTTCAATAGCTTCTTCGTCATTTACCTTCATTATTTCATCTACTAAATTCAGATCCAAATTATCTGGAATGAATCCCGCTCCTATGCCTTGAATCTTATGTTTACCAGTGTTGCCTCCCGATATAACAGGTGAATTGGATGGTTCTACTGCAACTATTCTAACACATTCTGAGAATGCTTTTTTCAACGCCCTTGCTACCCCGGTTATTGTACCACCTGTTCCAACTCCTGCAACAAAGGCATCCAATGAATAGTCCATCTGTTTGATAATTTCGGGTCCGGTAGTTACTTCATGTGAATATGGATTGGCGGGATTTGAGAACTGATTGGGCATATACCCTTTTGTTTCGTTCACAATCTCTAAAGCCTTGTTAATTGCCCCCTTCATTCCTTGATCAGCGGGAGTAAGTATCAATTCGGCACCAAAAAACTTTAAGATTTTCTTTCTTTCTTCACTCATGCTTTCCGGCATAGTTAATATGACTCGATAACCTCTACTTCTACCAATTGCTGCCAAAGCTATACCGGTGTTTCCACTCGTGGGTTCTACAATTATATTTTGGCTCTCATTAAGTTTGTTCTTAATTTCACCATCTCTTATCATAAAAAACGCGGGCCTATCTTTTACACTACCTGCGGGATTATTTTTTTCTAATTTAACAAAAACTCTTCCTGGTTGAATAATCTTTGATAATGTAATAATTGGAGTATTTCCTATTGACGTGTAAATCAAAAAATCACCTTCCATATGTTTGATTTTATTCCAGATTAGATTCAATACATAATCTTAAACTACTACAACTTTTTCTATGTTTTTAAATAGAAATATCTAAATGACAAAATCCGAGTTTATCGTATTGTTTAAGTCATAGTAATTAGAGGATGGACAATTGGTTTTTTTAATTTTCGCAGGTACTCCAACCGCCAAAGATTTAGGTGGCACATCCATTAAAACGACAGAGTTAGCACCTATGACCGATTCATCTCCGATGTATATGTGCCCAAGAACCTTAGCTCCAGCACCGATCATAACATTTTTACCAACTATCGGGTGCCTTTTTCCAGTGGTAACAGTTTTAGCTCCCAGAGTTACACCATGATAAATCAACGTCCCGCTACCTACACTCGCAGTTTCTCCAATAACAACACCAAAACCGTGGTCAATGACTACCCCAGGTTCAATATAGGCGGCAGGATGTATATCCATAGAATGTAATATCTTACTCAACACGTATATAATGTAAGCAATAGGATAAATCTTGTACCTATAAAAGAAATTAGAAAAACGGTAAGCCATCAACCCATGAAAAGGGATCGAAGTGAAAAAAGTTTTCCACTTGTTTTTTGCAACTGGATCCTTCTCTACGTACATATCTAAATCTTTTGATAAAGCTTTGAAGATTCTTCCAAAATCCCGAAAGAAATTTAAAATACCTCTCATACATTTCCTCCCCGATGAAATTAAATATTACAAAAATTGTCGCTATTACAACACTAATTATATCTTAATTTCTTTTCAAGAGAAAGATGATTTTCTAAATTACTGTTAACGGTTTGTCTCGGGGAGATAATTGAGTTAAGTTAACTTTTTGAACTCTTGAACTAAAAAACTGGCCCTTTTTTCATTTTTCTTTTCTTCTAATACTAATTCTTTGGGGGATAAGTAAACTATTATATTTTCTGACATTCTAGATAAAATTGAGCGAATTTTCCTAATATGTATCGTGATTAAATATTGATTTTCGAAAGAATAAGGCAATTTAAAAGATATTTTTGAATTGTTGTTTTCTTTGTAGATGTAGCTGTTCCCTTTATTTAAGAGTAAGTAGGCGATATTACTTTCAGAGAATGTTACATATAATTTTGATAAAACTTTTTTTAATTCCTTTGTGTTGATTTCTTTTTCTTCAACAAAACTGTTTTGTGTTACCAACAAATTTTTATTGTAAGAAGGCATCGATGAACATATTTTGATGAATACACCGGGGATTCTTAGTACTATATCTTTTTTGTCTACACCAAGTTCAAGGATAGAACTTTTTTTCAAGAGTTTTAAAGACTTAACTATATGTCTGGCTGAAATAAACGGAATTTCTCTATGAAACTCCTCCCTGATATTTGCGTAAATGCTGTTCAATTTATAATAATTACTCAAATAACCAAAAATTAAATTATCATTGAAAGTAAAAAAGTCAATGACATCCCCTTCGTTGGCAGACGCAGAAACAAAATCGAGTTTATTTAGAAAAGCACCTATCTCTTTTTTGCTTAATAAAGTAAACTCTCTACTGACTTCGATTTGTTTGGTATCCATTTTTTCTATTTTACTGTTCAATGTGATCCCTTGAATTTCAAAGGATATGAGCTTATCTTCTACCGTTATTTTAACCAAAGAATCGTCTTTTAATTTTGTATCCCTTATAATCCCCTTTAAGTATTGAATTGGAACGGAAGCAACTCCATCAAACGGAAGGAATTCTTTCGTAACGTTCAGATATATCTTGGCACATCCATCTGTCGCATAAATTTTAAGGGCTTTGTCATAATAAAAGTAAGCATTTCTGAAAGAAGGCTCAACGGAACCACAAAATGCATCAAGAAGTTTTGTAATTTTTTTTAATTCAACATAAGTCAACCAACCTTCCATTCATTTCATCCTCTAAAAAGTGACATTTGATTTGTTTCTGGTAAGTCTTTTAATACACCTAATTCTCTTAGAGTTTCCACGTTCGTTTTGTTACACCCACTCTTTGCAGCAAAATCTTCTATGGATTTAAAGCCATTTTCTCGTGATTTAATGATATTTTCTGCAGCTTTTTCGCCTAGATTCGGAACCTTTATAAAAGGCACAATAAGAGAATTTCCATCTATTAAAAACTTCTTTGAATCAGACTTGTACAAATCAACCATGGTGAAATTAAACCCTCTGAGCATCATTTCCAATGCTAACTCCAAAACAACCATTTCATTCTTTTTACGCACATCCAAATCCATATTACGGAGTTCAAAGATTCTTTTCTTAATGGCTTCTCGCCCGGAGAAAATGACTTTTAAGTTGAATTCATCACCTTTGACGGTAAAATACGTAGAATAAAAAGCTAACGGATAATGGACTTTAAACCATGCAATTCTAAAGGCCATACTAACGTAAGCAGCCGCATGCGCTTTTGGAAATAGGTATTTAATTTTTTGGCAAGAGATGATGAACCATTCAGGCACTTTTAATTCTTTCATTAGTTCAATATCTTCTTCGTTTATGCCTTTACCTTTTCTCACCTTTTCCATTATTGAAAAAGCACTTTTAGGTGGAGCACCTTTAGATAATAAATAATTCATTATATCGTCTCTACAAGAAATTACCTCATCTAAAGTTGCAACCTTCCTATCTATCCAGTTTTTAGCTATACCAGACCATACATCAGTGCCGTGAGATAAACCAGATATCCTTACCAATTCAGAAAAACTCTTTGGCCTTGTATCTTCCAGCATCCTCCTAACAAAGGTAGTACCAAATTCCGGGACTCCTAACGTTCCAACAGTTGTACCCAATTCATTTTTCAAGTCTATTTTTAAAGCTTTGGTAGAAGAGAACAAACTCAAAGTTTTCTTATCGTCCATGGGAATAGCCATGGGGTCTACTCCTGTTAAATCAGACATCATTTTAATGAATGTTGGGTCATCGTGTCCAAGTGCATCTAATTTTACAAGATCGTTGTGTATTACGTGATAATCAAAATGAGTAGTTTGAACACTAGATTTAGAATCATTGGCGGGGAACTGAATTGGTGTATAATCGTAAACTTCCTCTTCTTTTGGCACTATCATGAGTCCCCCAGGGTGTTGTCCTGTTGTCCGTTTCACTCCTGTTATCGCCTTGACTATTCTCGTTATTTCACTATTCTTCACAATCCCTTGCTCTTCGCCATATTTCTTAGCGAAACCAAAGGCAGTTCTATCTGCAATTGTTGATATAGTGCCTGCCCGAAAAACATGGTCTTCTCCGAACATTTTTTCTATGTATTTATGCGCCATGTTTTGATAATCTCCAGAAAAATTCAAATCTATATCAGGTATTTTGTCACCTTCGAATCCCATAAATGTTTCAAAAGGAATATCTTGGCCATCTTTTTTCATTTTCGTTCCACATTTTTCACATTTTTTATCGGGAAGATCATAACCAGAACCTATTTTCTCATTATCAAAAAATTCTACGTTTTTACAATTTGGACATATATAATGAGGAGGTAGGGGGTTTATCTCCGTTATTCCCAGCATCGTAGCCACCAAAGAAGAACCAACAGAACCCCTGGAACCAACCAAGTATCCATCTTCTAACGATTTTTGTACTATTTTTTGAGCTATTAGATACAGTACCGCATACCCATGTTTTACTATGGATTCTAGTTCTCGAGTTAATCGTCTTTCAACGATTTCTGGTAAAGGATTCCCATATATCTCATGGGCTTTTTTCTTTGCAAGTTCTTCTATTTCTACTTCTGCATTCTCTATCTTTGGAGGATGTAGTTTGTTACTAAGTGGCTTTATTATTTCTATCTGATCTGCAATCTCATTAGTATTGGTTATGACAATTTTCTCGGCTATTTCTTTATCTCCGAAAATTCTTTGAGCTTCATCCACCATCTCATCCGTTGTACGCAAATATCTGTGTGTGGTGGAAGTCTTTCTCTTTTCTGCAACTTTTAATGCGTTGAAAAAGATTTGATCTTCTTTGTCTAGGTAATGGGCGTTTGAAACCATTACAACGGGCATGTTTAATTCGTTGCCAAGGTTATATATATCTTTATAAATCTTTTTTAACTGGTCTTCTGAAATAGGTCTGTCTGATAAGGCATCCATTGGGGTTAATTCCAGATAGTCGTAAAATTTGGCGATTTCGATAATTTCATCATGAGATCCACCCCTGAGATAGGTCTGAAAGATTTCTCCTTCTTCTGCCCCACTACCTATCAACAAACCTTCTCTCATTCGGGATAATTCGCTTTTTAAAATTCTGGGTACTCTGTAAAAATATTTTACATGGGCATTTGAAACTAGTTTATAAAGGTTCTTAAGACCGGTTTTGTTTTTAACCAAAATAGTCATAGTACTTGGTCGGATTCTTTTAAAATCTATGAATTTTTGCAATTTTTCAAGATCTGACAACATTTCTACATTTTTCGGTTTCGCCATTTCTAAGAGTTTTAAAAAAACTAGACCTGTTATATTAGCATCTTCATGAGCCCTATGGTGCTCAAAACTCCCAAGCTTTAGCTCCTCCACTACCTTATCCAACCCATACCCTTTTAAAGTTAACAAGGATTTTGAAAGGGCTAAAGTATCTATATAGGTCTGTTCAAAGTGTTCGTTATAAACCTTTCTAACCCATTCTCGTAAAAAACGGTAATCAAAATCAGCGTTGTGGGCAACTAACACCGTACCCTCTATGAAACTCAAAAATTGAGGAAGAACTTCCTCTATAGGACTTTCAACTTCTAGCATCTGATTTGTTATACCCGTAAAATTACTTGTAAAGTTTGAGACAGGTTTTCTTGGCCTAACTAAACGATGAAACTTAGACACGATTTTCAGGTTCTTTATTTTTACAGCACCTATCTCAATTATTTCGTGCATAGCAGGTTCTAATCCTGTGGTTTCCAAATCGAAAACAACAAATTCAGTTTCACTTATTTTTTTATCTTCCGCAAGCAAACTTATAATGTTGACAAATTCATCAACGACATAGGCTTGCATCCCAAAAATAGGTTTTATACCTTCAACAACAGCTTTTTCATAGAATTCTGGAATACTCTGAACGACCCCAGAATCGGTTATAGCTACCGCTTTATGACCCCAATTTTTTATGGTCTTTACCACTTCACCCACATCGAGTAATCCTTCCATAGCACTTAGTTTTGAATGCAGATGAAGCTCTACCCTTTTTGAGGGGTATTTATCTTTCCTTTCAAAGGTTCCTTCTTTTAACTTAACTATATTTATAGGTCTAATTGCAAATTCATGACTAAAAGAATCGTAAAAAATACTACCTTCAATTAATACGTTATCTCCCTCATCTAATTCTTTGTTTAAAATATTAGCCGTTTCAGAAAAGGTTTTTACAACCGCTGAACTTTTTTTATCAGTAATATAAAGAGTAGATACAGGCCCTTTTTCATTGTACTCTTTGTAAAATATTTTCCCGTTAACTACAACCTTACTTCCTTCACTTGAAGGAAGCATCGAAAACGGTAGGGGGACCTTTTTAAAATCCTTCCCCATAATTACGACCCTTTCGATTTCAGCTAATTTTTTCGAAGTATCAGAATCAGAAGATAAATTATTATCCTGGGAATCAGACCTGTCATAACCTTCATCAATAAAAGTGGGTTTTAAACTTTCATCTATAATGATTTCATAAAGGATTCTGCCACCGAGATATTTAAATAAAATATTATCCAATTCTTCTTTTTCCTTTGTTAATCTGTTTTTCACTATCGGCGAGTACGTTTTAAATACTATTTTGTTTTCTTGAGAATATTCAGGTTTTAAAAGTCTTAGATAATCTTTTAAACGATGATTCATTATCAATTGTTGCCAATTTCTAACAATAAATTCAGGTCCTTCATCATTTGTAAAAGAGATTTTGACATCTCTCTTGAGAAGTCTAGTAAAGAAAAGCTTCAATGAAGCTTCATCGATATCTTTACCTATCTTCTGTAAATTGATTTCTGCCTCTTCGTCTTTTACAATGATTTCTCCACTTAATTCAAAAGGAATAAAACCTACATTTTCCATCAAGAAATTTTTAATATCCTGCATTTTTGAAGCTCCTCCTAAAATTTCCATGACAAAAAGCTGTGGCTAATGCATCTGCTGCATCGTCAGGAGTTGGCGTTTTTTCCAACTTCAATAATAATTTTAAGGTTCTCTGTATCTGCCCCTTTTCAGCTCTTCCATATCCTGTAACAGCCTGTTTTATCTGAAAAGGTGTGTATTCATAAATCGGTATATTTTCTTTTTCTAAACAAAGTAGAATAACACCTCTCGCCTCTCCTACCTGTATAGCGGTTGCAACGTTTTTAAAGAAATATAATTTTTCTACAGCAGATTCATCAGGCTTATAGGTTTCTATTAAATTTCTAAGTTGTTCGTCTATGTTCAACAACCTTTTTGGAAGTTCGTCTTCTTTGCTGGTATATATTACACCATAATCAATTAAGTTGAAAATGTTACCTTTTTTTTCAAGGACGCCATATCCTATCCTTCCGTAGCCGGGATCTATTCCCAAAATTACCATTAAAACACACTCCAAATACATTCAATTTCTTCTATATCTTTGGGGATTTCTCTAGATAAATTTTCGCATCCATTCTCAGTTATAAGAAGATCGTCTTCTATGCGAACCCCTATGCCCTCTTCTTCTATATACAAGCCTGGTTCATTGGTAATAACCATTCCTGGTTTTAAAGGAATATTCTTATCTCCTACGTCATGGGTATCCAAACCTAAAAAGTGACTCACAGAATGAAAGTAATATTTTGAAAGTTCTTCATCGGAATGAATCAATCCTATTTTTTTACAACTTTCTGCTAACGATTTCTTCGCAATTTCATTCAATTCAAAAAGGGTTAAGCCTGGTTTGGCTTGTGACTGAACTTCTTTCTGGGTATTTAAAACAATTTGGTAAATTTCTGCTTGTCTTGGAGAAAACTGTCTAGTTATGGGAAAAGTTCTTGATATATCCCCACTATAGTAATTATATTGTGCCCCCAAGTCCAACAATACTAGATCGCCCTCTTGTGTTTTTCGGTTGTTTGCAGAGTAATGTAAAATCGTAGAATTTGGTCCCGAGGCTACTATTGGTTTGAAAGCGAAATCTTTTACCCCATTTTTTCTTAAAGAAAAATCAAAATATGCCTCCAGTTCGTATTCGTACATTCCAGGCTTTGAATTTTTTATTATGTTCAAAATCCCTTCTCTTGTAATTTCGATGGCTTTCTTAATATTATTGATTTCTTCTTCATCTTTAATAGTTCTCAATTCCGCTATTTTTGTTGAAACATCTTTTATACTAACATGTGGAAATAATCTTTGTATTTCTTGAGCAATTAGCTTTTCTTTTGTCATATGCTCCCAATGAGGAGATTTTAAATACAAATATACATTTTTAATATTAGACCTCGATAGGGTGTCTCCAATATATCCATTTAATTCATCCAAAAAAAATATATCTTCTTGTTGAATTTTACTAAACTTAGAACAATGTTCTTTACTTGGTTTTTCACCAACCCACCTAGCTAACTTTGGATCGTTTCTTTCTATGAATAGTTTTTCAACTGTTTTTGCTTCGGTTTTGCAAATTACTAAATAAGCGTTTTCTATATCCAAATCAGTAAAATAATAGAAGTTTCGATCCGGGGTGAAGCTATAGGTTTCGTCTGCGCTTTTTACTGGACTCTTTCCTGAGTAAAGAATCAACATCGAACTTTCTTCCAAACTGTTGCTTATTTCTTCTCTTCTACTTTTTACATCAGCCATATTGATCCCTCCTAATCCCAAAAAATATATGTCTTTTGAAACTCTAAAACAACTTTAGCGACCCTTCGCTCCGTTCCCCACCCTTATTTTATTTCTAAAATGTCTACAAAAAATAATCTGTTTTAAATCTACTCTTTTTATTATAACATTAAAATGTAGGACTTTCACTCTAAAGAAATAACTTTTTTAGACGATTATATTTTAGAAGTCAGAAAAAAGGAGTGAATACAATGTTTGATGATGAGAATATAAAGTTGCGAATAAGTGGTGTCAAAACTGATAATTTAGATATTCCAGCAGATAAGTACAATACTTTTGAAGAGATGGTGCAAGATTATATTAGCAAAACACAAGGCGTTTTAACTAAAATAAAGATCAATGAAAAAGAAATCCCTTTAAATTATTACGATGAAATAAAAGATTCTTTTTTTGAAGGTGGAGAAGAGGTAGAGTTGGAATTCACATCAAAAAAAGAAGTTTTGTTCGATCTTATCTCTCAATCACTCGAATACATTAGAAAGGTTAGGGAAAATTTAGAAAGGGTTTCAAAAGAAGTCTTGTTGAATACAAATGAAGGGCATACAATGCTTAACAGTATTGCAGAAGGTTTGCAAGCACTATTAGACGTCATAGAACAGACACGAGCTTTCAGTGAGGAAGATTTTTACAACCCAGGAGATTTAAACGAGGTACAAAATGTCGTCCAACACATAATTAGATCTCAAGGGAATCAAGATTATTTGGAGCTTTCAGACATCATTGAATTCGATTTCGATGGAGTTTTGTCAACCTTTGAAACGATTTTAAAAAATGCTCAAAAAACTCTTGAAAAAAAAGGGGTGTAATTTGAATGTACAATAATAATCAAAACGCTAACTATTATTTTGAAAATGGTATAAAAACAGCTAGTCCCGCAAAATTAGTCGAACTTTTGTATCAAAATTCGATAGAAAGAATAAATAAAGCAATAAAAGCCATTGAAAGTAAAAATTTTTCCGAGGCTAATAAACAGATTATAAGAGTGGAAGACATAGTCACAGAACTTAACGTTTCGTTAAATCTTGAAAAAGGTGGAGAGGTAGCTAAAAATCTCAGAGCACTTTATAATTACATGTATCAAAGATTGTTAGAATCAAATACCAAAAAGGATATTGAAATCTTAAAAGAAGTAAGATCTTTACTACAAGAGCTTTTAGATACCTGGAAAGAGTTGTTGAAAAAAGAAGCCAAAACTTCCCGCGAGTTAAACGCCAAATCTGTCGATCCTAAATTTGATCTTCAATATTAAATTAAAAAATTCAAAAACCCTCCAAAATCATATACGCCTGTTGGAGGGTTTTTGTTTAATCAATTTTGAAATCTATCCCATCGTAGATCTTCAACATCTTTATTTCGTGAAGTGATGGCTCCAAAAGCCTTTCTTCAAGAATTTTATCGGTATCTATACTTACCTGTGCAATTACGTCTTCTTCGTCTCCCAATTTAATCAGGGTATCTCCATGTGGATCTACAGCTATGGAATTTCCACAAAAAGGAATCGAATCTTCAGAGGGTTTACCAACGGCGTTTACCCCGATTGCAAACAGTTGATTATCTTGTGCCCGGGCGGATGTTCTTACCTCTACTAATTTTTCAAAACCTTTTGGAACAGCAGAGGTAATTATTAGTATTTGTGCCCCTCTAAGAGCCATTATCCTATATAATTCTGGAAAAGCATGATCATAACAAATTGATAAACCGATTTTTATACCTTTCCAATCTATTATCTCTATAGACGTTCCTTCGGAAAGTCTAAACTTTTCTTTTGGAAAAACAAATATTTTTCTATATTTACCAAGTAATTTACCTGAATCATCTATTAAAATCGAGGTATCGTAATACTTCCCAATTATTATTGGGTCTTTTTCTAAAATGTTTGCAACAATAGAAACGTTGCATTTCTTTGCAATCCTTATAACTTCTTGGGTAGTTTCACCTTCTGGTATAATTTCGGCAAAATCTTTGGTGTAATTGTTAATACTTTCAAGATCGTATCCTATGTTAAAAAACTCTGGTAGGATGTATAAATCCGCTTTTTTTACTTCTTTTGAAATCAAAGAATCTAGCTTTTTAAGGTTGGTTTCTTTGTCGTTTAATTTTGAGTTTAATTGCACTAAACCAAATAATTTTCTCATCATGATTTCCCCCTTTAAAAAATTGCAAAGATTCAAACTACCTAAGAGTAGCCAATAAAAATTCTATACCTCTCCGCTTTATTCTGACATCGTTCAACTCTACAATTATATGTTCTATTTTTGAAGGATCCACACGTTCAATCTTAGATCTGTTATATAACGAGGATAACTCTAATTCTAGCGCCTTCCTCATTAATTTATACTTTTCAAAAAGCAATACATACCTGTTAATACCTTGACTTTCTTTCATTTTCTTTTCTAAATCTTTTATATGTTCTTTAAGATCTTTGGCTTCTCTTTCCATATTATTTATTATATCTATATCGGGTTTTGAAAGATCTTCAGAGATATCCCACGTAAATTTAGGATATACGATGTTAACTTTTGAGCCTTGATCATCAGAACAAATATTAAAAGATAGCATGGGTATTTTTAAAGTTAATATCTCTTTTGGCTTAATTGTTCCATCGAATTCTTCTAAATCTTGCTCTAACAAATCTGTTTTTACGACTTTCTGAGGTAATTTTATCCCTTTTTTCTTGTGAGTAGGATTAAAAAACCGTAGGGTTATCCCCTCTTTGTCTATTGAAGGTTTTATATTCACAAATTCTATATTTTCATCCACTGAAGAATAGAATTTATGAACCACCCCGGCCTGGTTTTCTAAATCTGAATTATTATTATGTTTATAAAACAATAAAGGAGGATTGATAAAGGAATTTTTGTATTTCAAAAAATCATCTTTAGGTGATAGACAAAAAGCAGTTTCGATTTTCATTTTTCTTTTTACTTCGGCTCCAGGAGTGTACATTACGGGGCCAGCATCTCCTGTTCTTCCTTTTACATTTTCGAGAGAAAGCCAACTTACAGATCTTAATAAAATTAAAGAAACAGCTTTTTCTAGGGATTTCGTAGAATGTGTGGTATAACTATAAATTCCTTTGGCCATAAAGGTTGCAAAATAGTCATCTTTTTCTAAGCCAACGTAGTCCTTCATAGGAAACACGTTATTAAAAGAGATTTCTCTTGCAGCAACTAAAAACTTTTTCATTTCTTCTTCTGGTTCCTCATATTTTACTTCATATGGTCTTTTTACAGAATCAAAAGGTACACCCGCATTTATATCTCCATCTCCAATTAAAGATAAAAGTAATCCATAATCTGATCCTTTTCCCAAAGATTCAATTTCGATGTTGATATAGGGCAATTCTGAAAATGTCAAATAAAGGGTGAAGTTAACTTCGTTGCTGGTAAAATCAAGAGCTATTTTGGAATAATTATCTGACTGTGCTTTCAATCTCATTCCTGAGAAAGTTAAGTTCAACTCTTTATCAAATGCAGAAGAGTATTCATCACCCTTATCTTCTACCAAAACAGGTCTGATTAAATAATCGTTATTTTCCTTTTTAATTCTAAGCTTCCCGTTTTCAACGAATGCTTTGAAATGTTCATTCTCCCAATGAAAACTATTTATTGGTTTTTCTAAATAACTTACTTTATACTTTTTTAAATTTACTTTTGATATACTTCCTGACGGTGCAGAAAATCTATAAAGGGTTTCTTTATTTTCAAATAATACGGGTATTTCCTGAGGATTCAAGTTTAGACAAGTATAACCTAAAGGTAAAATCTGGCCTACCTTATCCAAAACATTATTTAAAGTTGATTCAAAAATCTCTTTGATTTTATAGTATCTTTCTTCCATATCTTCATGAATCTGATCTACTCCTACTCCTCCTATGCTGTCGTGGACTAGGTTCATTATTAAATATTCCCAAGCCTTTTGTATCTCTTTATCGTCTTCAGAATTGTCTGCGATAGCAATTAATGGTTCTAATACCTTAGAGAGCATATATTCAGAATGCCAATTCATAATTTTTAAATACTGCCTTGTTGATAAACTTCCTGGAAATGTCGAAACAACGCTTCCATCAATTAGCTCACCAACGTATTTTTCTATTAAAGAAGGGTCTTCTTGTTTAAAATATCCTTGTATAAACTCATCTGGAAAAACCGTTTTTAATTCTCCATCAGTGGGATCTTCTGGAACAGGATCCAAGTCGTATCCGTTTAGTAAAGGAAGATAATTAGTTTTCGAATATGTTTTTAGCTTGTTAATTTCCAACTCCAATCTTTTTTCCATAACTTCTGGATAATCTTTCAACCTCATGATATTCCTATAACTATCGATTAAAAATATTCCATGAATTTTGCTACCATCGGGACTGCTCCAAGTAAACCCGATTTTTGGAAATTTCATTTTTAAACCTCTCCAGAGGAAACAACCTTCTATTTCACATTTAGAATTAATTTGTGCAACTTGAGACGAAAAGCCAAAATTATCCAGTAACCAACCTATATTCATCACATTTCCATATTTTTTAGCCTCTTGTCTACCCAATATAATATTTCTGATTGAGCTTTCTTCAGAGACTCTCCAATCAATTTGTCCATAGTATGGGCCAAAGGCTATATTTTTAGAGTATTTTTTCAATTCGTCCTCTGCTTTTTTTCTTTCTTCTCCTTGAAAATTACTTAAATAATCTTTCACTAACAACATTTGTCCGTCTAAAACAAACTTGTATTCAGGATTATTATCAATTAACTCGAAGAGTTTTTGAAATAAACTAGGTAACATTTTTTTTGTTATATCCGCAGGAGCGAACCATTCTCTATCCCAATGTGTGTGTGAAATGATATGGTACATCTCTTCGCCTCCAATTATCCTTTAATTGAACCAGCCTGTATCCCTTGTAAGAGTTGTCTCTGAAAAAATATTATAATTATCAAAATTGGGATCATACCAATTACAATGGCGGCACTAAGTAAACCCCAATCTATACTGTAAAGTCCCAAGAATCTGTACATTGCAACTTGGAAAACAGTCTTACTGGGAGAACTTATTAAAATCATAGGTAAAACGAATTCATTCCATGCAAATCTGAAGGTAAATATAAAAGATATACTTAAACCTGGCCAAGATAAGGGCATTATTACCTTCGTAAATCTTTGCATGGTTGTGGCACCATCCAGAGCTGCTGCCTCTTCTAAAGAAACGGGAATGGTATCAAAATGGTTTTTGAGAATAAAAATATTCAAGGGTATTATTAAAACCTGATAAGCCAGGATTACTCCCGCATATGTATCTAATAAACCCATCCTCTGAAATATCAAATA
>JAALLR010000190.1_pt1 | contig 19825 bp, 28 predicted proteins | sample 7245931 | NCBI WGS metagenome assembly JAALLR01 (sample SAMN13049201, study PRJNA578106) | oil field metagenome | isolation source: filtered produced water from oil reservoir B9 | place: USA:offshore Texas | collected 2016 | reverse complement strand
CAAATGCCTGGGGAGTTAGGTTGCAACAAGGGCCTACTATGAACCAGGAAGCTCCGTAACTTTGCTTTTGCTCTTGGAAGCCCCTTCCTGAGCAAAGCGAAGGGAGGGGTAGTTCACTTTGCCAACGACAATGACGGATACCCCGTTAGCTTGGGCTGCATTAACTAGATGTTTGGTCAGTACATGAAGATAGTGTTTCCTCTGCCGGCCCCACTTCCGGTTCAGCAGCCGGCACTTTCTGCTCTTGCTGTTGGTGCACCGGGCTTTTTCTTTGTGAAAGTACCGGTCCAGCGCCAGAAGTTCGCCGCCGGGGATTATAAAAGAGCTGCCGTTTGAGATGTACCCGGCGGCGATATTGATGATACCCAGGTCCAGGGCCATGATATTACCGGTTTCCGGAACGCTACCCTAACTTTGTGGGTGATATGCAGGTACCAACTGCCGCTCTCCTGGTCGTAGATTACCTTCACCTGAGCAACTTTACCCAGCTCGGCTGTGTTAGGCGGCAGGCGGTATTCCAGCACTAACTCTTTGCGGTTATATGTCCTCGGGAGTTTGAGCCTGACTTTGTTTTCGCCCAGTATCTCAAAAGCGGTCTGCTTGAAGGTCAGGGTGCTTAAGGTCACCTTTCTGCGAAACCCCGGCGGGCGGGCTTTTTGGTTACCGTTCTTGCGGTGGGAGTACCAGGACCGGTACGAGTCATCCAGCTCACCCAGTATCTCCTGCGAGGTCTGCGACGGGAGTAGTTTGTACCAGCAGTTGGTTTTTAGCTCCCGGCACTGGTCAGCAAAACCGGGGATTTTGCCGGCAGCTTGCCAGGTATCCCTCCGGTGGTGGTTTGCTACGTTGTATACCTTGGTAGCGGCATACCCCAATATGCCCAGCACTAGGGCGGCCTGGTCGGTGATGTTCACCAGCCTGGCAACCGTGGTCAGGGTTTGTTCCGGCTCTGAGACTTCCTTCTTCGCAGGTTTCCTGCGGGCCATGGGTTCACCCCCGTTTCTTGGCAAATTAAATGAAACACATTCTGGATATATCGCCCAAATTCATCCCACCCCTAAAGGAGTGGGCTTTCTTTGGGTTCTTCAGTAATGAAAGTGACAAGGTGCGAGTGCTATTTTAGCCAGGGCTCTGGGTCTATAGGCACGCCGTTGAGTCTAACTTCGAAATGAAGGTGGGGTCCCGTGGAAGCACCGGTACTCCCGACCAGCCCGAGTATATCCTCCCTTTTGACTTCTTGCCCTCTCTCGACGTTTATCTCGGAAAGGTGCGCGTACCATGTTTGTGTGTGCGATGGGTGGCTTATAACCACCAGGTTCCCGTAATCGCCTCCCCAGCCGGCTGATGTTACCACCCCGTCCGATGCCGGGTAAATAGGTGTCCCGGCTGGTGCCCCGACATCCATTCCGGTATGCTGTTTCCATTTATGTTTGGTCGGATGAAAGCGTATCCCAAATGACGAATTTATTCGCGTATATTCTCGGGGGAGGGGCCATTTCCCGCTGATCACCGGAAGCAGGACATCTATATAGGATTCTGCTGTCTGGCATATATCCTCAACATGTGAACCGCTTTTATAGATGTGATATAATGCCCCGGCGGGGTTATCTTCAAACCCGGTCTGGCTTAAACAGTTGGCCATGGAATAAACTGCATCCCAGGGGTTACTTGGTTTTTTCTGCCCGTCCAGGTCGCCGTCTACACTGTATTCCTCCCATTGCATTTCTTTTAGATCCACAAATTTTTCAGCTGCGCGCCCAAAACCGCTGTCATGTTTGGCTATCGCGGCCAGCATCGTCCACGGGATACCGTATTTTTTTTCGGCTGACTTGAAGATATCTACATATTCCTGTGGTATATCTTGCATGGCAACGGTAGTCGCCCCGCCTACAGTGAAACTGCCGGGTAATGCAGGCGCTCTTTCGTCCGTCCCGGCAATCAGATATCCCAACATTGTAATACCTGTCATAAAAAAGAAAAAACCGCCCAGGATTAAAAAGCCTAACACGGAAAGAAGAAAACGTCTATTCTTCCACACAATATGAACCGCAAATAAATTGGCCATAATTAACCCTTCTAATCTATTTTGTGGAGTGCCAGCGTCGTGGTTGGCTACTACGTTTTAATTTTACATTTTTATGCTTGTTTGGAGGGTTATACTGCTGACTGTTACTTTTACTATCTTGTTCTTTCTTTTGTTCAGGCTTTTGCTGGGTATTATTCTTTCTTTGTTTAAATTGTTTTGGCTGATGTTTATAAGTTTTATCTGATGATTTTTCGTTTAAGCTGCCGGTTTGTTTTTGATTTTGTTGTTGTGAAGTATCTTTAGGGTTAGAAGAACTACCAGTTGGCCCTGAATTTTGCGATGTAGTATCTGTTCTGGAGCCTACCGCCTGGGAACGCTGTTGGTTGTTGGAATTATTAGAAGAATCACTTTGATTGTTGTTTCGAAAGCTGGCAGAGTTAGGTTTGGTCTGCTTTTGCTGGTTGTTTTCCTGGCTAGTGGTATTAGTACTGTTGTTATTTTTAGAACTTGACTTGTTTTGTGAAGCAGTTTTTTGTTGAGCTTGGTTCCCCTGGTTGTTAATTTTACGAGTTGTATTATCTGTATTGTTGTCGGTAGTTGGATGATTGTTTTTCTTTAACCGGAACATGTTATTTTTAAAGCCTTTTCCTGATATCATTCTAGTTATAGCGTACCATTTAACCGTTTTCAGAATCGGACTTGACTTGTTTTCTACAACTTTATGCTCTCTATCTAATCTTGCAACCTCCGTGACCATGTTAATAAATTTCTTTCTATAAATGAGGGCAAAAATCATTACCATACTGCATAATAGTATTTTCAAAAAGTAGACCAACTAATAGTCACCACCTTAGGGGATCAAAGCTTTAAGACTGTACCGATTACTAAAAATACAACCGATGCGTAGATACCGTAAAAGACCTTGGTAAACAATGCAGAGAGCACGATTTTTAACCAGCGAACGGCTGTATTCCACCCGGTTTCGGGGATCAAGGCTAACACGGCAATAAACGGTGCCATTATCAGCCCGAAGATTACCGTAATGTCTGCGATACACAGTATTATCCCTATTACACACGCGAATACAGTAAACACTATGGAACCCACAAAGGCTATGCCTACAATAGGGCCTGCATCAAGCGCGTTTCCTGAACATAATGTTACTGGGGTTAAGTTATGACCACCGTGGTCCACATCTTCATCTTGAAAGATATTTACCGCATCCTGACGGTAGCTTGAACCTGCCGGAAGGGCAAGGATTACCTGGTCAACACGTAGATTGCGAAAATCAATATTATGTCCAGCCAGTGGTTTAATAACCTTTTCCAGTTCTTCTGCTTCAGCTGCTGTTATTTTTAACTTATCAATGTCATCCGTACCAAATTCAGAAAAGGCCCAGGGAGTAACTATTAAACTGTCCCATATCTGGCTAGCAAAACTCACCAGACCTCGCTGGCGAGGGTCTTTGATAGGTAGGTCATCATCTACAGGCATAACTGAAAATGCTGCGTTGCTGATTGAATCTACTGTGCCGGTCGCAGTGGTCAATATCTTGTCTGTATTGGCAAAGTAAGCCATGGAAAGCCCCAAGATAAGTATAGTCATCATTGACGCCTTAATAATATCCATATATCGTGACTGCGCAAGCCGAAAAATGAAATAAAAGCTTCCGAAGGCCAAGGCGATCAAAAGTACGGTATTTTTAATGCCTGTACTTGCTGTGCCGCCACTCCAAATTTCCTTGGCTGCGTTTACCGCATCCTGGCCAATAGCTGCCAGTATCTTCGAGTTAAACGCCATCAATAACAATTCAATCGAGAAACGGGTAATCCAGATAGTTACGAAAAATATCATATTGACAATACTGTTAGTTATTTTTCCTAACATTTCGGCCGGGCCTGAGGGCATCGAAACAAAAGCCCCTCTTTTAGTAAACTGTGCCGTAGTATCGATATAGTAGCGGGTTATCGGTATGTGAGACCAAATTGGTTTGAAAGCAGAGTCTGTTGTTTCGATTGTGGCGACGGTTTTTTCTGATAGTTGATTAACATGAGGATTATGAACGAAACCGACTATTGTAATTAGTTCATGCAAAGTAGGATTATCGTAACCGAAATTTACATATGGTTGGCCTATCCTATCTGCACCAAAGACAGCGGTAACTGCACCGAACAACAGGAGGAGGGTTGTCCCCAGGATTAGCATTCTTTTTTTATGCATTACCCCACTTTAACCCCCTCCTCCCTTTCCCCCGGCCGAGTAGTAAAGATGCGAAGCAGATATTCAGGCAGCGGTACGATATTCACTACTCCTACTCGCCCTACAGGGTCGCGCATTACACAGCAACCAGTCTCCAGACTGCGAAAAGTCTGAAATATCTCATCGTTTTTTATATCCACCTGTAAAAGCTCTGCATTACCCTTAATCTCGTCGGTGTCCCGGGCCTTAAAACAGTAGACATATCCGATATTATTCCGTATTGATTTTTCTTTTACATCGGATCCGTTCTGCGTTACCAAAATCGGTATAATCCCAAAAGACCGGCTCATTCTTATTAATTCTGTTATCAGCCGTGCCCCTTCTGTAATTTCTAAAAGCGCCCAGGCCTCGTCACAGGCAAATACTTTAAGATCTGCCTTAGTCCGGAACATGACCTCCCTAGCCGAGGCAGCTGTTAGGAATAAAAGCCCGACTGCCTGGCGCTCGGACTCGGTTAGCGGGGTATTGGTATCCTTTTTAGGTAGCGGCAGTTCAGAAAGGTTACATATTGTTATTTGTTCTGTACCCTCATCCATAGTTTTGTTGGTAAATACTATCTGACCGAGGGAGCTGCTTTTATATGCGTTCAGCAGTCTGGCGCAGCGGGTGGCCTCATTCGTTTTTTCCTGGTCCTGGTCCGAGTATTTACCCAACCAGGTGGTCACCGAGAGAAGGTTTTGTTCTTCTTCCGGCATAGAATAAACCTTTTCTAACGCCTCGTTGATTACCAGCGCTCGTGCTTCGTTGTCGCCTACGTTTAAGATAATCCCAAGATAATCCCGGCAAATATCCCGAGCCCGGAGCGGATCTGCAGATATTTTCAGCGGATTTATTCTGGCCCCGCCGGTGTAGCTTATATCAATTTGTCTAGTCTTGAACGGTAGGTCTTGAAATACAAAGTCTTCATTTTTCGGGTCTATACAAAACACCCTTGCGCCCTTAAGCGCAGACAGATAAACCAATATTTTTTTTAGAACTGACTTTCCGCCCCCGAGGATGCCGGTTATAACTGTGGTGCCGGGGAAGTCCCTCTGCATGGCGTCGCCGGGGTTAAAGAGTACCGGGATGCCCGTCAGGATATGGCCTAGAATAAAACCGTCTTGGTCACCTACCTCGAAACCTGCCTGGATCCCGGAGGATGCAAGGTATCCCGGGTCACACTCAATTAGAGGGCTGGCTGGTTTACCGCCGGGCATAAACGAGTAAAACATCTTCACCTGGTCGCCCGGGGCCCTCACAAACCGCAAGTAAGACGTCTGAAAATGCTGTACCACCTGCTTGGCCGCACTCTGAAGCTGCTCTAAGTCCGGGCCATGTACGGCGATTGTGCAGCCGATTTGGCTGAGCGACATCCCCGCCGCCAGTTTACTTTCCAGGACCCTGGCCTCGTTGTTGGCCCAGTCTACATCCAGGCTGGTTTCCTCACCGCCCTTTTCATGTTCCCGTATCTGGTCTTTAAGTATCCCTTTCTTAAGCCGCAACCTTTTTGCGGCCTCGAAGGACGGAGTGCTGGTAAAGTGGATCACTGCATCCACCGGTTCCGGAAGAAAGTTAAGGCCGGCAATCCACTCGAAGTCTAATTCCGGAACCTCCTTGGGCATATCAACCAGAGTCATCATCGCCTGCCAGTGTTCTTTCCCTTCAGGACTAATAAATTTCATACAGTTTGCTTTTTCTTCGAACACTACCCCGTCTCCCAGGGCCAGTACCATCCCTTCATCGAACCGCCCCTCCTTACGTGGTGGCAAGGGCGGCGGCATTTCCCAGCCCCGATGTAGATTGCGCCGGATTATATGGTCCAGCTCTTTATAACCTATACGTGATAATCCTAATGTGCTCGAATACTGATAGAAAAGTTCCCGTTCTAAAGACTCAGCTTCTTGGAAGTGTTTAGAGGTGATGGTTTGCCGTTTTAACGATAGTCCCTGCTCGAGTAAGGTTTCGCGTAATTCCCTGAAAAAAGTCTTAACCGGTTTTTTCCCCCAGCCGGCCATCGGTAACTGCAAAACCAAGTATACTGCCCTTTTCCAGGCATGAATAGTTTGGCTATAAGATTGTGCTTCTCTAGCGTGCCGGTGGGCTTCTTGCAGAAGGGGCGGTGATTGGTTCCCAATCCCCGCCCGGCTAAGATATCTTTCTTCGAAAAATTCTATCGGGTGGATTAAATAGAGTACCTGCCCCTGGCCTGTAAAGCCGTGCAGGAATTCTTCGAACCTACCCAGAACTGCCAGCTTTTGTTCTTCCGATAGAAAGTTATAAGGCCACTGTGGTAGGTTGTAGACCGCGAATGCTTCTTGCTGGTCTGTAAATACAATATTGTTATGGAAATGCGTTAAGGGAAAGCTCACGAAGAAACATCCACCTTCCAATTACAAGCTTCTTTTTTCTTTCGGATCTTGATTCTGCTGTGTAGGGTGCTGGTCTTGCTCCTTGCCAGAAATAATAAGGCATCTGACAGGTACTTGGGGATAAACTTTCCAGCAGCGTCAAATTTGGTAGTCAGCCATGTAGCAAGCACGGACATGCTGACTGAGATCATCCACGGCACCAGGCCCAGGGAGGTTAGGATTGGGCCCAGTAACTCTACAAACAATACATAAAAAATAATATTAACAACACCAAAGATTAAAGCAATTTCTACGCTGATGGGAAAAGGTAGCTGTACATCTCCAAAATAATACAGCACCGGCTTAATACGGTAAAGTGACCTGTAACTTGCATGGGTACGTCGCTTATTATACATCTAGGGTCTCAGCCCCAAACCAGCTGGCAACCCAGTTTGCTATCTCTACAAGGACCGACCCCTTTGTAGCTACAATAGTAATTACAATGATAGAGATCCCCAAGAATGCTGCCAGGGCACTGAATTGTTGCTTTATAACGAATAGAAGACTAGCTACACAAATAACAATTAAAGCAATTACAAGTGCGGTTTTGGTAATATCTGTTCGCAGTTGATCCGGGTTAGTGGCCTCGGCGAATGCTGGAACAGCCATGCTCAGGCAGAATAGCAGTAAAAGACTAACGATAAACAATTTTTTGCTCATTTATACACCTCCTTTTGACTGTAACTGGCTAAAATTCACCCACGGTTTTTCCCTCCCATAAAAACAAAACCCCTGGTGATTATTTCATCCAGGGGGTTTTTAATCAGCACTCTATTTTTTTGATTAATGGCTTACCGTTCTGCCAGACCAAATGCAGCAGTATCTCCTGTTTAATGATGTGGTCACCAATCAACATATGGTAGTATGCTCTGACCATGTTAGGTGTTCTTTTATCATTTCCTTTTATGTTGTCTAGTTTGACCAGTTTTGCCATCCCTGCGGGTCTGATTTTGGAATCGGGAACAGTGAATATATCTGTATCGGATTCGGATTCTCCTTCAAGGTAAGCCTCTAAAAATCTTTCCGCAAACACCTTGACTTGTTCCGGAACACTACTGTGCAGCTCATCTCCGATATCTGTTACGATTTTAGGTGCTGCTACAAGTAATGGTTTACTGGCCGCAAAAGGCTTATTATCCGCGGTAAAGCCAATTTTAGTTTCATAACATGCGGTTGGGGCTGTGCCTATTACCAGCGTTTTAACTTTATATCCGGTTTCAATCTTTACGCATTCCAGTACGGTCACGCTTGACGGTATGGACGGCTTTTCCGTTTTAACAACCCCCGTATCATTAAACTGGCTGTTAAATGCCCGCAGGCGTTTGATACGTTTTTCATTGGCTTCGTCCGGATACCAGGTCAGCCACTCTTTAATATACTCCCGTCCGAATTCCGCTGCTATAACTCTTTCTTTTACCTGGTCCGGGGGCATTGATTCTTTAAACTTTTCCAGTAGTAAACTTGTTACTGTAGAGCTCCGAAACGATAGAATGAAAGCTAAAATTACAAGACTCCAAAGAATGATCGCAACAACTTTCCGGATCAAAGAACCAGCTCCCCGCTTGTCAGGCTAGTGAAGTAATCAATGCCTTTCAGAAAATCTTTCTTTTCTAGATATTGATTGGGGCAAAAGCAGAAATATTTATGTCCGTCGTCGTCAACTTTTTCCACCCGCCGGCCGGTCGCCCACACAAATGTACCTGTCGTAACCCCCCGCGGCGGGTGGTATCCTTCTTTCATTCTCCATGTCTCGGTTTTTGCTTTAGCCGCCTTAAAATTATTGAGCCAGTGTTCTAGAGAGTATCCAGCTACCCCGGTGAAATAATATCTACCGGTACTCTTATCGCGCTCTAAGGTACCATACATCGTCATCGGGCCTTCTTCGATAACCTTATTGGCGCCAGGCATAGCATGTTTCGCCTTATATATAAAGGTTTTGATATCGTTTAAATCCACATTTACTTTGTCCACCAAGATATTGTTCCCTTCTGTCCCCCGGATGAACGTACTGGTACCAATCCGGTATCTTATATCAGCCTGCACATCTTCATTTTTATTCACCAGCCATTGGTATGTAAGATACTCTTTCCGGTAATTTATTGCACTTTTTTGTAGCTTTTCTTTTTCTTCTTTATCTTGGCGAGCCAACTCTTCCTGATCAGGCCAATTAGATAACGGCTTTATGGCAGCTATAAGATCGCCTAGAGCATTCTCGTTGGTTAACTCTACCCCAAAAGCTTGTTGTGGTCCCTGTAAACCTGAAAAGTAATATTTTTCTTGAAGTTCGATTTTATATTCTGCGGGTTTTACGTCATGGTAGATAAATAAAGGATTTTGATATGTGCCGCTAGAGTTCATTCTTCCGATCAATGCAACGGTTTTATTAATCTGGTTTGCCAACTTTTCCATGTGTTCTGCATGTAAAGGCTGTACCCGGAAATAGGTCTTAGACGCTTCTTTTACATACTCACCATAATTATTACGATAATAAAGAGTGCCGTATATTACTTGCGGGGTTATCACTTTACCGAACATCCTTGCATCCCGGTAGGATGTGTTGTAGGCGTATGCAGCGGGTATAATGGTAAAGGTTAATACTGCCACCAAAATTATTAATACCAACACTGGTTTTTTGATCAAATATATCTCTCCTTTTTAATTGATTTGCAGTAGTTTTGGGCCCAGGTGGTTAAAGATTATATAGATAAGGCCCCCGGCTGCTGATAATAAAATCCCGGTGGTGATTATTTTATATCCGAACTTAATAATCGGACAGATGACTGCACCTAGCAGAATGACCACCAGCCCAATCAGACCCAGCATAACCGGCAGGCCAGCACTTTGGGACTGAACTTCAATAAATGCCTGTATCGCTTTATCTGATAGGGAGGCGTGTGCAAATGCCGGATATACTACTAAAGACAGGCACAAGCTAACGACAGTAGTAAGAGGTACTGTTTTACGCATCACCAGGCCCTCCTTTCTGTTTAAATTGCTATCTTTGGTGAATTTCGGCATCTGACATGCTTATTGAACCACTTGAGATACTTATCATCACCATAACAGGTTACCATCCGAACCTTGGAGTTGGTAAATTGAATTAAAAAATAAATCTGGCCTGGAATTCCGTAAAGGTATGTTCTGTCCGGTTGTCTTCTGATAAACTGCAGGCAAAAAGCATAAGAACGAAGAGAGTGCCTTATTTTTTCATCTGGCCAGTGTTCTTTTCCCCTGAATTGTAAAACTTTTGCCTTGTACTGCTCCACACAATGCGGATCGATTACCAGCTCTTTTGTTTTTAAAGCATCGGATAGTTTCTTTGGATACATGTAATCCCTCCTCCCTTTTAAACAGTAATGACCCTGGAATACACAAGCCACAGTAACAGAACAAACATGATTGGATTAATGATTAACTTCTCAATAAAACCTCCAGAATGTAAAATGGGAATACTAAGATGCATCTTAAGCGGATAAAACCAGCAGCATCCCATCGGGTTAAAAGAATCCAAAACGATGTGTGAAAGTAGAGCTGAGAAAATTACTGACATTAACAACTTGTAGCTGTAAGGGCAATTAAAAAAGACACAGGTACCGCTTATAATTGCTGTGACGGCGGCCGCGCCAAGAAGGCTATGAAAAATACCCCGGTGGCCGGCTGTAAGCCGGATCGTCCAGGATACCAGCGGGATAATCTGGCCGACCTTGGAGTTCGGGTGGTCGATGTCCGGCAGTAATGCTGCGCCCGCCCCTATAAGTGCCGCGGGTAGAATATTTTCCGGGCTGATCAGGCTTCCTACATAGATCCCGGTTGAACTGCCGGCGAGAAGGTGTGCTTTCCAGAGCAAAGAGATTATCCCCCCTAAATATCTTTTGAATAAAAAAAACCGGCGTTGTAGCCGGCTTATAAATGCTCAGAAAAGGTCAATAAAAGAAAATCAAGTTCTATATACCAATTGCCTGTTTCGCTTTTGAATACTGGTACGGGAAGAGTTTCTTCCCGGATGATTACTGGTATAGTCTGATAGCTTAATTCCTGATAATTATCTGGCTGTTCGATACTTATTTCAGATGTTCTTATTTCTTCTTTCTTCATGTCCGATGACATCCCGTTGAGTATTTTATTTATCATAGCGTCAAAATCCTCGTCGGACATTTTTCCTTTTAGTTTACTAAGATCACTTTCTGAAAAACAGGTCAAAAATAAATCCGGGTCATTTTTTTCTACGCTAAGGAATAAGTTGGTAATCACTTTTTCCGGGCTAGAGTTATTACTACTGCAACCAGTTCCCATTCCAAGTAATAGAAAAGTACAGACAATAATTGCAGTGACTCTTTTTACAATTGTCAATTACTTCACTCCTTCCAATGTTCTCTATTTTAATATTTTATCGCCGGCAGATTAATTACAAATAAAGCCATACACAACCAGAAGACTATATACCACAAAATCAGAACCACCTCCTAGACAACTGTTTTTAAAGAAAGAAACCTTGCCCCAAAAATCTAAAGCAAGGTTTCTATTGGAGGAGGGAAATTGGTTATCAAAAAAAAGACCCTTACCATTTTAATTATGGTAAGGGTCACTCACATCTATAAGAAGGGGGAAAGATGTGAAACCTGTTTACTGAGTATCGTGAAAGTAACGCTGTTTTACCTCATTCACCAGCTCTGGTGATAGTTTTACTTTAAACGCGGCAGATCTTGCCTTATTTAACATTTCAATATCGTTCAAATCAGCGATTTTTATATCTACCAGGCCTGCTTGTTTGGTGCCAAAAAATTCTCCGGCCCCGCGCTGTTTAAGGTCAAATTCCGCCAGTTTAAAACCGTCTGTAGTGCTAGCAAAGGCCCGCAGCCGGTCGATTGCCTTTTGTTTATCCCGGGTAATATTGGGCACTACGCATATACAGTATGATTCATAGCCCCCTCTGCCGACCCGGCCCCTTAGCTGGTGCAGCTGGGCAAGACCGAACCGGTCGGCCTCATAAATAACCATTACGGTAGCATTGGGAACATTAACTCCCACTTCTATTACTGTTGTAGATACTAATACATTTATTTGCCCTTTTTTAAAGGCGGTCATTATCTCTTCTTTTTCTGCTGCTTTTAATCGGCCATGTACGATTCTGACCTTATATGGCTTTAACTGTTGGACTAACTTCAGATGAAGATTTGTGGCATTCTCCAGATCCATCGCTTCTGACTCTTCCACCAACGGACAGACAAAGTAAGCCTGTCGTCCCTGAGTTAACTCTTTATAAATGAATTTTATTACCTTATCTTCGTCTTTAGTTACGTATGTCTTTATCGGAATGCGCCCTTTGGGTAGTTCTTTAATTACCGAAATATCCATATCTCCATAGCTGGTCAAGGCGAGAGTACGGGGAATCGGTGTCGCTGTCATTACCAGCACGTCCGGTCGGTTGGCTTTTTCTTGCAATGTAAGCCGCTGTTCTACTCCGAACCGGTGCTGCTCGTCGATAACCACTACCCCTACACGTTGAAATTCCACACCGTTATGGATCAGTGAGTGGGTGCCGACGATAATATCAGCATCATCTACGTTACTCTGGTTGCCGGAGATAGCGAGTCCGATGGTCAGGCCATAATCCTTAAACCACTCTGCCAGTGTCTCATAATGCTGACGGGCCAAGATCTCTGTCGGGACCATCATGACCCCCTGCAGCCCGCATTCGGCGGCCTTTAAAAGTGCCAGTGCCGACACCACCGTTTTCCCACATCCCACATCTCCAAGCAGCAACCGTTTCATAGGAAATGGAGAGGCCATATCCCTAGATATATCTGACCAGGCTTTGGCCTGGTCTCGGGTCAGTTTAAAGGGGAGGTCATTGATAAATTGCGACGGTAAGTAAGAGCTGGCTTTATAACGATTTGCTTTTGGCTTGCTTACTGACTCTCTTTTTAACCGCAGGGCCAGCTGCAGCAAAAACATTTCGTCAAAAGCGAGCCTTTGCCGGGCGTTCTCTAAACTGTTTTGACTCTGGGGGAAGTGAACCTGCCTTATCGCTTCGTGGATACCCATAAGTCCGTTTTCCATAAGTACATTATCCGGTAAAAATTCTTCTAATTTTACTGCAGATAACGCTTTTTGCACTTGCAAACACACAAAATTATTGGTGATACCCTTCTTTAAGGCATAAACGGGCCGCAACCCGGTGAAGTTTTCGGGTATCCGGCCATCTTCCAGTTCGGCCCAATCGCTTACGTTAACCTGTGTGCCATAGCCATCAATTTTGACACGGCCAAAAATTGCTATTTGGGTACCGCTGGTAAGCTCCAGCTGTTCATTGAACCAAGTTGCTGTAAATACTGTCCCTTCAATAGAAGTTACACGTGCACGCAGGATATGTAGGCCCGGGCGGGGATTAGTCTTCACAAAGTTTCCTACATGCCCGATAATCACTGCGGACTCTCCGTCTTGCAGCTCCGATGCGAACTTAACCTCTCGTACCTGATGTCGGGAAGGAAAATAGTATAAGAGATCACGGCCTGTATTAATCCCTAACTTTTTTAGTCTTTTAGATATGTTGATTTTCGAGGCGGGGCTTTTAGGTGGCCCCGTATTTGTGACGGGTTCTAAAGAAGCACGCACCTTTCCCACCCCCCAGTTCACTGTATTTTTTTGTCCCGGCCGTTCCCGGACCCCTGTTGAGAGGCAGGCCTGGGAAACTTTTATGGCCGAAATTTGCTTACAATAAAAATACTAACACAACTACGCTTAAATTTACCCCTAAATTACCCTAATTACCCCTAAAAATTAACCAGGATTACGAATCTTCTTTGAAGAAAGTTATCAAGATGTATTATAATAAACTTTACGGAAGCTAACGTCACAATAATAGCTTAACTCCCGCTGCCACCGCCAGAGCATGAATAACTGTACCTCTGTGAGGCGGAATTTCCTGGCCTAATTTTTCTTTTAGGGCAAATAAGATTTTTTGGGGTAATTGCATGACAGGCTTTTTTCTCCGTTTGGCGGAGATAATCTCTTTAAACTTTCCCTGAAGTTTTTGTAGGAAGTTTTTATCAGCCATTTCCAATTCGACAGTTCTTTGACAACGTTGTTTTAGATTGTTCATTTTTTGGATCTCTTCCGGGTGGTCAATCGCTCCGAGTATACGATAAATATACGGGGCACTCATCAGGATATGCCATAACCTGTCGAATTTGCTTGTTGAGCACTTAACGAAGATATATCCGGGAGTTTGGGGTTCAAATATGGCAGAATGTGCTCGCCGGTCGTTAACTACCATAATTTCACGAATCATGTCGCAGTAATCGTGTATCAGGTCATTTGCACCCAATATGTCCATATATCTTTTTAATTTTCTTATCGCTTCTCTTTCTTTTCCTGTAAGAACTTGCAGGGCTAACCAGGTAGTGGATTCCATGTTATTTCCTCCTACCGACTTCAAAGGCAAACTGCCGGTTTATATTGTTTTCTTGGTTGTTATCATTTAAGAATCTATTGTAACCGATTAAACTTCCATTTTCACTTTGATCAAGCATCTGAATTTGGGTGGTGATGGTAGTGATCTGGCAATTGAGGTCTGTGGCCTGGCAATAGGTTTCGCTGTCTTTTCCATTCCACATCTCTATAAAACCTTCTCTTTTTAGTTCTCGCTGTTTTCTAAGAAGAGAGCGTCTGATCTCTTTCAGATGGAGTTTACTGCTGGACATTATCACACCCCCTTTATAAGGGTGTTTTGGGGTGCCTGGAGACTTTTTCAGACCCGCCAGTCTGAAGGCTTGGATTTGCGTTATGCTTTTTCCCTTTACCTCGCAAATTCTTTAGCATTTAACAGAGCACCCGCAAAACACCTTATTTTTTTATATTTGTTTATATTTTTAATTCCATACCCTTTCAGGTATGGCTATTCTAACCTACATTTCGCATTTGACCGGACGTACTCAAATCATCTAAACTACATTTAAGTCCTTCCGCTAGTTTTTGAGCAACTTCAAAGGATGGAGCTTTCAGGCCACGCTGCAGTTCTGATATGTATGGCTGTGATAATCCAGTGCGTCTAGATAGCTCACCTTGACTTGTACCCTGCTTTTCCATGATGGACTTTAATTTTAAAGCGAATTTAGATCTCATATTTATCACCTTTTCTAGGCTGTTATATCCAGCAGGTATAATCCGCTATATCCGTTGGGTATAATATATAGTTAATGACATATATTTGTCAATAGCTGTAGCTATGACTTGGAGGAAAAAAAATAGATGGATATTGGAAAGCGGATTAGACAGGTTCGAGAGGAAAAAGGTATGACTCTAAACCAATTAGCCAACCGCTCTAAAATTACACAACCGTTTCTTTTTTCAGTTGAGGCAGGTAAGAAAAATATTTCATTGAAGAATATTGAAAAAATATGCACTGCCCTGGGTATTTCTCTAGCGCAATTTTTTTCTGACCCCTCAGAACAAAACGGCCTCAGTCCGAACCAGCAATGGCTTATTAATTACGCAAAACAACTAACCGATGATGAAGCCAGTTTTGTTATTTCAGTTATCGAATACATCCTTAAAAACCGGGAAAAATAACACTCGACATATTTCGCAATATCTTTACGTTTTAGCTAATTAGGGATTCTTGTACATTCCTAATATATCATAATTTGGGAGTTTGTCTTGTTTTTAGGGACATAAACCTATTATCTTGGGACGAAAACCGTTTTTTTTTGAGACAAAAAACTAGGATTTAAGTCCTAAGTTTTTATGGCATCCGGGACTGAAATCCCACACAAAAAAACCTGCCACTTAATTTGGGCAGGTTTTTTTTGTATCGATTATGGTGTAGGCTAATCTATAGTCCGCCTAAAATCTCTCCTATTTTTTTCATATTTTCGTTGTTTATTAGGGCTGTTTCCTTTGAGTGATTTAAAGTTACCATATGGCTATGGCCCCAAGGACTAATTTCTTCAATATAATTCAAGTTAATTATATAGCTCCGATGACAGCGAAGAAAATTGTCCGGCAGTCGGGTTATTAAATCGTCAAGTTTTTCCCGAATACTTAATGGATCATGACCTACCATATGTACTATAGCGTTATTTCTCTGCTTGGTGACCAATATAATATCATCAACATTAAAGAACTGTATATTTTTATTTAATTTAAACCCTATTTTCTTATTAATGGTTCCATTGTTTTTTGACTTTTTGCCGGTCAAAACCCTTTTTGAAGCCGCTTCTTTTTGTTTTAATAATTCAATAATCCGGGTCATCGTATTTTTTATGCGAGTTACATCGAACGGTTTCACGAGATAATCGTATGCGTATACCTTGAAGGCCTCTTCTCTATACTCCGGATAACCGGTGGCAAAGATAAGGAAGGTAAATGGGTTCGTTTCATGAATTATTTCGGCGGCCTCTATTCCGTTTAATCCAGGCATGTCAATATCTACGAATACCACATCCGGCTCTTTTTCACGTACATGCTCTACAAGTTCGATTCCGCTAGAAACTTCATAGATTTTACTCTCCGAAATTTCATCGATAGATAGCAACGTTTTCTTTATAATAAGGCGCATAGCTGGCTCATCGTCAGCGATCAGGCATTTTATGATCATGTTTACCTCCTCTCCTTTATTTTACCATTATATCAAATTTTTATTGTCCTGAATTGTTCAGGTTACTAAAACCGGGATTCCCGGGACGAAATCCTGAATTTTCGGGACGGAAATCCGGATATGAGATTTCCGTCCTTGCAGTTGGGTATCGGCTATGGAAATTCAACTCCCTGCCAGGAAGTCCCCATCCTGACTGACAACTTAAAGTTGCTGGCCACAGACAGCGTTACTTCGGATAAGATTTAGTGGCCACAGGGGAGGCAGGGGAAAGTGGAAATTATACACGACAGAGAGAGAAATTTTACCGGGTTTACGCTCGTGCGAAGGGGGGAGCCGTGTACCCCGGGATTCTATCTGGTTAAGTAATATATAAACAAACAGAAAGTCCTCCTGCACGTATTTGACATTATTATATACACCTTATATAATACCGATATAATTTACCTAGGAGGAATAATTTATGCCAAACCAGCCGGCGAAGGACAGCACAACTATGTTATTGCGCTTACCCAAGAAGTGGAAAAAACGACTCCATAAGGTAGCAGTAAAATTGAACGAAAAATATCCGGAAGGTAATTTTTCAGCATCCTCTATAGCCCGCAAAGCAATAATTATGCGGGTTGAGGAGCTGGAAAAAGAATTTGAAAAAAGTCAATAGAAACTGTTGACAGGTATATATACACCATATACACTATAGCCAAGATAAAGAACAGCGCACCGCACAGCGCGGTGTTTCCTTAAAATTCAAGGGAGGTATTCTTTAAAAATGACTACTAAAATCACCCCGAAACAATTAACAAAAGAAAGTTGCTTCTTTATTAGGAAAATTTATTTCCCCTACCTCGGGAAATGTGAAGGTTCAACTTTCACAACAGAGGACGGGGAACCCATCGGCGAGCAAGTAATCCACACCCATTGCACTGTTATTAAATGCAACCGCAAAGACGAAGAAGGTGCTCGTTATGACATAGGTGAACACTTTACACACGTTCCCGGTTTCACCCCGATAAAAATAGACTTACACAACGGAGTAATCAGCGGAACGTACAAAAAAACCTGGATTGGCGGCAAAGTTGAAAAGATCGACTTTAAATATGAAATCGAAAGCATTTCCGGCAAACGTGACGACATAACAGAAAAGTATGACGTTATTATTAATTGCAAGGAGGTATCTTAAAATGACCGGAACCGAATTACTCAAAAAAGCCATTGAGGACGGTAAACTTCATTATTATCAACAAACCGGTAGTTTTGCTTATGTTGCTGAGTATGAGGACGGCGAACAGCGTATTGTATTTAACGCACTTAGCGCAGAATCTGCCCGCCCTGGCGTACCGTTTGAAATCGTTGCGGAAGCCCGCTGGCACGAGGGCCAAGGCAACCCCTACTGGCAAGTAATAAATAAAGAAACAGGCGAACCAGAGGTTGCTAGTACCGATTATGACGGTAATGTAATTGAACAAGACGGAGATATTTGGTTTTAATTAAAAAAGGGGGAACCCCCTGTGAACAAAAGTCAAACTGTCATCACTGGCACCCCCATCAAGGGCAACGAAGAAAACCTGTGGCTCGTCCCCGGTCGCGTTCCCGGCCAACCCGAAGGCTGGTACAGTATTTATGCCGTCAATGCCGATATGGCTGCCAGTCAAGTTGAAGATGGTGCCGGCGACTGGGAGGGCGAAGAATTTCCTTCCCATTTGTCGGATGATTACACCGCCCTATACTGCCCTTACTGCGCCGAAGAATTCATTGTCCCGGCATCCACCGGGCCGGATGAAGCAGATTACAGCGAATGGACGCACGAATCGGTTTACACCTACCTGGTAGAAAATCACGGCCACAACTGCCAGGAAGATGTTGGCGGAGTCATTCTAGGGAACCATGTGGTTGACTTCGACGCCGCCGTGAACCTCATGGACGACGATCTCCGCGAACAAGTCCATGCCGAACTGGCACCCTGCACCAACCAAGAGTTTTTAGATCGTTACGTCGTATTACACCGTAAGAAATACGGCAAAGAATTTACGGTGTCTTAACCCGCCCTGACGAGCTCCCGTGACACGGAGCGAAACGGTTTAGCGGCCCTTTGGCCGCGCTGTCGGCGGAAGTCAAAAACTAAAAAAGGAGGAGGAATCCCCCATGCAAGAAACTTTAAACGATTACAGAAGTCCTTATGAAGCAGGTGAAAGCTTTGGCCAATTTGAGGCCAAAGAAGGCGGCTGGGACTCTGCCGACCAGGCAGAGCAAGCTTATGCCTATTGGTTTGAAAATCAAAATATAATCGACCTCAAGAAAGCACAAAAAGAGGAGTTACAACAGTTTAAAAAGGGCTGGCTTGATGGCTTCATGGATAAAATATGAAGAAAACTGCCTGGAGTGTGGGAAAAAATTCACACCACAAGGCACCCGAAAACATTTCTGCTGTCAGAAATGCAGGTATAGATATAACAAACAAAACAAAGGCAGCAGCGGAAACAAAGCGGTCTATGCCCGCAGTGCAATAAACCACTGAAAACACCCATCCCTGACAGTTTTCATGGTACAAAAAATAAAATAACGTATTGTGGAAACTGTAGAGAATACTTTAGAAAACAATACCAAAGAAAACGAAAACAAAAACGAAAGGTATAATAACAATATCGACAAAATGAAGCAAGTAATACGTATAAACTTTGAACATGACACCAAAAATGAACTGCTTGGTTTCATGGAAGTTGAAACAGAAGCACAGTGTGACGGTATCCACGAAGATTATTTCCATCCTGGCCAGGTCATTGTATTTTATCGTAGTAATACAATGGAACTGACTTTCCAGGACATGAAGAAATGTATAACTCCATCATATAGATTTTTCAGCCCTGGGCACGGGCGAAAAAACTGCCCCCGTACATATCAAATTAATTCCCCTCGGGGAATCTCCGACCCGACACACTTTTTCTTATGCCGCCGGGCCGGAGCAAAAAAATAATTTAGAGGTATGTAAAAATGAAAACCTATGCCGTATTTTTCAAAACTTTCTCCCAGGACGGCGCCGTTCTGGACCGGGTGGAGGACGTATCCGCCCGGTATGAAACCCTGACACAAGACGGCGGCGACGGTGAAGCTGCCGCCAATACCATCCAGCAAGAAACCGGCGCCAGCGCCGTAGTTTGCGCCCAGGACCGGGCGCAGGCCATCCTCGAGGCCGCCGATGTGTGTGGAATCGAGGAATACATCGAAGGGTAGTAACTCCGCCCGGTTGTGATATGTTGGGCGGGGAAGGAGATTACAGATTGTGTAGAAGGAAGGTGATTAACTTGAAAACTAGTGATTGCTGCGGTAAAGAATTTAACTCACATTGTACAGACCATGAAAAAAGGTGTTTTGAACATGATAAAAAAATTAGGGAAATTAACGAAAAGTTTCGTAGTGGTATATCTGCTGGTGAGTTGGTTGATTTTAACTACACCCGCCGGGAAGTCCCCGTCCTGAGCGAAGCGAAGGGCGGGGATGAAAGGCGGGCAATGTTTTTTGTAGAACTATTGTTCTCTTTGGGTTTCGCTAATATAATATAGT
>JAALLR010000450.1_pt1 | contig 19978 bp, 20 predicted proteins | sample 7245931 | NCBI WGS metagenome assembly JAALLR01 (sample SAMN13049201, study PRJNA578106) | oil field metagenome | isolation source: filtered produced water from oil reservoir B9 | place: USA:offshore Texas | collected 2016 | reverse complement strand
AATATGCAAACAGTAGTTGATAGTAAACATAAATTAATTATCGATTTTGAAGTAGTAAATGATGTTAATGATCAGAGTCAATTATCAAATATGATAAGCAAAGCTAGACAAGTATTTGGAGAAAAACAAGAAATTACAGCAGTGTTTGAAACGATTGATTAATATCATGGGAGTTAAGGAGTTAGTACAGCGTTTTAGAGAGATTATAGCCTCAAAATTACATATTTTCTTATATCCATTAAAGAATTTTTTCCAAAGAATCTCTATTTTTGTATTTCAATACAATATAAGACTAATTGTTAGACAGACTCACGTGAGGTTCTCCCTCATACGCTTTCCTTAATTATTCTTCTTTCAGCATTACGGCTTTTAACTGATAACAAGACGTTTTAAGCCCATACCATTTATCATTTTGGCTATCTCATAATATTCCTTTCGCTTGAAGGTTTGTCTCTTGCCATTAAACCACATGATGAATCGCATCATAATGTATTTATCGATTTGTACTAGCTTATCGTATCTGGATTTGCCATAGTAATTTCGCCATCCGATTATTTTGCGATTCATGCCTTTTATCATATCTTTAAGATTAAGCTTGTAGGTGCTTCGACTAAGATATTCTCTTACCTTTTCTTTTATTTTCTCTTTGACTTATTACTAATCCATTGAACTAACTTATAATATTCGTATCCCCTACTATTCTTATGCTTAATCATTCTATTATGAAATCCTAGAAAGTCGAATCCATCTTTTCCATCCCATAGGGATACAATTTTGGTTTTCTCTTTACTGAGCGTTAGTTCTAACCTTCTCATTATCTCTTCTATTGCCCTTCGGGCATGCTTTATTGATTTGTAATTCTTACATATAACTACGAAATCATCGGCAAACCTTATAAGTTTACCTAGATGAGAAAAGTACTTCTCCCAAATAGTATCCATATAGTTCAGATAGATATTAGCTAACAGTGGAGAAATTACTCCACCTTGGGGACTTCCTATTTTGCTTGTTTCAATTATTCCATCTTCCATTACTCCTGCTTTAAGCCACTTTTTAATAAGCTTAAGTATTCTTTTATCACAGATTCTTCTTTCTATGAGTTTCATCAATTTATCGTGATTAATGTTATCAAAACAACCTTTTATATCTGCATCCAACACCCATATTCCTTTATTATTACAAGCTTTTCTTATAGCTTCTAATGCCATATGTTGATTTCTTTTTGGTCTAAACCCATGAGAGCAGTCTTTGAAGTCAGCTTCAAATATGGGTTCTATAACTATCTTAGTTGCTGCTTGTATAATTCTGTCCTTTACAGTTGGAATACCAAGTGGACGCATTTTGCCATTTGATTTCGGTATTTCTACCCTTCGTACTGGCTTTGCTCTATATCTTTTATTCTTTAATTCATCTTGTATTTCTTTAAGTATTGTCTCAATTCCTATCTCTTCTATTTCTTCTATAGTTACTTTATCTATGCCAGCACTGCCTTTATTAGACTTAACACTCTTCCATGCTTTCTCAAGTATATCCATTCGGTATACCTTATCATATAAGGCATGAAATCTCCTTGTCTTACTTGCCTTGGCTGATGAGTATAGTTTTACTTGAAGTTCTCGAACTTTATCTTTGGCGTTGTTAGTCCTTCGGACATTCACTCGCTCTTACCTCCTTATAAAACATTAGCTAAGTAGGGCACCTTTCCTAGAATAGGTTTTGTTGTCCTATTCATCATAGGTACTATGTCCCCCTCCGACTCCCTCTCTACTAGATTGTAATTTCACCCGTTGGCTTATATACATCTACTTTACAGCTATCGCCGTGCAGAGTAGGGTCTCCCCAGTTCCGTAATTTACTTTCAATACATACCGTTCCCCATACACCGAAGGATTCCTCTGTGCTGTAATCCAAGTTCTACACACATTCCATGGACTTCGTCCTATAGGAAGGGACTCGTTTTCCTCTTTTCTCCCTAACGGGCTTTTCTAACAGTGCTGCAGGATTCACTTTATGTTACGGTCTGCATCTTTGCTAGCACCACAAAGGCACATTTTCGAGACGCTTCAACACCATCATCTCTGATAGCGCTGGTCTTATAGCTACTAAGCTTCTTGGCAATTACCTAGACTGAACTTTCATCAGTAAGCAAATTACAGCTTTGCTGGGCACGCTCCTACTTAATATGAGAAGAGCTGCCAAAAAGGCAGCTTAAATAATATTTTTAATTTTTTTATCTCCATATACCTTCTTCCAGTCCTTTATAAACTGCTCTACACTGAAATCCGTAGAGGGATGAGAATAAAGCTTTTCAAATACTTCAGGTGTTACTGTTACTGCATGTATTCCTAAGTTTGCTACATTTTGGATCTGTTGAGCATTTTTAAATGATGCAGCTAATACTTTAGTTTTAAAGCCATAATTTTTAAACTGTCTTATGATATTACCTACCGTATTACACCCGTCGGAAGATAGATTATCTATTCTGTTTACATAGGGTGCAACATAATCTGCTCCAGCTTTTGCTGCTATCAAGGCCTGCTGGGAAGTAAATATAGCTGTAGCTGTAACTTTTATATTTTTAGATTTCAAAATCTTTATTGCCTTTATTCCTTCTTTCGTTACTGGAACTTTTACATATATGTTTTTATCAAATTTCTCTAGAAGACTTTTCCCTTCTTCAACTATTTCTTCAGCCCTAACTGAAATCGTCTGAATATGAAGAGGCAGCTCTTTTCCTATTACCATTCTTATTTCTCTTATGAGCTTAAAAAAATTCTTATTTTCCTTAGCAATTATAGTAGGATTTGTAGTTACTCCTGCTATTGGAAAATATTCTGTAGCGTCTTTTATATATCTTATATTTGCCGTATCTAAAATATACTCCATGTTCCTCCTCCATTTAAAAGTAATACGCTCTGTTAACTTAAATGAAAATTGAAAGCCTCGGACTCCTTAAGGTATAATAGTTTCACCAAAAACCTATTACCTCCAAGAAAGGAGCCAAGGTTATGACTATTATACCAAAAATTAATTGTCCTAGTGTCAATCTTCTAAACTTTATAAGTATGGTAAAGATATACATGGTTATCAAAAATATCTTTGCCGTGACTGTAATCATCAATTTTCCACTAAACCTAAATCAAACCACTTACGTTATGGTAAGTATCCCAGATGTCCCAAGTGTGGTAAGGCTACTTTTTTGCACCATAATCACAAATATTACTTTAATTACAGGTGCTGTGATAAAAGGTGTCCCATGTTTCTGTTGCTTCCCGGGTTAGAAAGTTTGCGCCTTTGTTTGGCGCTATCTCTAGAAAACTCTCTTCTTCTATTGACCTGTCATCTTCTGATGAATGGCATGCCAATGAAACGGTTGTTAAAATTTGCGGTAAGAAATATTATGTCTGGTTTATTATTGATTCCGAAACCCGCTTTATTATCGGTTTCCATCTGTCTCCCTACAGAAACTCACAACAGGCCTTTTCTCTTTTTAATAAAGCTCGAGAGTTTGGTTCTCCAGGTGCTATTGTTACAGATAGATATAGTGCCTATAAAATAGCAGCCAAATCAATTTTTAATAATGCTAAACACATCAGAGTAGCATCTTTTAAGGATGATATCTCAAACAACATAATTGAATCTTTTAATGATGCATTTAAAGATTGGTACAAAACCAAAAGAGGCTTTAATTCTTTTGAATCTGCAAATAATCTGATTGCAACTTTTGTTTTCTTCTTTAACTTCATAAGGCCTCATTCTTCGTTAAACAACCTTACTCCAGCCCAGGTTGCAGGTGTAAAGTATGATGATAGAACCCGTAGCAATTGGCTGCTATCTGCCTAATATTAAGCTGTCAAACTTCATTTCTTTTTGCCTTACCTTGTGTTTGGCTATTTGCCATGCTTTTTTTCTCTTACAGCCTTTAATTATCAAATAGCTATTGAGTGATTGGCTGTCAAGGGTGAGCTTTGCTCGTTCATCCTGACCCTTGACAGCCTGAACGAAATAGCTAATATTTATTTCAGGCTGTAAGAGTAAGTAACTTTGTCAAATTCTATGAAAGTCCAAGCTTTTTTTCATTTTAAATTAACAGATCCAAGTAATAAACTTCTTTCTAAAATTATAAGTTTTAATGCATTACCTGTCCTCCTGTTATATTCACTGATTGGCCTGTAATATAACTAGCTTTATCTGAAGCATAGAATGTTACTACATTTGCTACATCCTCAAAGGTACACCCTCTTTTTAAAGGTACCTTATCTCTATAAACCTGCTTAACCTCTGACTCTTTTATTCCCAGTTTTTCAGCATATTGTGGTATAAGACTTTCGAACATTTCTGAATTCAAAAGATTTCCAAGCATCATAGAGTTTACTCTTATTTTATGTTCTGCAAGGTCAAGAGCAAGACTTTGTGTAAGTCCAACACCTCCAAATTTAGCTGAAGAATATCCGGTATTGTGCTTACTTCCAACTTTTCCTGATTTTGAGTTTATTTGGATTATACATCCCTCTATATTCTTTTCTATCATTACCTTAGATATTTCTCTTGCACATAAGAAATACCCTATAAGATTTACATCAAGTATCCATTTGAAGGTATCTAGTTTAAAGTTTGTTATCTTACTTGCCTTTGCGACCCCAGCATTATAAATCAACAAATCTATTCTTCCAAATCTTTCTACTATTTTATTTACCATTTCCTTTACTTCATTTTCTTTAGTTGCATCAACTTTTATTGACATTGCCTTCTCTTCACCAATTTCCTTTGCTACCTTAGAAGCATTTTCATTATCTATGTCTGCAACTACCACGTTATAACCCTCTTTAGCCATGTGCTTTGAAAGATATTCTCCAAGGCTTCTTCCGCCTCCTACTACTACCGCAACTTTTTCCATATTTTCTTACCTCCTTATTGATTTGCTTTGAATATAAATCTATAATGGAGGTATGAATGGATATTGAAATTTCTTTCTTACTCTACCCTGGCAATGGTTGGTATGAGAAATTTCGTGTCCATTCTACTATCTCCAAATCTCAATTTTCATATCTTTTCTTATTTCTGGTATACTCTTTTTTTCAAGGCTTAGACTTCCTGGAAGTGATTCTTCTTCTCCATCAAATCTGAAAGTTATATGTCCTAGATTTTGTAAATTTTCATTTACAGCTGATCCAACAGCAGTTATTTTAAACTCTTCACCTCCTATTTTTAAAATATCGTTTCTTTCTATTTCCTTCAAAAGATTATTCTCTTTGTGGGTTATACAGAACTCTTTTAAATCCTCAGGTGCATCGTCTTTAAATATTACAAATATTCCTTGAAGAATAAATTCCATAGATTTTTCTCCAATTCCTGTTACAGTTGTTCTGTAGATAAGCTCCATTTCAACACCACCGTTTCTAAAATTTATTAATTGGAATACAGTCCAAAACTTGCAAGCCATGCTATTATTACTGTTGGAGCTCCAGTAAGAAATCTAGAATAAAGTACAGAGGGTACTCCAACCTGAACAGTTTCAGGGTCAGCTTCAGCAAGGCCAAGTCCTACAGGGATGAAGTCTGCTGCTGCCTGAGCGTTTATGGCAAACAGTGCAGGTAATGAAAGCTGAGGTGGGATATTTCCTTTTCCTATTTCCACACCTATCAAAACTCCTATTATCTGTGCTATTACAGCACCAGGCCCAAGAAAAGGTGAAAGAAGTGGAAATGAACAAATAAGAGATAGTATAACTAAACCTCCAACATTTCCAGCAAGAGGAGTTAGAAGGTTTGCAAACCAATTTCCTACTCCTGAAGCATTTATTATTCCTATTAATGTTGCAACGAAGGCAATAAATGGAAGAATTGTATGAATTACAGTTTCTATAGTCTCTCTTCCTGCTTGAAAGAAGGTACTTGTTATATTTCCCATACCTATACCTATTTTGGCGATTAATCCTTGACTTTGTTGACTTATTTTCTTGTCAGTAGTATATTTCATAGTAATTCTCCTTTCTTTATATAATTTCTATGTTTTCAGGTTTTACACCCGATACATATATGTCTTCCTTTATAAACATTGCAAGAGGGCCACTTCTTCCCGTTTTCATTATATTTACGGTTGGTATTCCCTTTTGAGGATATATACCGCATCTTAAAGTTCCTCCGCAATTTATTACTGCACAAGCTATTTCAGAATCAGGCACTCCTTGAGAAAATCCATCTACTAATTCACAGCCTGTAAGCTCTGCAATTTTTTTAGCAGTCTCAGGCAGAGCCCCACCGGTTATATATACTATTTTGTTTCTTTTTTCGTCTGGAGTTACAGTTATAGGGCCACCCCATCCCCCTGGTCCTTTAGATATTTTTACTGGATTATAAGCCATATTAACCCCTCCTTTAAAATTTTATAAATTCTTTAAATTTATTTAATGAAATTCTACTGCATCTTTAAGTTGCACATTTTGCTGTTTCTCAACGAATGCTGTAGTAAAGTCCGTTATCCATCCTCTAAAGAAATTTGTTACCATACCTACAAGAAAATATCTTACAGCGAGGTCTGCAGTAGAAAGTCCCAGTTCAGTTATTCCATTGGCTATTCCAAGGAATACAAACAGCTCTCCAGGGTTAATGTGGGGGAAAAGACCGTTCATACTGTGACAAGAATAACTTGCGGCAGCATAGTAGCTTGGTTTGTACTTTTCAGGAAGAAATTTACCTAAAGAAAGAGTCATGGGATTTGCAAATATGAAAGTACCTATTACCGGAAGCACAAGATATCTTGTTATTGGATTTGATGCACTCTTCTTTGCAAGCTTTTCAATTTTGTCTGTACCTATAAATTTTATTATGGCATTCATTACAACCATTAGGGCTATTAATAGCGGAACTATTCCTGTGGTGAAGGATATAAACACATCTGCACCAGCCCTAAAAAGGTTCATAAACCATTCTGCACCCTTTGCAAGAACTTCAAAGAATTGAATCATAAATAAATCTCCTTTCTTCTAATAATTTTTAATTCTTAAGTTATTCAGTCAGCTGCTTAAGTTTTAAATGTTCTGTCTGTATTTTTTCTTCTCTTTCCTCACCTCCCCCATGTTTTTTGTAGTTTTCTACTGCTTTGAATATAGCTTTTATCAGCAGCTTATTAAAATCCTTTAAGTCTCTTTTTTCAAGACTTAAAAGCTTCTTTCCTTTAAGTCCCTTTAAATTTTTGAATCTAGCGAAAATCGTTACTCCTTGCATATATCTTACTTCTTCTATAACTGTTTCATCATTAATCCTTATCAGTACTACCGTTCCGGAAAAGATAAAACCTTTATTAAAGCCTATTACCACTCTTCCTTCTTTCCTCATCTCTACAAAGTTTTTTTTAAAATTTTTCATCTGAAAAAATCCAAATAATGCCTGAAGTGTCCATATTATGATTCCTATAATTATGAGAAAAGTAATACTGTTCATTATGAAAACCCCCTTTCTAAAGTAAAGAAATAAAATCATCAAAACTTCTAGACTTTGACATTTTGTAGATAAGCTTCTTATTTTGCCCTACTTTTAAAATATCTTGGTATACTTTTATAAAAAGATTTGCATCTTCAACTATTTCATTGGGAACAATAACCATAAACACAAGCTTAATCGGCTTTTGGTTCCATTTCACCGTGTTTTCAAGGACTCCTATGGCTATTTGTATTTCATCACTTTTGTAGTTTATAGTGTGGGGAAGAGCTATTAAATTATCAAAGGAAGTAGGGGACAGACGCTCCCTTTCCAATAGTCTTTCTCTGAAGCCTTCATCCACTTTTCCTTGCTCTAAACACCTTTCTGCCATATAACTAATTATTTCTTCTGGAGTTTCTAAATCAATTCTGAAAAACATATTTCTTTGCAAAAGGCTTTTAAATATATAAAGACTGTTTTTTAATATCCCTTGATTTAGTTTTAATTTTCTATATGCTATTTTGTTCTGAAGCTCTCTTTCGTCAAAAAGCACATCTAATTTTATTATTGGTGTGGATACATCAATATCTAAATCTATAGTAGTAAATATTATATCGAACTCATCAAGAACTTCAGATTGAAGGGATGATGATGAAAAAGTTTTTATTTCCTGAATATCTCCCAATACTTTCTTGATTTTCACAAGCATTAGTTGGGCTGTCCCAAGTCCTGTACCACATATAAGTGCAACTCTCTGAATATCCTTATATTTATAGTTATTCCTTTCTATATAACTTCCTATATGCATAGCTATATATGATATTTCATGTTCATTTACTTCTACATTCAGTTCCTCTTTTATTACTGAAGCTCCTATTGTCGCAAGTTCATATGCCAAAGGATATTTTTTCTTTACTTCCAAAAACAAAGGATTTCTTATATTCATGTTGAACATCAGCCTGTTTACCGCAAAATTAAGGTGAAGCTCAAGCCCCCATATAAGTTCTTTATCATCCTTCATAAAGAAACCTGTTGCTTTATTAATTTCGTCAAGCATATTAGAGACAATTTTTTTCACTATCGGTTTTACTTCTATATGATTTTTTGAATCTATCATTTCTTCTACTGGTTTCCTTCCGAGTAGATGAATACATATGTACATAAGTTCTTCCTTTGGCAAAATTATACCGGTTTCTTTTTTTAATTCTTCTCCTATATCAAGGCTTATCAAGTACTCCCTTGTTTTATCTATATTTTTTATCTTTTCAGGAATTTCTTCTATGCTGTTTCCTGCTATAAATCTTTCTACAGCTATAGAAATGTGCAATACTAGATTTCGATAATTTTCCTGTAATATCTTAAAATTTGTCCTTTCAAATACTCTTTTTAAAATATTTCCAATTATTTTATCGTATCTACTGAACTCTTGCTTTGTTTTATTTTTTATGCTTTCCCCTTTAAAGAGAATTTGAGAAAGGCAAAGTCTTATGTTCATTTCACTACCCAAAACCTCTATGCCACTATTAGGTTTGCCCTTAAGCTTTATTTTGTAATTTTTAAGTATACCTGAAACCCTTTTAAGATCTTTTATTAAAGTTGTCCTACTTACATAAAAAGACTCAGCTAGGTCTTCTATTTTTACCATCCGCTTTTTTTCAAGAAGGATCTTAGCTATTTCCTTTATCCTTTCTTCAGGAATAGAAAGATTATTTTTTTTAGAAGTGTTTAAAATCTTTTCAAACTCTTTAACATTTTTCTTCTCTATAAAATATTTTCTGTTTTTAGTAAATTTTATTTCTGCAACTTCTTCTCCTATGAAATTGTTTAAAGTTTTGATGTAATTTAGAACAGTTCTAGGCGTGACTCCCATATGTTTCGCTATTTCCTTTGCAGAGCATGATTCGTATCGTTCTAGTATTTCTATTACTTTGAGTTCCTTGATATTTACAAGATAACTCTTCATATCACCACTCCTACCTGTTTCTTAAATTTAGTATATCATCATACCTAAGTAGAATTAATACACTTTTTTTCTAATTTATGTTCGAAAGTTGTGAAATCCTTTTCCTCAGTTATATAACATTTTTTATTATCTGAATTTTAAAAATTTTCCTTGACAATGAGCTTTAATGCTGGTAAACTACTACTTAAATTACTAAAATCGTTCATTGCAAAGAAGGAGACGTGTATTTTATATCAGGCAGTCTCAGAGAGTCGGTGGTTGCTGCAAACCGATACTGTCATAAAATACATATCACTCCTGAGCTGTATCTTCCAAAGTTAAGAAATCATTTCTTAACCAGTAGATGATACCGACTAGCCCCGTTAAAGGCTTAGGTTTGTTAGAACTGAAAGAAGAGGCATCTATTTTTAAGTAGATGTAATTAAGGTGGTACCGCGGGTTATACTCGTCCTTAAAAGAAATATCTTTTATGGACGGGTTTTTTATTTCTCAAATAGTTTATTTGGCCAAATAAACACTAATCAATGGCACAAATGTGTCTTAAAAAACTTAATACTTACTAACCGTCAGTAAAATTTAACTACAAACATTACAAAATCTAAAACTTAGGGGGGTAAAATCATGCCTAATTTAAATACTCAAGCATTAGTTAACTGCAAATCTGTTTTGGTTTATGAAGATTTCCTAAAATCTAAAGAGCGTCTTAAAAAAGTTTTAAAGGAGACTAAACTTATATATAGCTCCGTTTTTAGTAAAGAATCAGGGAATCAGGTATATATTAAACCTGAAAATTTGCAAACTACAGGTGCCTTTAAAATTCGTGGTGCCTATAACAAAATCAGCAAGTTGTCAGTAAAAGAAAGAAGAAAAGGGCTCGTTGCTTCGTCAGCAGGAAACCATGCCCAAGGGGTTGCCTATGCTGCTCAAAAGCTTGGAGTTGAAGCTACTATAGTAATGCCTAAAACGACACCCCTTATCAAAGTAGAAGCCACAAAAAGCTATGGCGCAAATGTCGTACTGGCAGGAGATTGCTATGATGAAGCATATACGGAAGCACGCAGATTAGAAAAAGAGAAGGAATATGTCTTTGTTCATCCATTTAACGACATAGATGTAATTGAAGGGCAGGGAACGATTAGCCTTGAAATCCTAGAAGAACTTCATGATGCAGATTATATATTGGTTCCTATAGGTGGCGGAGGACTCATAAGCGGCATTGCATTGGCGGCAAAATCAATTAATCCATACATCAAAGTAATAGGGGTGGAGCCTGAAGGTGCAAAAGCCATGAAGGCATCTATTGACAATGGAAAGCTAGTCTACCTAGATGCGGTCAATACTATCGCAGATGGTGTTGCCGTCAAGAAGCCAGGAGACCTTACTTTTTCAATTATAAGGGACTATGTAGATGAAATTGTTACTGTTTCCGACTATGACATAATGGAGGCCTTCTTGATTCTTTTGGAAAAACACAAATTGATTGGAGAAAACGCAGGTGTATTATCTCTTGCTGGGCTTAAAAAGATAAAAGAAAAAAATAAGAAAGTCGCATGTGTTGTAAGTGGAGGTAACATCGATGTTGTAACTATATCATCGATGATTGATCGGGGACTTGTGTCACGGGGCCGTATCTTCTGTTTTTCAGTTAACCTGCCCGATAAACCTGGTGAGCTTTTGAAAATCTCTGAAATTCTGGCAAAGTTAAATGCAAATGTAATCAAACTGGACCACAATCAGTTTAAGACCCTCGATCGATTCATGGATGTTGAGCTTCAAATAACTGTTGAAACCAACGGTCATAAGCACATTGAACAAATCATCTCAGAACTGCGAAATGCAGGTTATGACGCTGTAAAGGTGTATTAAGTTAACTCGCCTTACTGGTTCCTTATAAATATCCTTCAATAATCCTCTTCAGGCTCCGTAGAAGAGCTGTTTTAATATAAAACATTTAGAGTTAAAAACAGCTCTTCAAAGTCGCTTTAGAGGAAACATTGAAGGATATTTAGATCTATGTTATTAGATTAACTGGCACAAGAAGTAAATATTATCTATTAATTTTCAAAAAAACAATTCACCTTTCAGCTGAAAAGGTGAATTGTTTTATCTTATTCATATGTACCTTTAACTACTAACCTACCTTTGTGAATCATAAGATTTCCCTTTGCTATAAAAATTCGAAACGACCTTTACCAGGTTGAACTAATACGTAAAAAAAAAGAATAATCTAAGAAATTATGCTCCAAATTATAAATATATTAAAAAAGATATCATTACTTCTTCAAGTAAATCTGTTAGCTGTATCCTGTTAAAATGCTTAATATTAATCCATCCTCTTGAATTTACATCATATTTATTTTCCTCTAAAAACTTTCCACAGATATACCCATTACCGGTTTTGCGATTAAGTTCCTTTATAATAACCCTGCCATTGTACTTATAATTAATCCTCCCATTGCTAATATCATATTTTAAAAGTTGCTCATGTGAATCAATTATTTCTTCTTTTTGTTCAAAAGATAAGTGCATTATAATTCCCCCCAAATAATTATTATAATAATCTATTAAATATCATAAGATAAATTCCTCTCTCTAATTTTGTCAAAAAATGGAGAATCCCCAGATATTTATACTTATCTGGGGATTCCTTAAACAATTTTACGGTTATTGTTATCTATTTCTAACAAAAATGTTACTGTCCAAATGTAGCTACAACTTTTTTTAGCATTTTTCTTATTTCAATATTTTGAGGACATAACTTTTCACATTTTCCACATTCAATACATTTAGATGCCTGTTTATCATGCTTGACTAAAAGAATATTATAGTGAAATTTAGCTGCCTCAATATCATCATACATTGAAGCATTATTTAGTTGAGTAAAGCTTTCTGGAATACCTACTCCCGCCGGGCAAGGTAGACAATACCTACAATTCGTACAGTTAACCACTATTTTCTCTTTATAAATATTTTTAACTTCTTCTATCAATTCCTTTTCTTTTACTGTTAGTGAATTTGGAGTTGCTTTTTCAGCACTTTTGATATTTTCCGCAATATGTTCCATATTGTTCATCCCACTTAGAACTACATTTATTTCTGGATGATCCCATAAAAATCTAAGGGCCCATTCTGCAGGGGTTCGCTTTATATCTGCTTTGTCCCATATATCCTGTACATCTTTTGGTATATCATTTACAAGGCTACCACCCTTCAAAGGTTCCATTATAACAATTCCAAGTCCTCTTTCTGCCGCATATTTAAGTCCTTTTTTCCCTGCTTGATAATTTTCATCCATGAAATTATATTGTATTTGACAGAAACTCCAGTCATATGAGTTCATTATTTCTTCAAATAGGGGAAATTCATCATGGAATGAAAACCCAACATGTTTTATTCTCCCGTCTTTAAGTGCTGAATCTAGAAAGTCAAATACTCCATGCTTTTTTACATTTTCCCAGCGTTTTTTTGTTAATGCATGCACCAGATAAAAATCTATATAGTCTGTACTCAGTTTCTCAAGTTGTTCATTTAAAAGCTGATCCATATGTTCTCTGCTTTTTACAAGCCATGATGGAAGCTTCGTAGCTAAATAAACCTTCTCTCTATATCCGTCCTTTAGCGCTTTACCTGTAACTACTTCACTCATACCTCCATGGTATGGATATGCAGTATCAATATAATTAACTCCATTATCTATGGCATATCTGATCTGCTTTATGGCTTCTTTTTCGTCAATAAAGGAAGCCTCATGCATCCAAATCCCAGTATAGATACTTCTTCGTTTGTTTTACCAAATTTTCTGTATAACATCATACTCATCCCCCTTTGTAAGTTCATGTGTAAATACTTTTCATTAAATAGGATTCACTTAAATTTACAATCTTTACCTTTCGTCATTGTGATTAAATTCAGGTAAACGCCTACCAACAATTGTTACTCAAAATATTTTTAACCACATCCGTGGAAATTACGTAGTTTTTGAGTAACAAGGTCAAGGTCTTGTAACTCGTGTTGCCAGATAATAAGGCAATCCCAACCGTATTCTTTGAAAAAGTCAATACGTTCTTGAGGATTATCTTCGTGATGATGCCACTCTCCGAAGACTTCGATTATCTTTTTCTTACCAGTGATATTGAGAAAATCCGGACACTTTCCACCAATCGAATAGCGACCATCTCCGACAAAAACGTATTCACCTGAAAAGAGGTCATCAAGAAGCCGTTCTATTATCTGCTCCGGTTCTGTCTGCTTGAAACGATTTCCACGAATGATTGCTTTACTCATTCTGTCTCGAAGGGCGGGGTCGTTCCAAAGATTTGTTCCATTTTCTTTAGGACTGCGAATTGTAACTCCTCTCATCTTAAGCACACCGTAAACATCATCCGGATACATTCCAAACATTTTAGCAATCCTACTAGTTCCAAAACCCTCTTCACAGTACAAATATTCCCACTTGTCACCATGCTGTTCGTTAAGTCTTTCAGTTCGGGTTTTACCTGTCTTTAACCTTTTAAGATGTGCTTGACGAATCTTTTCCTTCCAAGTTTCGTATTTCCTCGAATCTTTCGGTACTGCCATTTCCGAATCCTCCTTACAGTTTTACATAATTTACCTCCTATGCTAAAATTATAGTATTTGGAAAAGCAACTTAAAAGAGGTGTAATCTTCAAATCCAATAGTAACCACCTGAAAGCGGATTGTTGCGTCCGTTTTTCCAGTCTCATAGGGTACAGGAGAGGAACGTGTGAAGGAACTTTCTTCGTAAAACATATCTACCACAAGAGAGTAACGGTCAGAGTTCTTTCCACACGGAGTAGAAGGAAGCTCTCATTCGTAACTCTACTGGAACAACCTACCACACGCACTTATATCTAGTCTATCTAGGCTATTTTTAATTTTTATTATAGATTTTTTTACTCTCATCTCTTGCTTCAATTTCTTAGCTATAATAAAAAAATAGGTTAGATAGCCTAGATGAAAGTTCGGTTATCTAACCGGAATATGAATTCTTACTTTTGTACCGTCTGCTACTGTGGCAAATTCATACAGTTTTCGACCACGAAGTAGACTGACTAACCCTTGTCTTCCAGGTATGGTAGTATTTTCAATCTCTATGAGACCTAACTGTCCTTTCAATTCTTTAACGCGACGGAAGAACTGATTAGAAGAAACTATTTCTGCGCCAATAGCGTTACACCACGCACGATAAGCGTGATACCACTCATCTTTGGCTGCTTGAGCTTCTGCATCTGGTTCAGAACAAGCATTAAAGAATCCTAATACAGAATCAGCACAGCTTATAAATTCGTATCGTGCTCGTTCAATTGAAGTACTTTCTGTGAATTTTCCATTCCTTATTAACCTCTGTAAGCCAGCAACTGCTAAGTTTAAAGCTCCTGAAAGTTTCTCAGGTGTGGTAAGCCTATCGAGAATTGTTCTGTCCTTTAAGTAGCGACCGGATTTTTCATCTACCCGGTCTTCGCTGTCAACAAACCTGTTTGGACAGAATATTACTATCCAACGGTCGAAGAAAGCATCGTCTGGACTTTTTACTGTCGGGTAAGCATTTGCCGAGAAAAACAGCTTCGCATAATTGTAAAACGATACTGCATCTTTACCCTTAAATTCAGCATCGATTTTATCATCGCCTGTCAATGCTTTGAATTGACCTATATCTCTTGCAGTCAATTGTGGTAAATCAGCGTAAACATTTGCCAGCTTTCCTACAAGACTTGCTTTTGCAAACCGATTACCGCCAGCTAAGTCTTGGAACGTTCGCGATGATACATTTTCCTCTCCCAACAACGCACTTACGAGTTTAAGTAATGTACTCTTACCGCTGTCTCCATTTCCCACAAGTAACAGAGCTTTCTTAAACCTGTAATCTGTGAGTAAGCAAGTGCCGAGAAATTCCTCAAAAGCTGGAACTGCATCCATTGGAAGTATCCGTCCAAAGAATTCACGAACCTCCTCTACAGGTGCGTCAGGGACATATTCCACAGGAAGCTGAGACAAGCTTTTGTAGTCAGGACTGTGAGGAAGAAGCTTTACCTCTTCTGTGGTAATCTGGAGCATTCCGTTGAGGACATTAACAAGGTTGCTTTCCTTGGAATTTTCTAACGGACTATAGATTGTCATATCTTTAACCCACTGAATTACTGCGTTAGACCTCTCCGGTTTCCATTCATCTAAAAGTTTTTTTGCAATTACTGTACTTAAATAGCTCTCACCGCCTGGTCTGAAAACTCCTTTTTTGTAATGCCATAGTTCTCCTTTTCTTCCACCCATCGTAAGAAAGTTTTCTTCTTTGAGAATTTCTTCACCTAGCCAAACAGGGACGAAGCCGCCTCCTTCACGGAAGAACCGCATTGGAGACTGTTTCTTTTCATCCTCCTGCTTTTTGTGCATTACCCAAGCGTTAGCGATAGTGCGTTTTGCATAGTTCCAGTCCGGAATTTTTGACCCATCCGGTCCAGTCCTAAATGTTTTTGCGCTTGCAAACCAGTTCGGATTAGTTAAAACGGTTAAACACTGACCTCTACTGTAACCCAGTTCAAGCAGGCTTCGTACGATGTACCAATGACTGTCTGACCGCTCTAATGTACCGTCATCCTTTACTTCTGCTCCTTCACCGGTCGTAATTCTATCCCACAGGTTGCGATAGGCAGGATTACTCTTGCCGGCATCTTTAATTCTCTGTTCAAAGTCTTCCGGCAAAGGCTCTTCTTCAAAGTCAAAATCAAGCTCTTGCTCCTCGTACTCTACTGTGGGGAAGTTATCAAGCGAGTAAACCCTTTCCGGGTTATAATCCATGAAATCAACAAAAATCGGCTCTTTATACTTCAAGTTCCAAGTGCCCGGAACCCGGAGTATTCTTGCTAGGTCGTAACAGTCGTCCGCACCATAAGCTTTTAGCTTTTGTGATAACCCGAGAGTCCGGCGCTTAACTGCAAGCGTATCCTGTTCAAAAGTCGATAGTTTCCAATAGACGTGATAACCCCCGCCTGAAAATATTATTGCTGTCGGTTGTGGTTCAAATGAGCGTAACGCTTTTAATATTTCATCTCGGTTATGAGTTGTCTTATCAAAATCAAGCTCTACCCACAGTACAGAGGTTCCGGCGGAGTCTTTCTCTCCACCCCTTCTACCTTTAGTAAGCCTACATTCGGGCCGTATAGGTAAAATTCGAGTATAAATCTCTTTTTGACCGTTAACATTGTCAGGGTCGCTTTCCATCATTGCCCACTTTTGAGCCTTCCTTAATTCTGATAGCTGAAATAACTCAAATTTTATAGAACCCTCGTTGGTCGTTATCCCAAGGGTACTCCAACATTCTGTGGGTGCATCTCTATAGATTAGGTCGAAGAATTTTTCAATGGTTTCTGCTCTCCGCTCGTCAAATGACTGTTGCATCTCCCGTTCGCCTCCTTCTTCAATGTCTCTCGTTTGATGAAGTTAACGCGGTCACCTAGCTCGCGCATAGCCCTTACGTAGTCGAAAAGGTTCACGGTTAGGTGTTTGTCGCCGTCAAATCTCGTTCGCAAGTCCCGTAAGGTTGTGAAATCCGCATCAGGATACTCAAATATGACCTTCCTAGCATTCGGGAAAGGTAGTCGTATCTGCGGCTCGTATCCTTCGAGAAGTAGGTAAGCCGCAAAGCGCAAGTCCTTTGTATAAAACGGCTCGCGTTTCAATGCAAATCACCTTCCTCTATTTCTTTTCTTGGCTCTCGTAGAAGCTCTTTATCCAGTCTTCGTGTTCAGCAAGGTAGTAAACAGGAACCGTTACACCATTGACTGATTTTATTGCTGTTTTGAATACACCTTCTTCTACCATCTTTTGGAACTCCTTCTCTACTTCAGGAGAAATAGCAACCCGGTTTTTGCTAAGGATTGGGTATACCCGAAACAGTTCCAAAACTTTTTCTCGTGGCGTCTTTGCTGGTCTTGCCAAAGTAAGCACCTCCTTAATTGTATCAGTTTTATTATATATGACCCCGACGAAACTTTAAAGAGAGGAACTAACTTTTGTTGAACCACCTACCGTAATTTGATTAAAGTAAAGTTGCCTTTCAAATTCGTAGGCTAATTATATTGATTGAAAAAGTTCCTAGGTGCATAGAGTCGTATATCCTACTTCAAATGCTTGGCGCTACGTGATTTTGTCAGGATTTCCTATCCAATAGAGGCAACCAGTTACCACAAGGACGATTACCGCAAGCGTCCATATTATCCAAAACATTTTTGACTTCACCTCCAATCAAGCTGCTTCTTTGTGGAGAGTACAGCTAAGAATGACTTTTGTTAGGATAGGAATGGCTTTGGGTGGAACCTTCCTAACGTAACAGATATTCTTCGATACCCAGATGTCGCTTAATTTCAAGTCAAGGAAGCGGTTTTTTAATTTTTGGTGGATATGCGCTAAATCAAATATCCAGTCATCTTCTAACAGTTCCACTCTGCAGTAAGCATACTTCCAACCTAAAACCGCTTCCATCTCATATACTTCAGGTGGTAACTTGGTCATTATCCTACCCCTCCCTCTGTGGAAAAAATTTAGTCCCTCTCTTTTTAGTGCGGTTTTAATCCTTTATAATATAATCAACTAGGCGCGGTAGAGACCTTTACCCTTGAGTCTCTGTAATTGCTCTGAAGGCGTGGTCAACCACAGAGTACACCTCTCTACCGACCGAGCGTTAAGTGTAGAGCTCGAGCCGCAAACTCTCACTGACGCAGACTAATGGAGCTCGTAGGAGCTCCTGTTAGTCTGTTTTCGTGTTTTACCGGATTCGATAGAAGATAGCTTTACCAGCAGGAATATCGTGTTCGATTTCTTTAATTTTTCCCTGCTGTTTAAGCTGTTCCAGCGCGACTCGGAAATACTTTTCTGGAACCTGCGCTATACCTCTCAACCTGTTAATGTTGGCGCTTTTCTCGTAGCTGAGGTCAGACATTATCAGCGTTTTTGCTTTCTGGACAAAAAGTTTTTCCTGTCTCATCTCGTCCAGAAAATCGAACCCACCAACTTGAATTCCTCTCATTTTGATGTTTCCTCCTTTCAAAAGTTAATCACGGGAACGTGCAACCAGAGTTACTGGTCGAAATGGTGTTCCTTGCTTGTAATCCTTTTCCATAGAAGACAGGTTATCTTTTCGATATTGAGCAATCCTCCTCTGTGGTAATTGACTCTGAAACTTCTTCAGGGCGTTCCTCAATTCCGACAGCTTTTCCGTCAGTGTTACCTCCTGCAGGGCTTCCTGAAATGTCTTCGCTTTCACTTTCTTCATTATCGAACCCTCCTTTCTCAAATTCTTCCAAATCTGCTTTTATCTTTTCTGCTAATGTACTGGTTACAGGGTTGTGTTGGAGTGGGAGGTCTTCATCTAAGATACGGATTATTTCTTCCGATTCATTTAGTGCCGGGTAGTATACTTCCGCTTCGGAATCACCGCACTTTTTACGGCTTACTCTTATTGCACCTTCCGCCTGTAGTTCTTTCAAGGCGTTAACTATACGTCTTTTTCCTATAGGTACAGAAATCTGAATGTGAGAACGATTAAGACCGGGATACGTCCAAATAAAGCGAAGAACCTTAGTTTTGTCATTGATACTCACTCCCACTTGCAAATTCACCTCCTTAGTTTGTCTTATGTTTATATTTTAAGATGCTTCAACGCAACTTAATAGAGGGCTAGTAAAAATTTTTTACAAAATATGACAAAATTTTTGGGTTCCCTCTTTAAATTTACATGAAAGTTCATTATAATATAATTAAACAGTTGGAAATATTTAACAGATGAGGAGTTGGTGACATTGAACAAGAGAGAAGCCAGAAAGAAGGTGAGAGAAATAATTCGCTGTTTAGAACACAGCGAAGACTTCCCGGAACAAAACAACTGCACAAAGGTTGCAGAACGGAAGCTGGAGATGCTCGTTAAAGAGGCTCCAGCTTCTCTGGTTTATGAGCTAGGTTGTATCCACAGCCACTTCAAGAATTCCGGTGGAGATACGGATACTGCTTTGTCTCGACTGAAGAAAATTTTAGAGGATGGGAGGAAGAAATAATGGGTAAGACTGCCGGTAAAAATCAAGCGGTTCAAAAATCCAAGAAGGAGGAGAAAGAAGAAATGAAAGTTGAATTCACGGTTACCAAAGAGGGTAAGGAACAAGACCCCAAGTTGCAGGAACTTCAAAAAAGGAGAGCGACCTATCGCGCTAACCTTTCCTATGCGGTGCAAATGCAGGATAAATATGCCACAGAGTACACAGAAGCTATGCAGACAGAAGCTGACCAACTAACAATTGACAAGTTGGAGTTGAAATTATCGGAACAAAAACTGCGGATAGAGTTCTACGGTAAGAAAATCGCAGAGGTGGAAGAAGAAATCGCTCGCTACAAGGTAGAACGGAAGAAGGAAGAACAAAAGGAAGAGACTTCGGGAAAGGAAGAAAATGAGAGTGCCGCCTGATGAAAGAGCGGCGCTCTCGCTTTTTCTCAAATTACAACCAATTATACGACTCTATGCCCTACGGAACTTTCTTTCTCAATATATTTATACTCGGAGGGCATAAGCAACTTTCTTTTTGGAGGTGGT
>JAALLR010000185.1_pt1 | contig 19992 bp, 22 predicted proteins | sample 7245931 | NCBI WGS metagenome assembly JAALLR01 (sample SAMN13049201, study PRJNA578106) | oil field metagenome | isolation source: filtered produced water from oil reservoir B9 | place: USA:offshore Texas | collected 2016 | reverse complement strand
ATGATTCTGATAACAATATACACATTTAAAATTACAATCTAATGTTGAAAAAACTGTTAGATTTAAAGTATTTTCATTTAGTACTCTTTTTTTCATAAAGTTAATTATAGTTTCTTCTTCATTAATTTCATCATTTATTACAAAATTATTATCAAATAAAATTTTATTTATTTCTGGAAATTTACTAATTCCTTTTAACCCTAATAATATTTTTTCATGTTCATCTTTTTTATAAGAAATTATTGATTTGTATAAAATATTACACAGAATATAATTATCTTTGTTCATTTTAGTAATTACGTTATATTTTGATACTTTCATTTATAAGCTCCTTTTTAAAAAAGCTTATCATATTTTAAAATATGATAAGCATAAATTAATTTAACAACCAAAACAATTACCATTTTTTGGAGAAGGGGATATAGATCCTGATAAAGTTGTAGGTTTTGAAATTATTTTGATTTTTGTATCTTTTTTCATTTTTTCACCTCCTTTTTTATAGTATTTTAGAATATTTTAAAATTCTAAAAAATTTTATTATTAACTTTATTTACGATGAATAATTTAATAATCATTCTGTATTTAAATACCTTAGTGTAGTTGGCGTTATATTAGCTTATTTAAAAGAAGAGATAATAAATTATCTCTTCTTTTTTAACCGGCTTTTTAATATATTATGACTCCTGATACTTTTTAGCATGAATCTATAAATTGTTTGTTGATGATTTATTTTCTATTTTAGTAAAAAAGTGGGCGCTTTATACTTTTTGTCTAATCTTTTTGGGATAGCCTGCTATATAACTTTTTCAGGCAGCATTTTTTTTAATATTTAATATTAATGAATTAAGCATTTTATATACGGAAAGTAAAACAAAACCCGTTCCCATAATTATGAGAGATGTAATTACGCCAAAATATTTTTCTATTACTCCCGCAAAAGGTTTTGAAACAGCTGTTGATGAATCAATTAATAAAGAAAACAGAGCATATTTTTCTTTTATTTCTTCCACGGAATATTTTATATACAATTCAATCGCTAAAACAGTCATAGTATACGATGAAAAAATACCTGAAATAAATAAAATAAAATTGAGTAATATGTATCCAGGTTTAAATATTACGGATAAAATTATTAATCCACTAAAAAGAATAGCAATTGATGTTGTACTGTTTTTATGTTTTTTAAAAAAAGGAATATTTATAGCCAATGAACCTAATACACTTCCCATTGACATACTGGTCATTATCATTCCGTAACTTGCACTGCTCTGATTTAAAAAGTATATTATATAAGAAAGAGTTAAAAGAGATGTAGTACCTCCAAGAAAAGTAATAAATACACTTCCTATAAAAATATAATTATTTTCAAATTTAAATTTTATTTTTTTAATTTTTGAATGTTTTGATTTTTTCATTTTTAAATCTTTGCTTATGAACAAAATTAAAATTCCGGCAATAATATAAGTAATAAAATCTGTTATATAAACAAAATTAACGTTTGTTTTTTCTAATATTATTCCTGCAGTAACCGGACCTACAACAGTAACAGCTGTATTGAATGTTCTGGATAAAGACTGCCTTCGGTGGATGTTATCGTCATTACAGATAACTTTTAAAAACTCAGCCCTGTATATTTCCAAAAAGAAAAAAACTGTTGAAAATACTATATAAAAAATGAGTAAAAGAGGAATAGAATTAATCCAGATTAAATTCAGCATAATTACACCAAGTATCATTTCAAATGTAGAAAAATATTTACGGTAACTCACACCAAAATTAAATTTACCAACAAAAGGAGTTAATACAACCTTTGGTAGTACGGTAAAAAAAGGAAATAAAGATGCAGTCAGTAAATTATTAGAAATTGAAAAAATATAAATTGTTAAAGCAGTTGCAGTTAAACTTGAACCGAAAGAAGATATAATATCCGAAATTAATAGTATTTTAAAGTCCTTTTCGTACATATCCTGTGTAGTATTCATCATAAATCTCCTTTAAATTTTTGCGGGTTTGTAATTAATTCTTTCATAAAATTAAATTATTAGCTGACTTTCTATTATTTTTTTATACTCTGGAGTATTTTCTTTTAACTCTTCGTGTGTTCCTTTTCCAATTATTTGTCCATCTTTTAATACTATTACTTCATCTGCTTTTTTTATTGTGGACAATCTATGAGAAATTATTAATAAAGTCAATTTTTCTTTTTTTATATTTTCAAATATCTCTTCTTCTGTTTGCGAATCTACTCCAGATGTCGCTTCATCTAATATCAATATTTTTGGGTTTCTTATTAATGCTCTTGCTATTGAAACCCTTTGTTTTTGCCCGTCAGACAATTTATTCCCTCTTTCTCCTAATTCAGTTTCATATCCATTTTCTAATTTGTCAATAAATTTATCTATTTTAGCTTTTTTTATCGCTTCTTCAAATTGCTCATCATTAAAATCTTCTCCTAAGGTTATATTGTCTTTTAAAGTCATATTAAATATATAATCATTTTGTTTTACTATGATCACATTTTTTCTCAATCCTTCTAAATCATATTCTTTTAAATTGGTATTATTTATTGTTATTTTCCCTTTTTGAGGTTCATAAAATCTTGTAACCAAATTCACAAGTGATGACTTTCCTGCCCCACTTGTCCCTACAATCGCTACTTTTTCATTACTTTTTATGTTAATATCTATTCCATTTAAAACAGGAACATCTTTATACTTGAAATGAATATTTTCATATTTAATGTCATAGGAGTTCTCAATTATTTTTTTACCTTCACCTTTGTCTTCTTCTGGTAAGTCATGAATTTCAAAAATTCTTTCTGAGACTTGACCTGCTCTCTGCATTTGTATATAAAAATTACTTAGATTTCGAATAGGAGTAAATATCCATCCCAAATAAGCATAAAAACCCATTAAAGTTCCTAATGTTGTGCTACCTGTTAGTATTAAATATCCCCCATATCCTAATACTAATACTGGTGTTAGCTCATAAACAAAAGACATGAAGTCTTCTGCTCCTTGGTTTAACATACTCAGTTTGTTTTGTGTTTTTGCCCATCCTTCTGATTTGTTACTAAATTTATTTGAAAAAAAATATTTCTTTACAAAAACTTTTTATTGAGTTAAGCCCTTCTACTTTTTCTCTAAACTCTTCTGTCAATTCACTAAAGGCTTTTCTTTCAGAATGAGAACTTTTTTGTAGACTTTTGTCAAATGCTCTTAAAGAAAAATAATAAAATGGGATCATGGCAAAAGTTATTAAAGCAAGCTTCCAATTTAAAAATAATAACACACCCGATACAAAAATTAATTGAATTATATTATAAAGTATTACTGAAATCCCTGTTCCTAAAAAAAATGATATTTCAAGAGTATCTGATAAAACTCTTGACATAAAATCTCCAACTTTATTTTGTGAATAGTCTTTTAATGGCATTTTTTGAATTTTTTTAAACATATATATTTGTTCATCTCTCGCCGAAAAATTTGTTGCTCTATAATAACCATAATTTACAAAAAATGATATTACTCTTTCTAAAAAAACAACTCCTATAAATATGAATATAAATGGTAGAATTTTTGAGAAATTGTTTTTCCCAATTATTTCATCTATCAAATATTTAATTAAAAATGGACTAAGTACTGAAACAATCAATAAAAATGGGGAAAGTATAATCGGTAATTTTTGATATTTTATATACTTTTTAGAATAACTCAAGAGTTTTCTTATATTAGAATCCTTTTTATCTTTATTCATTTTTATTTCTTGCCTCCAATTATTTTTTCATTGTATTCTAAGAGTAAATTTTTGTTTGGTTTTATAAACAAACAAAGGTAGTTTTTATGAAAAATAAACTATAGCCCTTATCTTTCGCCCAGCAAATTGTTAATATCTTTCAATCGAACAAAAATTTCTCCGTCTTCTTCTTTTTGAAAAATCCTTTTACTATGGTTATTATGAATTTTTTCTGTTAATGTTTCCAGATATTTCTTCATAAAGATTCCCCCCTTAATATTCAATTAAATATTACTCCTTTCCATATGATTTTCAATTCTCTTTTCAAACTCTAAAAACACTATTAATAGCTACTTTTTAAAAATAGTTATTTCAAAAAAATTTTTAAAAGTAAAAATATTTCTCATTTGTTAACGAGCATAATCATCATAAATAATGTGTTAGAATAAAATTATGGATATAAATATTCATGGTAGTAAATTTTTGTATAGTTTTATAAAAATAAGTAACTTTTAAGATAAAAATAAATGAAGGTGGTTTTTATGAATTTAAAGGTAAGTAATTTACTAAAGGTAATTTCATATGGTAGGTATTCAAAGCCTTTTATAAACTATCTCATAGAAAAAGACAACAGAGAAGATTTTGTTTATTATTATAAATCCCTAATAAATATGTGGAATTCTGAATTTGAGAAAAATCTATTTATTTTAGAGTTGATTATAAACAACACAAAGAATAAATCTCTAAAGATACTTTCTGTTTCTTCTATTTTAGGAAATCATGTTTATTTAAAAAATAATGAGTATATTAAAAAATATTATAACTATTTAATGGATAACTTTGAGAATACCCCTAACTATCTAAGAGGGAGTATTTCAACCAAACTTATGAGTATAAAATTTTCAACCCACGACAAACACTACAAAAAAATAAGACTATGGAGCAAGATGTATGAAAGAGATTTCGCGAACAAACCTTTTAAGATGTTTGCCCAAGCTAGAAAAAAAGTAAAAGAAGGTAAAAAACAAGAAGCTTTTAGTTACTATCAAGATGCCTATGAATTGGCAAAAAAATATCCACATCCAACCGCTATATCAGTTTCTTTGAACGATTCTACATGGGATATGCAAGATTATAACTTCGTTTTGGCAAAAAAGCAGTGTAAAAAACTAGAATACTATGATGGTTATTACATAGAAGGGTTCAATTTTTTAATAGAAGATTTTGACACGATATGCCACATAAAAAGAAAAGAAAATGACATTGACTTTTTAGAGTACAACTATCTCTACCAATATTCAAAAAATATAGTAAAACAATATTCTAATTTTTATGAAAAACTAGATAACTCCCTGTATGAAAACACAAAAAGTCTCAGAAGTTATCTGGAAAAACATTATAAGAAGGTTGAATCGAGAGAAAATTTCAAGTCTTATCAACAATATCTTCGAATTATGAGAGAAAAAGATATGAACATAAAGGGAAAACCACTACAAAGATTGTTAAAGAATTTAAGCGTTGAATTCGATGCAAACCAACCAGACGTAATCAACTACGAACTTTTGAAAGAAAAGATCTATGTAGATTTCAACAAACTAAAAGAAAAATACGCTAGTTTGAGTATTATAGAAAAGAAAAAATCTGTTCTCTCAACATACATGTCTCATGTGGAAATACCAGATTTTATAAAACTGAAAAAGATTTTTGATTTAATAGATGAAGATGAAAAAGTGCTAAAATATTTTGAAGCATATAACAAAAGAAAAAAATTCTTTATAGACATGTTCAAACCCATTTGCTTTATTGAAGGAAGAAAAGACCTTATAAACAGTGCATTTAAAGAAATGGCGAAAAAAGAAAAAATAAACAACTTTTTTGATTTGTATTTAACCCTGCATAAAAAACAACAAGAACTAATGAACATATTTATAAGAAACTATTCAAGATACAACATAAATTTCAGGTTTTCACTTAAAGAATATTTCCCGGATTTATTCTACACAGATAATTCTGTTGAATGGAAGAAGATTATCAAAGATTTCTGTATGAATAACGGATTGTTCTTCAGAACAGCTTATATAGCATTTTGGTGTTTTAATAAAGAAGAAAGAAAGGATTTTTTAAAAATACTCTAACACTAAAAAGAACGGGCTTTCGCCCGTTCTTGTATTATGTTATCTTCCCATTAAATATTTGTCTATTCCTCTTGCTGCATTATGCCCATCTGCTATACCGTGAATAATATCTGGGCCATGAACAATATCTCCACCAGCAAACAACCAAGGAGCTCCTTTGACCTGGCCCTGATCATTTATTTCAAGCTGGCCTCTTCTTGTTATGTTTATCTTTTCCTTTAATTCTTCAGAAAGGTAAACGTAGTCAGGAGCCTGTCCAATTGATTGAACCACTAAATCTGCTTCAATTTCAATCTTTTCGTTTTCATCGTATTTTGGATTGAACTTTCCATCTTCATCGAAAACAGATAATACTTTTTTGAATCTTACTGATTTTAATTCTCCGTCTTCTACAATGATTTCTTCAGGTCCATAACCTGGATGGAAAATAACGCCTTCTTCTCCGCCTTCTTCTTTTTCTTCTATGTCAGCTGGCATTTGGTCTAAAGTCATTTCAAGAGCCAAAACATGAACTTCTGATTTCCCATATTCTATGTTTTGAAGTCTAACCATAGATCTGGCAACATCCATTGCAACGTTACCTCCACCTATTACCACAAGTTTTTCAGGTATAAATGGTTTTTCACCTTCGCCTCTAACATAGTCTTTCATTTCTTCAAGAATATCCATAGCTGGAACAACTCTTTCGTGTTCTGCACCTGGGAGTGGTATCATTTTACCTTTTGTAAATCCAGTTGATGCAAAAACAACATCAAAGTTTTTCTGTAACTCTTCCAAGCTGATATCTTTTCCAACTTTTGTGTTGTTTTTAAATTCAACACCAAGTGATTTTATATAGTTTAAATCTTGCTCAAAAGCTGTGTCAGGAAGTCTGTATGATGGCCCACCGTAATTCAACACACCACCCATTCTGCTTTTTTCTTCATAAATTGTTATCTCATATCCCATTAAAGATAGATAATATGCAGCTGATAACCCAGAGGGCCCTCCACCGATAATGGCCACTTTTTTATTCGCATGTTTGATTATTTCTGGTTCTAATATTTCTTTATAGTTTTCTTGTGGTACGTTGTCAACGATATATCTTTTCAACCATCTAATTGAAACCGCTTCTCCTCTTTCTCCAATAGTACAAACAGTCTCACATTTATGTGTACACATTCTACCGCAGACTGCTGGAAGAGGATTTGTCCTGTATAAATCTTCCAACCCTTTATTTAAATCATCGTTGTATACATCTCTTATATAATCTGGTATATCCATATGAGCAGGACATGTTTTTGTACAAATACCACAATCAACACATCTTGCAGCTTCTTGTTTTGCCTGCTCAGTTGAAAAACCTTTTACTATTTCGATGAAAGAATTTTTTCTTTCTTCTGCTGGTAAAAGTTCCATTTCAACTCTTTCAAGATCAAGCAAATCAGAAACTTCGTCTCTCTTATAACCTTCTGGAAATTCAACTTCGTGAATTCCACCTTCTCTTGGAACAAAAAAGAAATGATTTGGGTCTGGGTCTATATGAATATATTCTTTTGTCATTCCAAGTGAGTTTGTTGTACAAATATCAACACACAAACCGCAGAAAGAACATCTCCCATAATCTATAACAGGCCTTTCTGGTTTTGAGCCCTCTTCATCTGGTAATTCTGAAAACTCTGTCATTACTATAGCATCAGTAGGACAAACCCTTGAACAAGTCCCACAACCTATACATTTATCCCAGTCATTAGTATGAAAACCTCTGTATCTATCCGCTGCTTCTCTTGGTTTATCGAATATATCTGAAAGTTCTATTGTAACAGGTTTTTTAGTCAAGTATTTCCATGCTCTGGCTGGGGAGAAAAAACTTTTCTTTGCCATTATATATCACCTCTGATTATCTATCAATTTCAGGAGCACAAACTCCCATTGTGTCTAACCAAATTGCTGCGTCTTCTATCCTGTGACCCGGTAAGTATTTTTCAACACCCAGTAATCCTTGAGGATAAGAAGCACCTCTAACTGCTATTCTATATGGCTTGTCTCCACCATCTGAAACAATGTAATAACCATATTCTCCTCTTGCACACTCAATATGGCTAAAAACTTGACCTGCTGGAACTTTCCATCTTAAGGCATTACCTCTTGAAATTTTTGTTCTAACTTCTCCTTCAGGCATTTTATCGATAACCTGTCTTAAAATTCTTATACTTTGAAATATTTCTTGGTATTTTATGCTTAACCTTGTGTAAGCATCTGAATAAGTAGCTGTCGGAACATCGAATTCAACTTGGTCATACCTTGCGTATGGGTCAACTTTTCTTATGTCATAAGGTTTCCCTGTTGCTGACCTCATTCCTATTCCAGTTACCCCCAGTTCCCAAACTACTTCTTCAGGAAGCATAATTTCGTCTTTAGTTCTTTTTTGGATCATTGGGTTTTTAAGGATAAGATCTTCATATTCAGGCATTCTTTTTTCCAAATAATCTAAATATTCTATTATTTTGTTTTCTATGCCTTCAGGAAGATCTTTTCTTACCCCACCAGGAACAATGTACATGTGATATACTCTCGCTCCTGTTATCTCTTCAAAAATGTCGAGGATCAAATCCCTATCAGCCATCGCCCAGTTTGGACCTGTGTAAAGCCCGGTAGGGCCACCGATTCCACCAAGAGACATTAAATGATTTGAAATTCTCGCCAGTTCAAGAATAAGCATCCTTATCCAGTGTGCTCTTTCAGGAATTTCTATATTTCCAAGAGCTTCTATTCCCATTGCATAAACCATTTCGTTTATATCCGGTTCGGGAACACAAATTCTTGGTATCAAAGCAAGATTGTTCATCCACAATCTTCTTTCCATCAATTTTTCAAAACCTCTGTGAAGCATTCCTGGCAAAGGCCTTGTTTTTATTATTTTATCTCCTTCAACATACATGTGAACAGAGAAGTTTCCGTGCATACCAGGGTGGTTTGGCCCTAAATATAATTTTAATTCTTTAGCCATTTGTTTCACCTTCTCCTGTTTTAAAGTCTACTTTGTATTCTCTGTCAGGATATTTTCTTTTTGAGTATTCAAGTGGGTCAAAATCTTTTTTCATTGGAGGCATATCATCCCACAATTCCAAGAAAAGAGGCTTTTCGGATATTTTATTTCCTTCAAATTTAACACCAAAAAATTCGTGAACATCCCTTTCATAGAATTTTGCACCTGGGTAAAGATGTGTGATAGTCTCAAATTCTGGTTCTTCTCTATCTATCTTTGTTCTAACAATCAAAGTAACTGCGTTTTCCCAGTTCATAAATGTATATGCCAATTCGTATTTATTTTCTTTTATCCAGTCTATACATGTGATTAGAGTCATCTGCCTCCAACCTTCGTTTTTTATAAAACTCAAGACAGCCTGAAAATCTTTTTTATTAATTTCTATGGCAATTTGATTTTTTATAGGAGTTTCTGTTTTAATAAGTTCAAACTTGTTTTTCAAACTTTCAATTGTATTTTCTATATTATTCGTGGAATTCATCTTTTACTCGCACCTCCTTAAGAGAGAGGATTTGATTTGGTTTGTAATAATCTTCATAATGATTTTGATACTTTTTCCATCCATTTGCCTCTCCTGATTTAATCATGTCCATGAGTTTTTTAAACCCATTCATAATAGCTTCCGGCCTGGGCATACAACCCGCTATGTAAAGATCAACTGGTATGTAAAAATCCAATTTATTGATTGTTGCATAAGAATCATAATAAATTCCACCGTTTAAAGTACAAGAACCAAATCCAACCACATACTTAGGATCCATCATTTGTTCATAAGTATATATAACCCTTCTAAGAGTTTTTACCGAAAGATAACCTGTTACGAGCAAAACATCTGCCTGTCTTGGAGTAGCCATAGGGCCCATACCTATTCTTTCCATATCAAAACGCGAAGTCATGGTTGGTGGTAATTCAACAGCTCCACAGCCAGTACAGTAATGGAGCATCCATACAGACTTACTTCTCATAATATTTTTTATTTTATCCCAGAGATTAAATGAATCGTTTAAATCTCCATCGTTAATATTCAATTCGTTAAAATCATCGTTCATAGCCATATTTTCACCCCCAAACCGGTAAAGATAACAATAGCGGTTTGAATTAATGCAAGTATTAAAGGTACTTTGTAATAATTGAAAACAACTTGATCTACTTTGAATCTTCCGAGTACTGCTGAAATGATTGTGGCAAAAAGATACACTGCTGCGTATTTTATGATGTAAGCCACAATTCCTCCGCCGCCTAAGAAAAGGTTAACAAATAATCCAACTTCTATAAACACAGCATACTCGTGTTGTAACATGAGCATAGCAATATGTTTTCCACCATATTCAACAAGCGGACCAGAAGCTATTTCTGCAGGTGCGATAGGAGTGTCATATGGTTTTTCTGCAAGCATACCCATTAAAGATATAAACCCTGCTATAGCTCCCAACGGCATTCTAAATAGATGCCAGTCTAAAAATCCCCCTGTTTGCATTTCCGCTAAAGCAGAAATTGAAGAAGTTCCGTAAACATGGATCATTCCAAAAACAACAATCATAAAAGGAACTTCATAAGCAAGCATTTGTGTCAATGCTCTCATAACTCCTATTGAAGCCCAAGGATTTCCAGAACCAACAGCACTCATTGCCATTCCAAGAGAACCTATAGCTAATAAATACACAATTATAAAAAAACTGTCCAATCCATCAAAGGCAACTATTCCAGCAAAAGGCATGAAAATAGCAGTTGCCATAGTTCCACCCAAAGCCATGATTACACCAAAATCGTAAATAAATCCATGACTTATAGATGATTTTGAAAATGCTTTGAAAACATCAATAAAAGTCTGGTACCAAGGAGGACCAACTCTTCTTTGAACTCTTGCAGTTACCTTTCTTTGAAAACCTTCAAGAGTCAATTGCCATAAAAAGGCTATTAATAATAATAGTAATCCTATTAAATAACTCATACTATATCACCCCAAAAATAGACGAGAGCAAAGAACAATGTAATCCAGAATATGGAAACGGAAATACTCTTTCCAAAGAACCATGATTTAACCATACTTCCAAATTCATGTACTCTCATTGCTATCGCATCAAATAAGATTTCTACACGTTTTTTGTTACCGTATGAATTTTCAAAAGATGCGTAATAATTTTTCCCATAATGGTACATATCTGGATCATGGATGAATTCTGCTGAAGTATATGTATCCATTTGATCGACTTTCTTCGCTTTTTGGCTCATGAAGAATAATATTGCAGCGACTACAAATCCAATCCCAAATACCAAAGTAACGACTAACGAATCCCACATACCTGTGCTTGCAAAAATCTTTGTTCCATCAAGTCTAATTCCATCAATACCCAATGTTTCTTGTATTTTACCAATATATTTCAACATGACACCTGGGAAAATCCCGAAGAAAATTGTTAAAAAAGACATAACTATTAAAGGTATTTGCATCAAAAATGGAACTTCTTTTATATCTTTGTGTTTTGGTGAAAGTTGGCCTAAAAATGCAGCAGACAAAGGCCTGAAAACATACATAAAACTACCAACACTACCAAAAAAAGCAGCAAATGCCAAGAACATCATCCCATTAGAAGATAACCCTTGGAATATCAACCATTTTGAAGCAAATCCACTCATAGGTGGTATACCAGCAAGTGAAATGATAGCTATTAAATAAGCCGCAAAAGAAAGAGGCATTCTCTTTATAAGTCCACCAAGCTCAGACATCTTTGTTGTTCCAGTTCTATAAGCAATCCCTGCAAAAGAAAGGAACATAGCTCCAGAAGCCATGGCATGGTTGAAAATATGCATTAACCCTCCTGCAAAGCCCACTTGATCAACCATAGCAATACCTATCAAAATATAGCCTGAATTACTCACTGTTGAATAAGCAATCAACTTTTTTGCATCGTCTTGTTTTATTGCCATTAAAGTACCAACAACAATGCTTATTCCACCCAAAACCATAATTAAATAGTTTTCAAAGGGAACTCCCATAATTTGTAAATGATCTGAAAAAATATTAAACGATGGTATAACAGCCGTCACAATTAAAGCTATAAATCCTCCAACTTTAACAAGTCCTCCAGATAATACTGGTGAAAAAGTGTGTGGAGCACTTCCATGTGCTGCTGGCAACCATGTGTGAAACGGGAAAATTCCAAGTTTTGTTAACCCAGCCATGATCATCAAAAAGAATACAAAAATGTATTCATTAGGATTGGAAATCACAGCACTCGAAATTGTTTCTATATCAAAAGTATTGAAAGAATTGTAAAGATAAAAAATTGCGTAAAGCATTGAAAATGAGCCAATTGAACTTATTGTGTAATAAATAATCGGTGATTTTCTTGATTTCCCCATTGGGATTATGAAAAGAGATGCCCAAACTACGATTTCAAAGAAGATAAACATAGTTAAAAAATCTTTTGCATAAAAAACTCCCAAAGTACCAACCATTGAAAGCATAAACAACAAGTTGTATGCAGCTGGATTGATCAACTTCTTCATCCAGTATGGATTGAAAAAAGAAACCAAGAAATAAGTTAATGATAAAATCATTGAAAAGAACCAGGCATAATTAGAAGTTATAAATGAAATGTCAAACTCTCCAAATTTCACCAAATCAAAAATTTCTCCTGCACTATTTTGGTAACTTAACAATGAAAAAAACAAATAACCTGAAAAAATTATGGTAAAAAACCCTCCGACTTTTTTGTTGAATTTGGTCAAGAAAAATACTATTAGAGAGCTTAATAAACCTTGAATTATTATATTATTTAAAGCCATATTATATTCCTCCCATTACACTGGAAAGATATGTGTTTATATCTCCTAAGCTGTTTGCCGCTTTTTCTATATTTTCTACAAGAAATTCTGGTGTGATTCCAGCAACAACAAAAACAGCTCCAACAACTAAAGCAATAATAGAAACTGTAAATCCATTGAGAATGGTGTAAGACGTTCCCGCTTCTTCTGAGGATTCGTCGCCTTCTTTTCCAGGATTCCATAATTTAACCAATAATCTAATGTAATAAATACCTTCGATTATACTTCCAATCAAGATAAATGCAGGAATCCACATATTTGTTGCAAAAGCTGTCTGCAAAATATTTATCTTCCCATAGAACCCAAAGAATAAAGGAAGTCCTATCAATGAAAGTGCGGAAATTGTGAATCCTAATCCCATCATATAATGCTTTCTGAAAATACCAGCGAGATTGTCTATATCATCATCTTCATTGCTGCTGTATGTTTTTGTAGCTATTGAAAACATAACCATCTTCGCAAAAGCATTGTTCACAAGTTGTATTAAAGCTGCATAGAACCCACCCAATAAAAACATTGTGATAATCAACCCAGCCTGGCCTATACTTGAAAAAGTCAAAATACTTCTCAAGTTTTTAGAAGCCATAGCTGCACTTTCTGCAAAGATAAACGTCATAAGAGTTAAAGTAATAAAAGCGTAGATTAAATTTGTGTCAATAGTCAAAATCTGCCCAAACACTCTCCCAACTACTGCTGCTGAAACAGTCGCATAGACCGTTGAAAACATTGGCCCTGTTAAAGTATTTGAGTTTCCAAAAATTCCCCTAACCCAAGAATTGAAAGGAAGAATTTTCGCTTCAACTGCCAATCCTGAAAAAATAAAAGTAAAAGCAAGAACTTTTACAGAGTTGCTAATTTCAGGTAATTTTGAAGCAAGATCTGCCATATTCAAAGTCCCCGCTGTTCCATAGAGAATTATTATTCCAAACAAATAAAGGCTAGATCCCACAGTTCCCAAAATCAAGTATTTGAAAACCGAATAATATTTTTCTGTTGAACTCGCTAATATATAGGCACTTATTGCTATTATTTCCATAAATACGAACAAGTTGAAAAAATCACCTGTCATAACGATACCATTAACTCCTGCAAGAGTTACAAGAAGAACTGTTTCATTCTTTTTCAAATTCCACATTCCATTCAAAAGAGTTAAAAAGAAAAGAATGTTCACAATAATCAAAATCAAAAAAGAATAATCGTCAACAACAAGATTGATTCCAAAAGGTGGCTTCCATCCACCAATTACATAAGAACCGTTTTCTATAAAAAAACTTCCTATAGCCGTAAACAAAGAAACACCAAATAAAAATACTCCAGATAGCTTCTTAACCATAATGGATAAAAATGCTGCTAAAAGAGGTATTGCAACCAAAAGAATTGGATTAATCATTGTCTTCACCTCTTATTTCATCTATTTCAAGAGTTCCGTTTTTTTTGTAGATATTTCTCGCAAGCATAAGTGCAACTGCTGTAACACCAAAACCAATAACAATAGCGGTAAGAACAATCGCTTGAGGAAGTGGATCCACAAAATTAGTGTCGTTTTCAAAAATGATGATTGGAGCATTTGAGCCGCTAATATAACCAGTAGAAATAATAAAAAGGTTCAACCCCAACTCCAAAATATTCAAAGAAATAATCATTTTAATGATGTTTTTTTGAGACAACAAGCCATAAATTCCAACCAACATCAAAATTATGTATAAATATTGACTCATTATTCTACCTCCCCGTTAAGGAAGTTCCCCAATAAGTTAGATATTTCTGATCCTACTTTTAGACCAATCAAAACATATAATATTGGGACAATTCCAGCTGAAATCAAATCTCCAACATTTCCATTTGGTAAGAAATTGTATAAGAAATATCCACCTATAGACAAACCTGCTAATCCTATTATTAGGATCAAACTTCCCGCAGTACCTTCCATAATTTTAAAAGCTGTGATTTTTGTTTTAAACTCTTCATCACTCAAATACATGAGCAAGAAAGAAGAACCAATCATAGCCCCTCCTGGAAATCCTCCACCTGGTGAAAGATGACCATGGATAAAAATATAAATACCTGTTATTAAAATAATTCCAGAAATAATCTTCATTCCGTTTTTAAGAATAAAACCTGGTTTAACAGAAAAAGTCACCTTTTCCTTCAAAAATCCACCGAGCAAAGCAACTCCAAGAGCAGAAACAAAAAGAACTGTAACTTCTCCCAAAGTATCCAAACTTCTGTAATTAACAACAATAGAAGTCACAACATTGGCAGAACCAGATTCTGGAGATTCTCTATCTGCGTCCACATTTTTATCTACATAACTATTCGCTACAGTATCTGAAATATTCTTTTCACCAAAAGCTTTAAAATCAGAATCTTCGCCATACAACCCGGTAAAAATAAAAATTCCAACCGCTACAGTTAGTAAAATCGCTATTATTCTCTTCATTTAGTATCACCTGTCTTCTTAATTTGAGTTAAAGTGATAACAAACAAGAAAGTAACTAACCCAGAACCAATGACAGCTTCAGTGATGCCTACATCAGGTGCCTTCATAATAATAAAAGAAACAACAGAAAGCAAAGACATCAAAGACATATAAATAACCGAATTAATAAGCTTTTTTGATTCAATCGCTAAAATTGCAAACAAGAGCATCAAAGCTCCCGCAATAATTTCTACAACCTCTATCATTTTTCATCATCTCCATTCAACAGAGACTTCAATTCGTCTTTTTCTACGTCTTTTTTGACGTTAGAAATATATGCTGCCCTTGCAAGAGTCGAACTCCCAACTGGATTGGTAACTGTTAAAAATACGATAATCAAAAGTATTTTTATCATCCAATCTGGATTCAACAAACCTATCCCAAATAAAAGTGCTATAGTTCCAAGAGTCGTAGCTTTTGTTCCAGCTTGTAATCTGTTAAAAACATCGGGCATTCTAAACATACCAAGGCCGCCCAAAGCATAAAACAAAGCACCGATAAAAACAAAAATATATCCTAAAATATTCATTTCTTATTCGCCTCCAAATATCTGGACACAACTACAGTTTCCAAGAAAGAAAGCGCTCCATAAACTATAGCTATATCTAAATAGAGAGAATTTTCAAATATATGTGCTAAGAATACAATCAACCCTGTAATAATTACGTTCATAGTGTCTAAAGCTGCTGCTCTGTCTGCCACGGTTGGTCCCATAATCAACCTAAGAATTGAGAAAAAAGCTCCAAATCCTATAATGGCAAAAACAATAATATCTGTCATTTAAAGATACCCCCTAAGATTTTTTCAAAAGAACCCGATACTTCCTTTGAATAATCCTCAATTCCTTCACCTTTGACATCTATCCAGTGTACATATATATATTGATCATCCACATCAACAGACATTGTACCAGGTGTCAAAGTAATAGAATTAGCAAGAGTTAATTTGCCTGTTTTGCTTTTAATATCAGTTTTTATCTTAACAAACCCAGGATTCAATGGTATCTTGGGGCTAAGAACCCTCCTTGCTACATCCAAATTGGACAAAAGCATTTTGTAAAGAAAAACTGGTATATAAACAAAAATAAATACAAATACCCGGTATATAATACTCAAGTTGAACGAAAAATTAAGATATTGCGAAACAACGAAAGCAAGCACAAGCGAAGCAATCGCACCCACAATCATCTCTTGAGTTTCAAAACCGGATAAGGCAGTCCAAATCACCCAAAAAGTCACAAAAGATGATAAAAACTTTTTCATTTGACTCCCTCCTTATACCTAAATATACTTTGTGAATTTTATCTTTTATTAAGCATAGAATAATTCATTCTAATTATTCATTATATTATACCGGTCTATAGTATATATGTCAAAGTCCATATTGAGATACATTCGTTATCATGTTGGGGTATAATCGGACTTTTTTTCGCTTAACAAAGAATAATTAACATTTTTAATAAATTATTATCATATCAACAGAATTATTAACATAAAAAAATCCCTCCAAAATGATAAATTGGAGGGATACTGATTTTTATACCATTTCTCTATTTCATAATGATCACGGAATACATTTTAAGGCTAACACTAGCAAACTTAAACACTATAATAACAGAACAAACCGCCCCGAGAGCACTAGGTAACTATGTCCTTATTCCTTTATTAATAATCATGTTCTTTCTATCGATAAAAAATCGAGTAGGAGGCTGATCACTCAGCCGACCTCTCACACCACCGTACGTACCGTTCGGTATACGGCAGTTCATTAAGATTGAATTTTCACAGCATTATAATAATTACTGAAACTTTTAAAACCTTGACTGATCCAGTATTGGTTAGTCAGGGTTTTATTTAATATCCAAGATTTAGATATCCTCCAATAGGCCTTTCTTGTATTGGAATATATGTAAGCTTCTTTTCTATCCATTCCCAGTTTTATTAGGTTTTTCCTGCGATTTTTTGGTGTTTTCCATTCTTTCCACTTTATCGCCCTTAGTTTTCTCCGGACCCATGAATCTATCTTTTCCATATGATTTTTCATGTTTGCGTATTTGTAGTATTGCACCCATCCTGTTATTAACTGGTTTATTTTCTTTATTCTCGTTTCCATTTTTATTGACCAGTTTTTCCTTAGTAGTTTCCTTAGTTTGTTTTTGAGTTTGTTTATTTTATTTTTGGGTACATAGTATTTTATTTGCAGGCTGTGGACAATTTATCTACGCTTTTATTGTTTCTGGCATACTTATTTTTATCCATAATCTCGACAATTGTTTCTGCTTTTATAGCTTATAAAAACCAAAATAGTTCATTTCAAGGAGACAAAAATAACGAAGAAGTTATTTTTAACTTTAATTTTATTATTAGTTCTTTTTTTGAAAAAATATACAGAATAATGGTCTTTTACTAATGGAATTAAATTAGATCATATTCTTTCATAATGTAAATTAGAATACTCAACTTTTGAGGTGAACAAAATGAATAAAATTATTCATATGTATGACGACGAAAAACAAATTATAAAAATTGATAAATTGTCAGAAATAAAAATTGATAAATATTCTGAGTATAAAAAATTAAAAAGATTTCTAAAAGGTTACTATGAAAATTTTCATAATTTTTTTCTATGTAAAAACATAGAAATTATTGTTGGAGAATCTCCTGATTTTAAAATTATAAGCAAGGACAAAGAAATTGGCATTGAGCTAATAGAAGATATTGATAAAGATATAAAACCTATAGAAGTTTGGAAGAGTAAAATATATGGTAAAACAAGAGATTTGGTTAAAAAGAAGCAAATTTATAATATTATTGATTTAAATTTTTTTGAAAATATAGAAATTACAAGTATAGATAGTTTTATGAAAGAGCTTGAATGTTATCTAAAGAAAAGGTTGGATAAAACATGTAACTCTTTTAGTGAATATTGTTATAAAACAAGTGATTCTATAATCTGTCGTTATTTATCGGATGATCCCTTTAGCACCACTATAACAGAAAAACCATGGGTTACCATGGGTGGTTCATTTAATAAAACTTTTAATTATGAGAAGCGTATAAAGGATTTAATAAATAAAAAAATAAAAAAAGTTTCGGATTATACTAAAAAAACTGATAATATAGAGCTTTTGATTTATACAAGTATTCAAAAAGAAAGTCCCATAGAATTTTTATCTGAAGATTGTGAACAAATAAAAAAATTAATGAGAGATTTTATAACAGACGAGGGTTTTAAAAATATATATGTTTTTTATGATAAAGACTTATATTGTCCTAGCTTAGATAAGCATGAAGGCCCCTTAATAATATCAGCCATTTAGAATTATTAATACATTCAAAGTTATTTTTTGTTTATTTAAATAACAAAAAAAGTATTTCTTAACACTCCTTAAAGATAAGCAACTATATTAAGTCACCGTCTTTAAAAGCGTAGAAATACTTTTTTTGTAATTAAATTATAGCACTTTTTGGTTTTTTAATCAAATTTTGGATTAGTATCATTAAAATTTTGATATCATTGAATTAAAACAATAGTTATTAATTTTGTGGTGATCTGAACAGCCCCATGTCAAGTAGACACATAAATTAATAAAAACTATATACAAACGGATGCATGGTTTCTGAACTCAACAGGAGCCAAGCATCCAAGTTTTTTCTTATACTCTCTATAATTTATTAGTTTTTAGTTTTTTCATTTTTGCTGGGACGTTTTTTGTCATTTTTTATTTGTTTTTTACTACCTATTCGGTGTTTTTACACAATTTATTTTACAGACTCCTTGTACCGATTACTTGTACTTGAACACTTGTTATTCTAAAAGCTTTAAAATAATTTGGTTCTGTCTTTTCACCTTCGCATACTATTAATATTTTAGGTTTTATATTTCTAATATCTTTCTTTCTTTTTTCACTACTTTTTCTTTTCTTATGAAATTCATCAGTCCCCATTTATATCCCCATCCGCAAATATAAAATCAATGTTTGGTATTGCTTCATATTTCCCATCTAAATAATCTTTATTATAACTAGCATCTTTTCTAACTCCTTTAAATTCTAACAATGAATATAGATTAGATTCTCCATACCTATTTTTTTCTACAAACCAAATTTGATCTCTTCTTAATTTTTCTTTTTTTAGAATATTAGTGTTATGTGTTGAAAAAACTATTTGAGCATTTTTTGCATTATGTGTTTTATTATTAAATAAATTAACTATATATTCTACTATTAAAGGATGTAGCCTTGTATCAATCTCATCTATAAATAATAATTTACCATTTTCGATGGTATCAATTATTGGTCCAATTAATGAAAAATACTTTTTCGTACCTTCAGATTCATCTTTATCAAAATTAAACTCTACAGATCCAACAGCCTCTTTATTTTTATTATATTTTTTATGAATTGAATCTAATTCAATTATTTTTAATTTTTCTGAAAGTTTTTCTTTAATGTCTTCTTCCATTTGCTTTCTTATATATTCAGGAATATTGGATGTATTAAAATTTTTTTCATATACTTTTAAATCATCTATGCCTATATCGGCAGCTTTTAGGTATTTTAATACAGAATCTTTTCTTTTGTTTTTAGAAATTAACTCTGCTGTAAACCCTGAGGTTATATTATAATGAGCGTTTAAAACATTAATTTTATCAAACCATTTAATAATTTTTTTGCTGTTTCGCTATTCCACTGTGATAAAGCTGAAAGAAAAAGAGTGTTTTCAAAGCACCAAACAGAGATGAGTAATTCAAAGAATTACCGTCTCTATAAAATGCCTTTTTATTAA
>JAALLR010000183.1_pt1 | contig 20066 bp, 15 predicted proteins | sample 7245931 | NCBI WGS metagenome assembly JAALLR01 (sample SAMN13049201, study PRJNA578106) | oil field metagenome | isolation source: filtered produced water from oil reservoir B9 | place: USA:offshore Texas | collected 2016 | reverse complement strand
CAAATTACAAGAAATCAGAGAAAAGATAAAGTTAGTCAGAGGTAACGAACCCTTATTCAACATGACGGTCAAAGAAAACATAATGTTGGATGATGAATTTACTGAAGAGGAATTCATGAAGGCGGTAAAGAAAGCGAAGGTAGATAAATTCATAGGGCTTTTAGATGAAGGATACGACACGGTAGTGGGAGAAAGGGGAAGTAAGTTATCTGATGGGCAAAGGCAGAGAGTAGCAATAGCAAGAGCATTGATAAGGGAACCAAAGATATTGATACTGGATGAAGCAACGTCAGGGGTAGATTCACAAACAGAAGAAGAAATATTCGATGAATTGAAAGAGTACGAGATGACTCTGATAATAATATCCCACAGATTATCGACGATAAGAAAAGCAGACAAGGTGATACTGTTGAAAGATGGGGAGATAAGAGGAGAAGGAGTACACGAAGAGTTACTAAAAAATTCTCCCATTTACAAAGAAATAATAGAAAGTCAGTTGGTTGTATGAAAGATTAATTAGCCATTATGTTCGTAAGAGAACTATTATTAAATGGAGGGATGAGGGATGGTAAATGCTTTTGTTGCAAATTTCAAGAAAACTTTTATTGAATTGAAGAGATATTTTTTTGACACAGTTTCTTCATTCATAATACTTTTCATCATCTTCTATCTTATATTTTTTGGATTTAAGATAGCAAGTGGACCCAATTTCGGAGATACCATAGATGGAATCATTGTGAGTTATTTCATGTGGATAATGTTTTTAGCTTCGTTCCAAGGTGTTTCATACTGGATAATTCAAGAGGCAGAAAGAGGAACTTTGGAACAACTGTTTATGTCTCCTATAAAATTTGAGTTTCAAATGATTTTTCATGTTATAAGTGATTTTTGTATAAACGTTCTAATGATAGTACCTTTAATGTATTTAGCAGCTTTTACAACAGGAAGAACTTTGAATTTCGACCTTTTTACTCTCCTCTATTTAATTATTCTTGGTTCTATTAGTGCGGTTGGTGTTGGTTTAATTCTGGGAGGAATGGCTTTGATATTTAAAAAGATTTCTTCATTCATTCAAATATGTACTTTTGCTTTCCTTGCAATTTTGATGTTTGAAGTTGATGCACTTTGGTTTGAACTTTTGCCAATGGTAAAAGCAACAGGGATGATGAGAAGAATGGCGGTTACAGGAACAAAATTTTATCAGTTCCCTATTCAAGACCACGTTATTTTGTGGATAACTGCCGCTTTATTTCTTTTGGTAGGAATAATTATATTCAGGGGTTTTGAAAAACGTGCCATGGTTAAAGGAACTCTGGGACAATATTAAAGGGTGGTGAAATAGATGAACGTTATTGAAGTTAATGATTTACTAAAAAGATACCCACAAAGAACTTCAAAAGAAATGCTTACAGCAGTAGATAAGATTTCATTTCATGTAAAAGAAGGAGAGATCTTCGCGCTCCTTGGCCCAAATGGTGCAGGAAAAACAACTACCATCAAAAGTATATGTGGCCTTCTTGTTTTCGATGAAGGAAAGATAAAAATAAAAGATTATGATTTGAAAACAGAGAGGTCTAAAGCTCTTAAACAGATAAGTGTAGTTTTGGAAGGGAGTAGGAACCTTTATCATAGGTTAACCCCAATTGAAAATATACAGTATTTTGTTGGAATCAGGGGGAAAAAGATATCGAAAAATGAAGCCTTAGATATTTTAGATTTTTTGGGAATTAAAGAAAAAGCCAACGAAGTGGTTTATACACTTTCAAGGGGAATGCAGCAAAAAACAGCCCTAGCTGTTTGTTTAGCAGCGGATACTGATGTTCTGCTATTGGATGAACCTACTCTTGGGCTCGACGTAATTTCTAATGTAGAATTTAGAAGATTATTAACAAACGTGAAAGAAAGGGGAAAGAGTATTCTACTTTCTACTCATGATATGGCATTAGTTGAAGAAATAGCGGATAGAGTTGCGATAATAAACAATGGGAAAATAGTTGTGTGTGAAGATAAGAAAAAGCTAATGGATGTATTCAGTGCAACAGGTTACAAGATTAAAGTAAGATCAGAAGATACCTTAGAGAGAGAACTTAATAAAATTGGTATTACAGAATTGACAAAAGAGGGTAACGTTTACGACCTTACAGTAGACTTCAAAACATCTTCAGAATTATATGAGGTTATTGATTTTTTCAAATCACGTAATGTAGAAATAGTGAGCATAGAAAAACAAATGGTGAATTTCGAAAAGATATTCATTTCATATACTAATGGGGATAGGGGAAGACAAAACTAAACTCTTGGCGGGATTTTATTCACTCTTTCCCGCCCACTTTTATTCTAGGGTCAAGAAATCCGTATATTAAATCTAAAATTACGATACCGCCGATGTACAAAAGAGTTGTAAAAGACAAATTACCCAAAAGAACAGGAATATCATCTTGCTGAATAGCAGCCCAAAAAAGGTTCCCCATTCCAGGCCAATTAAATATACCTTCGATTATCAATGCCCCAGAAAAAGAATCAAGCACAGATAAAACCGACATTGTTAAGATCGGTGGAGCCGAAGCTCTTAAAGCGTGCCCAAACAAAACTTTTCTTTCAGGAATACCCCTAGCCCTTGCGGAAATTATGAAATCATTCTGTAAATTTGCTAACACTATATTTCTCGATAAATATGCTCTCCCCCAAAAACGAAAAAAAACAAGCGTAGTTAAAGGTAAAATTAAATGATACACAATATCTCCAAATCTTTTTATTAAACCCTCAGGAGGCGGGATGCTAAATATACCTCCAGAAGGAAATAAAGGTAATTTGAAAGAAAAAAACATAATCATTACCAATCCAACCCACCACGTTGGAAGGCCATAAAAAATCATTGTAAGTATTGAAGTTGTTTTGTCCATAAATCCCCCAGCTTTTTGAGCCTTTTTTATTCCCAAGTATACCCCCAAGAAAATATCTATGATAATAGCGATAGTAAAAAGAAGCATAGTATTAGGTACTCTTTCTAAGATAATTTTAATAACATCAGTTTCTCCTTTAAAAGATCTTATAGACATAGATTGACCATAATTAAAAGTGACAGTATCGAACCAATCAGAAAAAATCTCAGGTAATATTGGTCCTTCCAAAAGGTAGCTATAGTGAAGTTTGAACATCACGTTGAAAAGTACAGAATACACAAAAATAATTGCAAAATAAATCATAACCCCCATTAACATCCTTTTAAAGGCGTATCTCCAATACATAAACGTAACCACCTTTATATCTTTTCATCAAAATTAAAAAACCCCACATTTGTGGGGATTTTTTAAATTTTTTCTACTTCCTGATTTATCTCTTTGTACCTATAACAGGCAACGTAATGACCGTTTGAATCTTCTACCAACTCTGGATCGTCAACATTCTCAAAACATTCAGGCTGTGCATAAATACACCTTGGATGGAATCTACATCCCTTTGGTATATTTGCTGCAGATGGAATCTCTCCCTTTATTGGCAATTCTTTTATTACGTTTTCTTTTCCAGGTAAAGGTTCTGGTACTGCTTCTATCAAAGCTTTAGTGTAAGGATGTAAAGGTCTTTCAATTATTTCGTCTGCATCGCCTAACTCAACTATTCTTCCAAGATACATAACAGCTATCCTGTCGCAAAAATATCTAGCGGTTGATAAATCATGAGTTATGTAAAGATACGTAAGACCTAAATCCTGCTGAACCTCTTTCATCATGTGGAGAATTTCTGCCCTAGTTGATAAATCGATCATAGAAACTGGTTCATCGGCTATTATGAAATCTGGAGAAAGAACTAAGGTTCTTGCGGTTGCAACCCTTTGTCTTTGCCCTCCACTGAGCATGTGAGGATATCTATCCATGAACTCCTCAGGGGGTGTTAACTTTACTTCATTTAGAACATTTTTTGCTATATTTTCAATTTCATAAGGATCTTTGGTTTTGTTATGAATGATCAAGGGTTCCGCCAAAACATCTCTTACCCTAAACCTTGGGTTCATCGAAGAGTAAGGGTCCTGAAAAATCATTTGTACATCTTCTTTATACTTCTTAATTTCGTCAGTGGAAGATAAAGAAGTAACATCTTCACCCTTAAATATTATTTGGCCCTCTGTGGGTTCTTCTAATTTCATCAATAACCTACCCGTAGTTGATTTTCCGCAACCAGATTCTCCAATTAAACCAAATATCTCTCCCTTTCTTATATCAAAACTTACACTATCCACGGCTCTAACCCATCTTCGTTTACCTTGAAATACTTCTGAAATGGTTCTTCGCAAGGGAAACCATTTTTTCAAATTTTTAACAGTCATTATGATTTCATCATTCATCAAAACACCTCCAACAAGCTGCAAAATGTCCGGGTTCAATTTCCTTTAATGGTGGTTCTTCTACTTTACATCTATCGAAAGCAACCGGACAACGCTCATGGAATCGACATCCACTGGGTGGATTGAGTAAATCAGGTGGTACACCTGGTATAAAAGCAAGTTCTTCAACTTTTTTATGTAAACGAGGTGTAGCTCCCAACAAACCTTTTGTATATGGATGTGCTGGCCCCTGGGGACCATAAATGTGATGGTTCTCTCCTATTTCAGCTATCTTACCTGCATACATCACCATTATCCTGTCTGCTACTTCCGCTTCGGTAGCTAAATCATGGGTTATAAAGATAAAAGACAAATTAAGCTCTTTTTTTAGTCTTTTCAAAAGGTTTATTATTTGAGCTTGAACGACAACATCTAACGCTGTAGTAGGTTCATCGGTGATGATCACTTTGGGTTCTAGAAACAATGCCGTGGCTATTACTACACGTTGTTTCATACCTCCTGATAATTCATGAGGATATCTCTTTAAAATATCTTCTGATAACCCCACCTGATTTAAATATTTTTTAATTATGGCGAAAGCCTTATCTTCTTCCATTTCTCTATGGGTTTGAAGGGTTTCCATCATCTGTTTTTTAATGGTGTAAACTGGCGTCAAACTATTCATGGCCCCTTGAAAAACCATAGAAATCTTTTCCCATCTAACTCTTTTACGTATAACAGATTCTTTTAAGGGAACTATATCTTCACCATCTATATTAATCTCTCCACTTACAATTTTGCCTGGAGGGCTTGGCATTCTCAAAAGTCCCATGCCCAACGTTGTTTTACCACATCCAGACTCTCCAACAAGCCCTAAAGTTTCCCCCTCTCTGAGAGAAAAACTCACATCGTCCAATCCTTTTACAACACCTTTTCTTGTATAATAATACACTTTTAAATTTTTAACATTTAAAATTTCATTCATTCATATCTACCTCGTTCTCAATTTTGGATTTAAGATGGTGTCCATTGCAAAACCTAAAAAGGCAAAAGTCATACCTACTAAAGCGATAGCAATTCCAGGAGGTACAACCCACCACCAAAGACCGTTTGTTACGGCTCCGCCGTTCATGGCATCGTGGAGAATTTGCCCCCATGTAACTATTGTGGCATCTCCTAAACCAAGCAAACTAACGGTTGCCTCGTAAAGAATAGCGTTTGGAACATTCAAGGCCATACTTGCAAAGGCATATGGAATCAAGATCGGAACCATATGTCTGAAAATTATTCTTCTATGCGAAGCGCCTAAAGCTTTTGCAGCTTCAACATATGTCTCCTCTTTTATTTGTAAAGCCATGCTTCTCACTGTTTTAACAGGGCCTACCCAAAAAAACAAACTCATCATAAGAATAAGGCTCCAAATAGAGGGCTTAAATATTGCTGATAAAACAATTAAAACAGGAAGAAGAGGTATGTTGATAAAAATTTCCCAGATTCTTTGCATTATAGAATCAACTATACCGCCATAATATGCAGAAACAACTCCATAAATTACTCCTACTGACACTGAAATTGCAGATGTCATAAGCCCTATGAACAAAGCCCACTTTATGCCTGCTACTAATCCACTCCAAACATCTCTTTTAGAGTTATCTGTACCTAGTAAACCAGAAACGCTTCCAGAAACAACTAACCTTGTATCTTGTATAGCAGTATCCTCAGTCATTTTTATTAGATTAATATTTAGCTTGTATGTCCCATTTAATGGAGTTGGATTTGAAAAAAGCTCACCATTGGCTTGTGAAAAAAGTACAGTATTTACATCAACCCTCGGCGGTAAATTTTGCACATATCTCCTAGCAAAACTTTGAACGTTGTTATTTGCTTCATTAATAATCGATATTCTAAAGTCTTTTTCCGTGTTCGAACTGAAACTTTTGTTCACCAGGCTGATTTTATTACCATCTGGACGTTCCAAAACAATATTCAAACTAAAGTTACCTTTAAAGGCCCCTCTATATATTAAATCAACGGGCGGAACGTCATAATCGTACTCATACTCTATAACTGTACTTAATTGAGTTATTGGGCCAGAAATATTTTGTTCTGTATATTCTAAATCCTCAATATATTCAGTCGGTGTATAATCCTTTTGAGAAAACCAATTTATCCAAACTGGCGGGACACTTCGAGGGTTATCTTCCCAATATGTAATATCCCTCCACCTTGTAGAAGCTTCGGGAAATGGGATTAAAAATTGTTCAAAAACAACTAAAACTATAAAAAGAAGTAAAAGAATAATTCCAGCTATACCAAATTTAACTTGCTTAAACTCATCCCAAAAATCTTTTAACTGCTTAGCAGCACGTTTTGTTTTATTCACGCTTTCCCACCAACTTTTATTCTAGGGTCTAAGAAGCCGTATATCAAATCCAAAACAACGATACCAGAAATGTATATCAGCGTTGTTATAGAAAGGTTACCCAAAAGGACAGGAATATCGTTCATCTGAACCGCTGCCCAATAAAGGTTCCCCATTCCAGGCCAACTGAATATACCTTCAAACACCAGAGCACCAGAAAAAGAAGCTAACAACGATAAAAGTGACATAGTTAAAATAGGAGGAGCAGAGGTCCTTAGAGCATGACCATATAAAACGGATCTTTCAGGGATACCTCTTGCCCTTGCGGACATTATGAAATCTTCTTGAAGATTTCCTAAAACTATATTTCTAGTTAAATAAGCTCTTCCCCAAAACCCGATGAACACTAAAGTAATTACAGGTAAAGCCATATGGTATAAAGTATCAAGTAATCTTCCAAAAAAGGTTGTTGGAGGAGGGACACTGTTCATACCTCCTGATGGGAAAATAGGTATTGCAAATGCGAATAACATAATCATAACCATTCCAAACCACCAAGATGGCAGACCGTATACCCCCATGGTGATTATAGAAGTAGTCTTATCCATCATCTTTCCAGCTTTCTGAGCCTTTTTTATGCCCAACCATACACCTATCAGAATATCGATAATTATCGCGGTAGTGAACAACATCAAGGTATTGGGAATTCTTTCTAAAACTATTTTAAGAACATCCGTTTCACCTTTAAAAGATCTCATTACAGTTGACTTCCCATAATTGAAAGTCAACGTATCGATAGCCCTCCAAAAAATTCTGGAAAGTATAGGGTCATCTAAGTGGTACAATTGACGAAGCTCACCGATCCTTCTCTGCCTATATTCTACCAAATATTCAGGATCTGTTCCTACCTGTGACATCTTCATCATTTCACCGTTTACTTGCTCGACTATTTGACTATTTAACGTCTGATCCATTACCGTGTTAAATAAGGCTGAATATATGAAAATGATTACAACATAGATAACAACACCCATCAATATTCTTCGAACAGCATATCTCCAATACATACGGTTAATCACCTCTGTATATAATTCAACTTTTCTAAAAATAGGCTCCCATAAGGGAGCCCGTAAACTTTAAAAATTACTTTTTAGAAGATTAATACACAACGATTGTTGTTGAATAAGTGGATGGAATTGCTCCTTCCGATCTTGCAGTTACTACAACCGCATAAGTACCAGGTTCTAATGTATTAAGCACGTCTCCGGGTATAGTTGCAACAAATGTTCCAGCTGTTTCTACTTCAGCCTTGAAAGTTTTTGGTCCTTCCGGTGTGATCAAGGAAACTTCTACGTCCCCTTGAGGAGCGGGGGAATATGTATCGTATGGGTAAAGAACCTCAGATACATAGATCGTAACCGGTAGGTCTAACCCTCTTATAGCAGCAAAAGCAAGATCTATACTATCAACGTTCAGTCTAACCGTTTCAAAGTACTCATTCCAGTATCCACGTTCGAATGGGTATCTCTCATCTCTAACAGCCGTTAATTCGACAAAACGTGCACTTGGATCATATTTCGTCATCTTGAAAGAACCGTTCCCTATATAAGCATGGTTGTATTCATTGACAAAATCAAGTGCTGCTTGGTATCTTTCAACAGCTTCGTCGGGTGTAATCATATCTTCAATGTAAATAGGTACGTACCTTTCATCGATCATCTTTTGTAGTTCTGCTTTAATATCGTTAACCGTTGCAGGCTCAAGTACATCCACTTCGTAGACGTTCCCACCTGCGGCTGTTGATGAGAATGTGTACTCTCTTCCTGACACTCCTCCATGTTCAACCAATCTTGTCAAAGCTTCAACAATTTCCCAAGAAACACCTATTGGTTGTCCTGATTCAGAAACTGTCCAATCAGGGGCCCCCCAAGAAGCTAAGTACATATCATCAACTGGGAAGTTGTAATCAAACCATACCGTTATTGAACCATCTTCATTTACTTTTCTTGCAACCTCAACTTCTAATCCAGGCATTGCGGAAGCAGAGTAAGTTGCATCGTACCTTGAATCACCTTGTCCAGAATCAACTGAAAGGTCCCATGAATAGGATCGTTCATACATGTAATCCAGTAAACTTTCAGAGACCCCATGGTTCCAAACACCGTATATTATATCGTAAGTACAAACACTAATAGATGTAACGCCTGGTCCTACAGGTACCCATTTTTTACTGTCAGGATCAACTCTAAGAGCATCCTCGGGAACCTCTATTAAACCAACCATTTCACCATTTTCATCAATTTCAAATTTGGTGTCCAACGTATCCATCCTTGGAACAACTTTTGCAGGTGTAAGATCAGCTGAAGCTGGACTTTCAAACATCCCGTAGTCGTACATGTTCGAAGCAACGTTTATGGAATACATATCGTTGAATCCATCCGTTCCTATTGGATCCCAAGCCCCCATGAACAAAGATCCTTGGGCAGAGAATTGAGTGACCCTCAAAACTCGATCAACCGTATCCGCTGTTAAAATCGACCACTGATTGAGTCCGTCTCCAAGTCCGTATACCATTCGTCTGTTGAATCTATCTTTGTTCGCAACATAGAAGTCTTCTTGGTAGGTCAGATATATTCTAACGGAATCTCTTATACCCAGTTCAGTTGCCCTCAGAATCATATCCCAATACTCTTCTTCTGTTGCAAAATTCCCTGAATAAACCTTTTGAGTTAGCTCATCGATCTCATCTTGTTCATAATTCCAAAATGTTGGCTCTTGACCTCCTGGCATATTAGCATACCAAGGTGCATACATTTGGGCAACAATATGGTGCCAGTACTTTCTCGTAGCACCTGCACCCCAACCTTCCGTGTATATATGCCATTGTAAGTCTGCAGGGTTTGAGTAATAAGCGATATCCACTGCTGCATATCTGTCTATTTCTAACCTTTCAACCTTTATACCAGCTTTTTCAATTTGATCGGCTATGTATCTACCTGCTGGCAACCTTCCTGTAGGATCGTCTACACGAATTAAGAACTTCAACGTGACTGGTTGTCCATCGAAAGTCCACCATTGACCGTCCTTTACCAACCTTCCTTTATTTTCAGGCAAATTGGCAGCTTCATTCATAGCGTTTTCTATCATTTCAAGAGCTAGCTCTTGGTTACCTTCAGGAGTAAAACCCATTGTTGCGGTTATATCAAGGTACGGTTGTGTACCCGGCTGTCCTGGGGTTGCCATCGTATACATTACTCCACCTGCACCTTGAAGAATCTCGTCGACTAAATACTGTCTATTGATTAGGAAGTTCATAGCAAACCTTACTTCTTGAATCGCCAACGGATTAAAATACTCCACGCCGTCAACATTCACCGTATAGGGAGGCTCGTTTGGTATAGGATTGAGTAATAAAGACCAAGAACCTGATGGAATGTTGTAAATATCTAAATTTTCAAGCACTGATTGGGGCAAAGAATTAATCACTGGAGCCCCCACGCCGTATAAAAAGACATCTACGTTTCCAGCTGCGACATCTTGTATTGCGACATCTTGTTGCATTCTCACATCGAAATACACTTTATCCGGCATAGGTCCCTTTTCTGCTAAGGCAAAAGCAGAAATCAAAACAAAAGTAACCAACAAAAAAGTTGCTACTTTCCTCATAATACCCCTCCTTTAAGATTTGTAAAATCCAAATTGAAACCAACTTACCCACAACAAAAACTTAAAATTACAATATATTGTTACTACTTAACAATATTTTCAATCCCATAAACAATTATAGTAAAGTTTACAGAGATTGTCAAGTAGAAAAAAACTAATTAACAGTAATCCAAGGTGTTTATTGCCAATTATTCCCAAATAATGAAGAAAATTTCAATAATGCTAACTTTTTCAAATTTTCAATTAATTTCTTGGTATTTACAAAGATAGGAACTTAAATCTTGAAGGCGCTTTCTTAACTAAAGAAAACTCTCCCCACTTTTTTAAGTTTAAATAGTAATTGTAGCTAATTTTGGAAAGAATGGTTTGATGTTCGAGAGGTTTGAAAAAATGGTGGACTCATGCTGGTGGGCATAATAAAAAACCCCACAAAGTACGTGGGGTTTATATTAATTACAAGCCTAAGGCTCGTGGATCCAATGCATCTCTTATAGCATCTCCGAATAAATTGAAGGCAAGAACCGTTATGATGATAAACAATCCTGGTAAAAGTACCCAAGGGTAATTGGTTAAAACTTGGATATCCTGAGCCTGAGAAAGCATCAATCCCCAAGAGGCTCCAGGTTCTGTTACTCCCACACCCAAGAAACTGAGACTAGCCTCTCCTAAAATATATCCTGGAATGGATAACGTGGCCGAAACGATTACGTAAGTATAGGTATTCGGTAATAAATGGTTCCAAATCACTTTTCTTGGAGGATATCCTATTGCAATAGCTGCTTGAACAAACTCTGTTTGTTTCAAACCCATAGTCATCCCTCTTATAACCCTTGTCATTGCAGGCCAACCAATAAAAGATAAAATCACGACTATCAAAAGATACCGAATCTCTGGAGAGATACCTGTAGGCAAAACAGCACTTAAAGTTAATATCAAATAAAGGCTAGGGATCGACATCAATATTTCCGTAAACCTCATAGTCACTTCGTCTATCCATCCTCCAAAGTATCCTGCCAAACCGCCTAAAAAAATACCTATTGTAAATGTTAATAATATTCCAATCAACCCTATAGAAAGGGAAATACGGGAAGCAAAGAATATCCTACTGAAAATATCCCTTCCATATTGGTCTGATCCCCATACATACAGTATCCCATCGTTTGAAAAATAATCGGACAGCGAAGGTAATTTTGGCTTTTCAACTCCAAATAAATGTAAATTTGTTGGGAAAAGCCCTAAAAGCTTGTAATCCCACGAATGAATAAAGAATTCGATAGGATAATTTTTCAAATTAACCGCTTGCAAATCTGAAGGGGTCAATACAACAGGCATAAAATCAAAATAAACATTTATTTCTTCCAAAGTTGTGAAAGTATCTATACTGATAATTTCCTGATTTCTTATTTTAGGAGCGTATCTATAATCACTTTTGTAAGTATTAATTGCCATACTTCTATTATCTTCGTTAACAACAATCGTCTCTCCACTCAAAAGTTTTGAAAATTTAACGTTATAAAGGCCATCTTCAACTGAAACTGGACCATTTAAGTTTTCTTCTTTAGTAAAATAAGATAAAGGAATCAAATTCTGATCGTATTTACGATTGGTTGCTAATTCAATGTACTCCCCATCTGCAGTTTTCGCCATGATGGTATTTTTAAATGTATAAGTAATATCTGAAACTGTTGCATTGTATGTTGGATTGTATACACCCAATTCAAAGGTAGTTAAATTACCCGTTTCGGGATCCTTTGCCTTAATTATATCCAAATGGGTTGCTTCTACATAATCACTTTGGTATGTTATTGGATCTCTTTCACTCATATACAGATAAGTGTGAGGGCCAACTCTTTCTCCAGTGAATAAATCTTTTCTATAAATCGTAGAAGGAGGAGCAAATCTATACTGAATATGGTTATTAAATGGATTCATTGGAGAGACAAAATCTGCAAATATAGCCAGTAAATATAAAATGATCAATACAACAAGTGATATCATTCCCAATTTATGCCTTCTTAATGCCCTCCAAATAAGTGCAGGGGTTGACATGAATTCTCGCTCAAAAAGTTCTTCGTCGTTTTGTGTGTTTTGAGGTGTGTTCTTCAAATTATTCTTCTGCTTTTTTCTCACTTAAAAATCCCTCCAATTTAAGCACTCATTCTTAATCTGACACGAGGATCAGATGCAGCAAGTAAGATATCAGCGATCAAATTACCAGTAATTAAAAGAATACCTTGCAAAAACAAATTGGCCATTACCAAATAAATATCTTGCTGGAATATCGCATCCCTCATCAACGATCCTAAACCTGGCCATGAAAACACGTATTCCGTTATCAACGCACCACCCAATATCGTAGATAGGCTGAATCCCAGTGAGGTAATGACAGGATTGATAGCATTTCGCAACGTATGCTTGTAAATGACAACGTCTGAAGGCATCCCCTTTGCCCTTGCAAACTCAGCATAATCTTGGTTCATCTCATCTAACATCTGGCCTCTCATAACACGCATAGTTCCAGCAAGAGATGCCGTTCCCAAGGTAACTACAGGACCAGCCACATGCCAGAAAAAATCAGCTATTTGTTTGTACCAAGGAAGATTAGCAAATTCTCGTGATAGCATCCCACCGATTGGAAATATCCCGGTATTTGCGGACCACATTAACCATAATAACGCAAAAAAGAAGTTCGGAATTGAAATGCCTATGAGTCCAAGAGTTGAAAGAGATTGGTCTGCAAATTTGTATTGGTGAAGCGCTGCTGTTATTCCTAAAGGTATACCAATCCCCCAGGTAAAGATAAAAGTTGTCACTCCCAATAAAAGTGTGGCTTCTAGTCTTCTGAGCATCACCTCCCAAACACCTATTTTATAGACGAAAGAGTATCCCCAATCTCCTTTTAGAATGTTTCCTAGCCATATAAAATACTGAGTTACAGGATTTTTATCTAACCCATACAATGTCTCTAATTCTTGAATCTTCTCGCGACTAATATTGGGGTTTATTCTATATGTATCTAAAAAATCACCGGGAGCCAATTGCATTACAAAAAATGAGATAACCGATACTCCTAACAACACAGGTATAGCAAGAATAAGTCTTCTAACTATATACTTAAGCAAAATTGAAGCCTCCTTACTATGATTTTAAAAAGGCAGAAGGTTTCCCTTCCGCCCTTTTTTACCAAACCTAAAAATTACTGTTCTTTCCAGGCGTACTCAATTTTCCACAAACCTGGTGAGTAGGAATAACCGTAAGGGTTAATCGTTCCATACTTCTCTACAGGATACAAATGTAAGGTATTTTTATGCATGTTCAAGTAATTCTGCGAAATTGTATAAACTAAGATCTGATTCTCTGAAATCAACATTTGCCATTCGTCCCAAAGTTTTTGGAGCTCATCTTTATCTAAAATTGAACGTTGAACTCTCATAATCTCGTCAATTCTTTTTTCAGCAGGGTGTACCCAATATTCATTTGGATCAACCCATTCCATAACTTCGGGAGACCAATTCCAGAAGTGTAATCCACCATCTAATAACCAAACATTTGTACTCCATCCAGGATCGTCTCCTCCGACTAATCCAATGATAATTGCATCCCAGTTAGCTGAGTACATTCTCTGAACCATCGCATTGAACTGTATAGGTCTGTAATTAACTTTGATCCCTAGTTTTGCTAAGGAATCAACTAAAATAACAGCAATTTCGTTTCTCACCGTATTTTCTCCGTTGGTGTTCAATTCAAATTCGACGACGTTTCCATCCCAATCGACTAATTCACCTTTATCATTCCAATTGAAACCTGCTTCTCTTAGTAATCTCTGTGCTGTAACCAGAGAATATCTGAATCCCAACTCCTCGATTTCAGGGTTGTAGAAAGCAGAAGAATTAGTTCTTGGGCCATAGCAAGGTACGGCTAAACCGTTGTACAGTGTTTCTATAATAGTTTGTTTATCAAAGGCATACGCTACAGCTTTTCTGAAATTATCGTTTCTGAACCATTCTCTATGAACAGGATCAGCTGCGTTGAAATTGAAAGCCACAAAGTTTGACCCGGCGGTTGCTGGTCCTACTATTACATTCCATCCCTTCTCCTCCGCTTGAGCTCTCAAGGCTGGGAAATCCTTAGCAGCAGGACCATGCATATCTACTTCTCCTGCCTCAAATCTCAACCTTGCAACATTGGTGTCTGTCACTATTTCGAAGACAATTCTATCTAAGTAAGGAAGTTGGACACCGTCTTTTGCCTTTTCAAAGTAGTATGGGTTTCTTTCTAGAACTACCCTAACTCCTTCGGTGTACTCTGTAACTTTAAAGGGGCCAGCAACTACGAGTTGATCAACTTGTTCTACCGTCCAGGTGGATTGGAAGGTTTCGGCATCGGTTACTTTGTCCTCTAAAACGTGTTTTGGCATTATTGGGAATCCACCGACTGTTTCAAGCCCAAATCTGAATACTGTCGGATATTTGAACATGATTCTATTACCTTCGACAGTTAATTCTGGGAGATTACCTTCAGCGTCCATATAAACATCGTTACCATCTGCCGTTAAATCTGGGACTATTATCTTTTCCCATGTGAACACTACATCGTCAACGGTTAATGGATGACCATCGGACCATTTTACCCCTTCTCTCATCTCAAACCAGTAAAGTGTACCTCCATCTTCTGTACGTTCTACTCCCCAATCTTTTGCAAGTGACGGTTGTGTAGGTTGCCCATAAAAATCGCTACCAAGTAACGACACGTCACCCTGATTGATGATGATAGAAGATGATGTTTCCTGAGCCCAGTAAGTATTTAAAGTTTTTGGGCCAGAAGTTGTTGCAAGGTATAAGGTTCCTCCTCTTTGACCACCTTCCACATCGGCAATAAGCCATTCGGGGTTGTAAGCTTCTTGCGCAAAAATCGTCAAAGCGCTTAAAGCAACGACTAAAAGTACTAACAACTTTCTCATGTGAATCCCTCCTTTAAGTTATTTTACTAACTTACCCTCTTTTTCTTGTGATAAACCTCTATCTTTATTCTCTTTGTATAAGAAACAAGCAACATAATGGTTTTCGTTTATTTTATAATAGTCGGGGTAATCTTTTTTGCATATATCCATAGCATAGGGACATCTTGGGTTGAAAAAACATCCCTTCGGCCTGTTAACTGGACTTGGTACTTGACCTTTAACCAAAAACTTTTTTCTATCTCTTCGTTTTCTTGGATCTGGAAGAGGGGCGGCATTTAGCAAAGCTTGGGAATACGGATGTAATGTTCTATCAAATATTTCTGAGCCATCTCCATACTCAACTAATCTTCCAAGGTACATTACACCAACATGGTTTGAAATGAACCTAACAACCCCTAAATCATGAGAAATAAATAGATATCCAACGTTGAACTCACTCTGTAAAGACTTTAAAAGATTGATTATCTGTGCCTGTACTGAAACATCTAATGCAGAAGTAGGCTCATCCAGGATGATCAACTTTGGATCTAAAATAATCGCACGTGCGACAGCTACCCTTTGTCTTTGCCCCCCAGAAAATTGATGAGGGTATCTGTCAGCATGGTAGGGTTTCAAACCAACTTTTTTCAACATATCAAGCGCAATATTTTTTGCTTCTATTTTATTTTTTGCCATCTTGTGAAACAAAAGCGGTTCAATCAACGTTTGTCCTACCGTCATTCTTGGATTCAAAGAAGATGTAGGATCCTGAAATACTATTTGAACATTTCTTCTAAAATCCGCTCTTTTTCTATCTATATCTTTAAACATATAATCAAAAAATTTTTCCTTTCCATTATCGTAGTAATATTGGATATACTTTCTCTCTTCATCTTCAAGATTTTCAAGAACCTTCTCTTTGCTCTCTAACTCTTCTTCTAATTCATGAGCGTATTCAATGTACTCTTTTTCCAAATACTTTGCCCCAGCTCTTTTACTCATAAAATAATGAGAAGTTTCTTCTCCGTTTAAAAAAATCTTACCCGAAGTAGGATCTTCCAACCTCAAAATCGTTTTACCAATCGTTGTCTTTCCACAACCTGACTCTCCAACCAAACCATAAGTTTCATTTATATCTAAATTTAAATCGATCCCATCCACTGCTTTAATGTACCCGACCGTTCTATCTATTAAAAACCCCTGTTTAATCGGGAAATATTTTTTTAGATTACGGACTTTTAAAAGCATCAAAGAGCCTCCTTTTTATCTATCACATCGTCATAATGAAGAGGAGTAGAATCAGATAAAGGATTAAAACATCTTAGGTAATGATTTTCTTCAACTTCTTTTAACTCAGGCCATTCTTTCCTACATTTTTCAGTGGCATAGGGGCATCTTGGTAAAAAAGGACACAATGGTGGAGGATCCAGCATAACAGGAGGTTGCCCTTTTATCGGGTTCAATAGATCTACCTTTATATCGTGCCTCGGTATACAGGAAAGCAGGGCATGGGTATATGGGTGCATAGGTTTTTCAAAAAGTGTATAAATATCGGCCATTTCCATCTGTGTACCACCATACATTACGATAACCTTGTCGGCTACTTCAGCTATTACAGAGAGGTCATGGGTTATGTATATCATTCCCATATTATACTCTTGTTGCAAATCTTTCATCAACTCTAAAATTTGGGCTTGAATAGTAACATCCAAAGCGGTTGTAGGTTCATCAGCGATTAAAATTTCTGGATTACAAGAAAGGCCTATAGCTATTACTACCCTTTGCCTTTGTCCACCTGAAAGTTGGAAAGGATAGTCATCGATTCTTTCGGCTGGATTGGCAATCCCTACATCATCTAAAAGTTTTATAGCCCTTTCCCTGGCTTCTTCTATGGATACATTTTGGTGAAAAACAATGGTTTCGATCATCTGATCTGCTATTGTAAACATTGGGTTCAAAGAAGACATTGGGTCCTGAAAAACCATCCCTATATGCTTCCCTCTTATCCTTGTAAAATCTTTCTGTTTTAATTTTGCCAGATCAACGAACTCTTCCTTACCGTCTTTACTGAATTCGTTGGTTTTAAATAATATCTGACTTTCTTTGGTAATATAGCCTGGGCTTTTTATCATCCCCATTACCGATTTCATAGATACACTTTTGCCCGATCCCGTTTCTCCAACGATCCCTAAAGTTTCATTTTTACTCAAAGTAAAGGAAAGTTGATTAACAGCTTTGATCGTTCCTTCTGCTACAGGAAAGTGAGTGCTCATATTTCTAACGTCTAAGATGATATCATTCAATATATTCACCTCATAACTCAAAATTTTGCTGTCTTTAGAAGTTCTAAAGCTTGTGTTAGCGCCCCTCGGCCCCGCTCCCACCAATAAGGAAAAAACCTACTCACAACAAACTCTTAGAATTACAATATATTATTACTACTTAACTATATTCTCGATACAATTATAGTAAAGTTTACAGAGTTTGTCAAGTAGAAAAAAACTAATTAACAGTAATCTACAGGATTTATTGCCAATTATTCCCGAATAATGAAGAAAATTTCAATAATGCTAACTTTTCCAAATCTTTATGAAAAAAATTTCATGAATCGTTGTTCAATAATTTTTCTTGTCTTTCCAGAGATCTTTTAATCGTTCTTTTATACGCTTTTCAATTCCAATTTCCTTTGGCGTGAAAAATTGGGTATTTTCAAAACCTTCTGGCATGTAACTTTCCCTAACGAAACCTCCATAATCGTGAGGGTACTTGTACCCATCTCCAAAACCTTGTTTTTTCATTCTTTTGTTCAAAGGATTTATCAATTTAGATGGAACCTCGAAATTATTTTGGCTTATAAACTCTTTGGCTTTAGCGTAGGCAATGTATGCTGAATTGGATTTTGGTGATGAGCATAGATAAATTGTAGCTTCAGATAATGGAAGATAACATTCGGGGTAACCAACATGTTCAGTAGCTATCATAGCTGATACGGCTATGTTTAAGGCATTAGGATCAGCCAAACCAACATCTTCGGCAGATAAAATAACCATCCTTCTTGCTATATACATCGGGTCCTCACCGCTTTCAAGCATATAAGCAAGGTACAACAAGGCCGCATCCACATCGCTACCTCTCATACTTTTTATATATGCCGAAATGAAGCTGTATTTTGCGTTTTTATCGTAAGTTAGTCGATACCCGGTGAAATCTTTTAGAAATTCTAAGTCAATTGAATTGATCCCAGCTTCATTTGCTGTTTCTATTAAATTCATTATCCTTCGGAGATCTTTCCCAGCATATTCTATCAGTGCTTTGCGTGCCTCTTTTGAAATTTTTAAATCTTTGTAATAATCTTCTATTTGTTGGAATAATTTTTCATAATCGTCAGTAGTTAGTTCTTTAGTTTTAAAAACTAATACCCTCGATAACAAAGCAGGATTGACACTAATAGCTGGATTTTCTGTTGTCGCACCTATGAGAGTTAAGTCTCCCGTTTCAACACTTAAAAGTAAGGTATCTTGTTCGGCTTTATTCAATCGATGTATTTCGTCGACAAATAATAATTTGGGTTTTGAAAAAAGATTATCTTTTTGCTCTATTATGTCCTTAATTTTTTTCTTTCCTTCTATAGCCCCTGAAATAGAAAAAACATCGTAATAATCTTTTATTTCGTTTATTAAAGCCCTTACAATCGTAGACTTACCGCTGCCAGGTTCCCCATATATAATGAAAGATCTAACCTTTTTATTCTTTATCCAGGTTTTAAGTATTTCTTTCAACTTTTCGTTACCCAGTACCTCGTCAACCTTTTTTGGTCTAATTATCTCATAAAGAGGTTGTGTACCACTCAATAGTGTTTTCCACCCCTTTTTCTAAATCGTATTTAGGCTCCCATCCTAAAATACTCTTTGCCTTAGCATTCGAAAGTAAGCTTATCTTCACATCCCCATCTCTTTCTGGCTTATAAACCGGATTATTTTCATAGCTTGTTTTCCTTTTCATCACTTCAAAAAGATCATTTACAGTTGTCTTTTTGTTGGTTGAGATATTTATCGTCTCTTTATCCGCTTTATTTATTGATAAAAAGTTGGCTTCAACGACATCAAAAACATGTACAAAATCTCGTACCTGTTCTCCATCACCGTAAATAACTATCTCTTTTTTCTCAACCATATTTTGAGTAAAGATTGCCACTACCCCTGCTTCTCCTTTAGGAGTTTGTTTTGGGCCATATACGTTCGCATATCTCAATGTAGTGTAATTCAGATCATATTGGTGTGAATAAAACTCAATGTATTTTTCGCAAGCAAGTTTTGAAATCGCATAAGGACTAATAGGATGTGGACAATAATCTTCTGAAGTGGGAATAGGAGCGTTATCACCGTAAATAGCTCCTCCTGTAGAAGAAAATACGAACTTTTTAATCCCATACTTAACGGATAATTTCAATAAATTCAAAGTACCCATCACATTAATTTCCGCGTCCCAGTTTGGGTCTTTAACAGAATCGGGAACAGAGATCTGTGCCGCTAAATGAAAAACATAATCAAACTTGTGTGTTTCAAATATTTTCTCCAAAACATTATAATCTCTAATATCTTGTTGGTAAAAAAGAGGCAAAGGTGACAAGAATTCTACATTTCCTGTGGAAAGATTATCGATAACAATTACGGAATGGCCTTCTTTTATCAATCTGTCAACTAAGTTTGAACCTATGAAACCCGCACCGCCAGTAACGAGGATTCGATATTTGTTTTTATCAACCATATTTTACCTCC
>JAALLR010000179.1_pt1 | contig 20613 bp, 17 predicted proteins | sample 7245931 | NCBI WGS metagenome assembly JAALLR01 (sample SAMN13049201, study PRJNA578106) | oil field metagenome | isolation source: filtered produced water from oil reservoir B9 | place: USA:offshore Texas | collected 2016 | reverse complement strand
AAAACTATTGCCCCCTCAACTTCTATTTGATCATCTTTTATTTCTGCTGTGTCCTGAACGGTCGTATTTTCTTCATATAAAAATTGGTTTAAAAAATGTTCTATGGCTATAGAATTAGCCATTAAAAAATTAACAGGTATTTTTATCACTGCCTGCAGCCCATACAATAAATTCAGAAGATTTAGTTTTTGCTCTAGTTCTACAAGTATTTCAACATCTCTTATAGCGTAATCGACAAATTTTTTAAAATCTTTTTTGTAGTTGAAAAATCCTTTTTCTTCAGTTTTCCCTTTTAAATCGTGAAATTTTGCTACAGTAGACAGCTTAAAAGAAGTGGGTTGATCAAAAATATATTTTTTATATAATTCCAAATAATCCACCAGATCAACGCCAGGTATGTAATTTTTTGTTATTTTTCTACCGCCTATGTCCATTGTTTTAGAATTAGAATATAAACCTGGTATTACAGATAACTCTATATTATAATTCTTTGCCCGGTTAATTATATAAGGTATATCATACCCCTCAGAATACCAACCAGATATAACATCGGGCTTTTTGAGTTTCAAAAACTCTTCAAATTTTTTCATCAAATCATATTCATTCTCCACAAAAATATAGTTATCATCATATTCTTCTATATTGGCATTAAAGGGTTTTGTTATTATAGAATAATATTTTTTATCTTGAGAATCGTAAAAGGTTATAGATATAATCTCCCCGGTGAAAATTTTTTGATTTCTATTTTCCATAACCTCTATGTCTAAAAACCACGATCTTTTCTCTGAAAAATCTTCAACTATTTCATATGGGAAAATGTTCATAGTTGAAGTACCGTATGTTTTTATCCCTTCAGATTTCATCGTATCTATAATTTTCTTGTATTTATAATAATTGACTTTTGAATTGAATTCTGTCATCACAATTTGAAAGCTAAATACATCTTTCCAGCTATCTTCAACTTTCACGATATAGTTTTTATTTATCTTAAGTTTATAGAAAATTCTTCTCATTTTATCTAAGTCTTTTTTCTCAAAAAAGAGTTGGAAATTTTTCTTCAAACGTTTTATATCATTTTTATTTTCTTCTTTATAATAAAATGTTTTGTCCAGCTGGTTTTGCCAAAATGATTTTACTTTCATAATTTCCACCTCCATATTTATTATAACTCATGCTTGTTTAACAAAATAATGTTAATTTAATGTATAATTATCATAAGGGAGGGATATAAGTGAAACTATCAGTTAAAAATATTTTAAAAAAATCCAAAAAACTTCCTGGTGAAATAACCTATACTGGAGACGAAGAAAATGAAGAAAGAAAAGCATCTATAATAAACATAGCTTATGACAACGAAAAACTAAAAAAAGATATGAATTCTATTCCAGAAATAAAGAATATCGACAAGAGAAACAATTTAATCTATTTTCAGGGGATTTCAGATACAGAAACTCTCAAAAATTTTGGGAATCATGTTGGTATCCACAAACTCACACTTGAAGATATCTCCAACATAAATCAAAGGACAAAATTTGAAACTTATGAAAATTATGTTTATATAGTAGTCAAATTGCCTGAACTAAAAGAAAATAATTTGAATTTCTATCAAATAAGTATAGTTTTAATTGGTAATAACCTAATAGTTTTTACAGAAAAAGAATTCTCTTTTATTCACGAAATTATTGAAAGATTAGAAAAGAACAAAGGGATAATACGAAGCAAATCAGTAGATTATCTTTTGTATTCTTTGCTTGACATAATAATAGATGAATATTTTATTATCTTAAATCATACAGCTGAAGAGTTAGAAGATATCGATGAAGAAGTTACAATAAATCCAGAACAATCACAACTTTTAGACCTGAAAGAAATCAAACAGTCGTTAATAATTTTAAAAAAGAATTTAATATCTTTTAGAGATCTGGCCATGTTTTTCAACAAAGAAGACAACGAATATGTGCTTAAAGAAAATTTGATCTATTTTAGAGATTTAACCGACCACATTTTACAAATATCAGATAATTTAGATTTATTGAAAGATACAACGACTAATATAACTGAAATATACTTATCGTTAATTGGTAACAAAACGAACGAAATAATGAAAGTTTTAACCATAATTTCGACTATTTTTATTCCTTTATCTTTTGTTGCTGGACTATATGGGATGAACTTTTCTTATATGCCCGAATTAAATTGGGATTTTGGTTATTTTTATGCTCTTGGAATAATGGCTACAATGGTAGTTATAATGCTAATCATTTTTAAAATCAAAAAATGGTTTTAAACTTCTCAATAACATATCTCAAATCCAACCTTGGAATTTGTTTTTTACTAAAAAGCCATTTTGATTCGTAAAAATGATGTTGACTTGTTATAATTGATAAAAAGAGTTTATATCAAGGGGTGATTATTTTGAAACAAATAAGTTTATTCATTATTTTTCTTTTAATAACCGCTATAACATTTTCTTTTGGATATGATGAATTGCTCAGAGATGCTCAACAATATGCATGGGATGGGCAGTATGATAAAGCAGAAGAGCTTTATTCAAAATTGATGGAAGACTTTAAAACAGAAGAGCTTATAATAGCCTATTCAAACGTTTTAGCCTGGCAAGGAAAGTTTGATGAGGCAATTAAAATAATTGAAAATAATGGTATAGATTCACCTGCAGTTTTAGAAAATAAAGCTAAGATTCTTTTTTGGAAAAAAGATTATGAAAAAGCTTTAGAAGTTATAAAAAAATTGCAAGCTGAAAACTATAATTTTACTGATGAAGTAAAAAATTTAATTGATTCTTATTATGATTTCAAATTTAACAGAATTTTCGTTGATTATAAAACCGAATTAATAGGTACAGAAATAACAAGTGTTGTGTCTGGAGGTTATCAATATAACAATAGAGAGATATATAGTATTGATGTTTCAGGCGATTTAACTCTATTGAACTATTCTTATGATAAATATTCTTTGCAGTTAGATTTTTCCAAAGACTTTTACAATATTTTCGCTGGATTATCTTATAATCAATTTTATTTTTTAGGTGGAAAAATTTATCTTGATAATTTTAATTTTGGATATAGAAATTCTCTATACAAAGGTAATCAAGATATAAATTTAAACTATTCTCTTTTAAATCATGGAACGATAGGTTATTCAATGTTTTTTGATAATGGTTACTTAAATTTAAGCGTTAATTTAATAGATACTTTGGAATTTTATGATTCAAGCACAAAAAATATCTTCAGCTACTATTTAAATCCAAGACTTAATTTGTATAATATCGACCTTAATTATTTTTTCAATCATACTGATATAAATAATTTAAACGCATCATATAAATTAATATATGATACGTTTAATATAAAATTTATTGGGGATTATGATTTTATTTCTAACCTTTTATTAATTGGAGTAGGTTTTGAGTTTATTTATTAAAACCTTTCCTTTTACTTTTACCCCATGATTGCCTGCTTCTCATTGAATTGAAATAAGAAAATAATCTTACAAAATTTTGAAATTGTCTGTATCCAAAGTTTTCTAAAATAGAAAATATTAAAAGAACTATTGTTTCTTTAAATGAAAAATAGTTAACCTCGTCTTCAGCTATTATAAAAGATGATATTGAAACAACTGTCCCAAGCATTACTACTGCAATAAAAAGAAATATAAATATTTCAAAACTGACTATGCCTAAATACAGGCCTATCAAAAAAACTACTATGCCTGAAAACTCAAAAATTGGTCCAAGTGCTTCAAAGATAAAATGATAAGGTAACCCTATTAATCCCATAGTTCCATAATTTTTGTTGAAAATTTTTCTTCTGTGAAAATGAAGTATGTCAATTAAACCTTTTTGCCACCTATCTCTCTGAACAAAAAGGCTCCAAAACTTTTCTGGAACTTCAGTCCAAGCATTGGCGTTGTAAACAAAGCTAATTTTACGCTTGCTTTTTCTCTCTTTAATACCTGATAAAACTCTGACTACAAGTTCCATGTCCTCCCCCAGAGTATTTTTACCATATCTTTCTGATTCGGTCATATATCCTCCTGCTTGAATCGTGTCCTCTCTGTTAAACAATCCAAAAGCTCCTGATATTATAAGTAAACTGTTTATACTGGACCAACCTAATCGACCTGCCAAAAAAGCTCTAATATATTCAATTGTTTGAAAAAGTGCCAATGGATTCTTTGGAATTTTCACTTCTTCAAAAAATCCTCTATCTGTTTTACTACCATTTACAGGAATAATATTACCACCAACAGCTGATATTCCATTTGGTTCATCAATAGTAACAGAAACCAATTTATACAAACTATCACTTTCAAGTATAGAGTCCGCGTCAATTCCACATATATATTCTTTTGAAGCGACATTAATGCCTACATTTAAAGAATCAGCTTTACCTCCATTTTCCTTATCTATAACTATAAGGTTTGGAATGTTTTTATTAAAATAAATACCTCTAATAGGCCGAGTCATAAGTTTTTCATTTACTACATAGTCTATTTTTTCAAGGTAAAAATAAGATTTTAATTTTTCTAATGTAGAATCTTTTGAACCATCGTTCACAACTATAAGTTCATATTCGGGATAGTCCAAACTTAAAAGCGAATTAACACTTTCCACGATGTTTTTTTCTTCATTATATGCAGGTGCTATTACACTAATTGAGGGTAATATACCTTCTTTTGTAAGCATCTCCATATTTTTCAAATTCCAAAGAGTCTCTTGTCTGTATTTTTCTAAATATGAAAACACTAAGATAATCAAATATATTAAGTTTAATGAGATTACATAAAATCCTAAATATATATTAAAATCAACAACAAACTCCTTTAAAATTTCAGTTTGTTCATTATTTTGTATAAAATCATATTTTGTGAAATAAAATATTGCTATAGGTATTAAAAACGTTATTAACAAGAAAAACCATTGAAATTTTATCTTACCTTTTTCATTAGTGACAAAATGAGGTAATGACTCAGGTTCTTCTCTTTCTAAACTTAACTTTTCTAAAAGATCGCCATTTAAGTAATATGATAATTCCCGTTTTACATAATCATCTGATTTTACTGAGTTTAAGACAGAAATCATCTCAATTTCAATTTCTTCTATTTTGTTCTTGTTCACAAAGTCTATTATTTCACTGGTTTTATGAGAAAACATGATTTCTTTTATTATTTCTTTTGCGTATTCTTTATCTCTAGACATTAATTTGTACATAAAATACTCAATTCTTAAGGATAGAATTCTTGCATAAGCCTTCTTTTTTTCACTATTTTTCTCTTTTTTAAATAGTTCTACAACTTTTTCTATAAGTCCTGGTCTGGATCTTAGTATTGAAGATATAGTTGAAATAGCAGTTTGATAAACTTTTTCATCTGCAAGAAATTCAGAAACCTTTATAATTGTTGAAAAATTGTTCTTATAGGCAATTGCTTCTATAGCCTTTTTTCTTATTTCTTCGTCATCATTTTTTAAAAAGAATTCATCATCTAAAACTTCTGGATAATTTTCTGATAAAGCATTAACAGCTAATTCTTTTATTTCTTTAGAGCTGGATTTTGTAGCTTTCTCAATTAAAAAAAATCTAAAAGATTCTTTTGGAAAATAAGAAGCAAAATTGATTATCAATTTTTGTAGATATTCTTCGTCTGTATCCATCTTATAACTCAAATAATAATATAGATCTTTCCCATAATCAACCATTAAAGATGATACTTTATTAAAATAAAAAGGTGTAGAGTTTTTAACACTCCTTAAAATTACAGGAATAGAGTTCTTATTTTTATGCTTTACAATAGCCCATAAAATATAAAATTTTACATCCTCTTTTTTCTCTCTTATTAATGCTATTTCTAATTCTCGGAGAACATCGTATGTTTTTATGTAACCCAAGATTACTGCTGCTTCTTTTCTTCTAATTTTGGATAAAGAAGATAGCCTTTTTATATATTTTTTATGTACATTGTTGTTGATAAATATTTGAGTATATTTTTCTTTTTCTTCATCACTCATATCAACGATTTTAATGTGCTCTATGAGCTGATTTAAGTGAACTCTGTTTTCTATTATCAAATCTATATCTATATCTTTGAAGTTTTTTCCAACTTTTTCAATATAATAAGCCTCTTTTTGTCTAAATTTTCTCATATTAAATTTTCTGAGCAATAAACGAGCAAAAAAATATATATCAACAAATAATAAAAACCACATGATTTTGAATAGCAGATCAAGGCTAAGCACTGTAATCACCCAAAATTATGTTGTTTACTATTCCAACGACTTCTTCTATCAAAAAAGGTTTTTTTATAAAATAATTTATTCCCAAAGAATACGCTCTTTTTGTATTTGAAGGAGATTTTTTGAAATCAATCAATATAAACTTTATCTTTCTCGTATTTGATTTTTCATTCATTTTTTGTTTTAATGAAAAACCATCTAACTTTGGCAACGAGATAGATGAAATGACCAAGTCAATTTTACTTTCATTTATGATTTTTAAAGCCTTTTCTCCATTTCTGGCAGTTAAAATCCTATAACCTAAATCAATCAAATAATTCTTTAGAATATTTGTAGTATACTGATCTTCATCTACTATTAAAACAACTTCTGATTCTTCAGAATATTCTTTTAACATGTGGTCTTCAAATAGGATGTTATCTCCAATGCCTTTTGCTATTTTCAATCTTAATTGCCCCATATCAAAAATATCATCTATTATTTTATCGTAGTGTTTTTTTTCATTAAAGTATTCACCAAAGCTAACTATGGATAGCGATATCTTTGGTTTTTCAATAAATATGTCACTATCTTTTATTAAGTTTATGATTCTTTCTGCATATGGGTATGGATCATTTCCATCTTTAATATAATATGCAAACAATGAACCTTTTAATTTGTAAAGTTCGTGTTTTTCTTCTTTGTTCTCTCGAAGGAGTATGGAAACATTTCTTAGGGTTTCATCCCCCATAGTATCCCCATACGAGGAGTTGATCTCAGATAAATTGTTCACATTTATAAATATAATTTTATTATCTCTCTTTTCATCGAGAGCTTTTGGAAGATCAAATGAAAGTGTTTCAATAAAAGATTTCCCATTTTTTAGATTTGTAAGGTCATTTTTATACAAATTTACTTTTGTATCGTCCAAAGTTTTTTTCAATATCTTGTTATCGACTTCTAAATTGTTTAATTTTTGCTTCAAGTTGTTTATCTCACCAACAGTTTCATTCAACACCTCTTTTATTATTGATGGAGTTTTTATATTGTATTTTATACAAAAATCATCTATTATATTCTTTACTAAAACCAATGATTCTAACCCTTTATGATAATAAATTAAAGAGCTAATTTCGTTAAGAACTTTTTCTGGCTCCTCGTTTTGGTTTTGTCTGGTGTATGAAAGCATTTGTTCTTTTATTCTATCGTTTTTTCCTGGTAATTTTTTTGTGATATCTTTTATTAAATTTTTGTAATTAACCATTGATAACATTTTTTTAGCTATGTGTTTAGAATACACCCCAGCATTTATGTTTCTTATTTTATTGATGGCTTCATCAATATTCTTGTTTATCATGGAACCATAAAAAGGTGCTATTAAATCTATTTCCATATTATCAATATAATCGATAATTGGATCCAGTAACTCTGAGCTGGCAAAGTTGTACTCATGGTAAGCCACCATGTAATCAAAATAGTCTATATCAGCATATTTTCGTAAATTATTTGCTATTGCTCCAAATAAATTCCCGGAAAATAGAACTTTTCTTTTTTCATCGTAGATTATAAAAGTTCCAGGAGACTTTAAATACGGAATTGGTATAACCTTTAGATTATTCCCATCCACGAAGTCTATTGAATCTTTGTAATCTACAATTAAATATTCACAATCCATTCCCAAAGTTTCAAGAGACAACTTTATATTCCAAGAAGTTATTATTTTTGGTTTTTTTGGAAGTGAATCAATAACCTTTTGTAAAGATGAAACTTTTTCTATGTCAGCTGACGTTACCAAAATATTATTTATCTGTTCAAAATTTATTATCTCATTTACTGTATCTTTTAATTGTTCAAACAAAGTAATAGGACCCGGATCTATAAGAATAATATCGTTATCATTAACGATTAAATATTGATTCACTCTTAAACTTCCAGGTTGAATATTGGGGCTCAACCAATAAACAGAATTAGCTATCTCTCTTGGTGAGTTGTTACTCGTCATAAAATCATCCCTTAAAAATAAAAAGTATAATTCCAAATGTAATCTGAAATTTCATAAATTAGTTCTTTCACTTCTAAAATAAAAAGTTCTTCGCCTTTTTTAATAGTTTCTAAAACACCATCATTTCTTGTAATTTCAATATCTTTTTTTACATTTAACTTAAATATGTTGTGGTATTGAGATTCTTGTTTCCCAACAATTTCTAATCCATCTGGAATTGATGCATGAGAAATATCTTTTATATAAAATACTTTTCCATTCCTAACCAAAAGTAGCCCAGATGTCACAGAAAAGGCCGGGTAAATTTTTTCATAATTCGAATAAAAGTTTAACAAATTCTCTATTCTATCATCTGAAAAATTCATCTTTATTTCATCATTTTCATAGTACAACCCAAAATCCACTACATATAACATGGGGATCATTCCATCTATGACCTCTGCCATCTTTTTAAGATCATATCCTCTTTTCGTATTTTCAATTTCTGAATCTATAGTATTGGTGAAAGCCAATAACTCTTTACCTGTAAAAACAGTTTTTATGTCTTTTAAAAACGTCATGTATTTTTCTGTATTTTCACCTTCTCCAAGGTTAATCCATTCAAAATCTACGACTACACCTGCATAATTAAGACCCAAATCATCTATAAATTTTTTGTTTGATGTGATCAAACTAAATCTATCATTGTATAATGACAAAAAATCTTCTGACCCAAAACTATCAAAAAACCATAAGAACAACTTTATTCCTCTATCTTCTAAAAGATCAGAAAAATATTTTAGATTTTCTTTTGATGTTCTATAAAAGAAGAAGTTTCCTCTCTCAGAAACATTCGCCCTACCCATATGTATAATAACTTCATCAAAGTGTTCATCTATGTTATTGACTATGTTTAGTATATCTTCATTTTTACCATCTCTAAAGGTTTTTAAGATAAAGAGATCATCTCCAATTATTATCCCCTTTGAGAATATAGTTACACTAAATATTAAAATAATTATTAGAATTACAGTATTTTTCATATAGAATCACCCATAATTTAGGATTAATAAAAAACGAACATCTTCTTCATTGTTCTGTTTTTAAAAATTTTTCAACAACTTGTATAAATTCAACTGGATTTTCTTCTTGAGGTAAATGTCCCGTATTTTCCAGAATAACTAATTTTGAATTTTTAATATCTTTAGATAATTTTATACTTTGTTCAGTTGGTACTATAACATCATTATCTCCAGTAATAACAAGCGTAGGAACTTCAATTTCATCAAGTTTTTCAATTATTTCGTAATTTTGAGTTCCTTTAATAAATTCCCAAAAAGCCTTTTTATATCCTTTAACCAAAGTTGGTCTTTTATATTCAGCCAAAACTTCATCTGTTACCTTTAAATCATCATAAAAGGCAGACTTAATAAATTCATCACTGTTATTATTCAACAAAATAGAAGTTATTTCAGGACCTAAATAATTAACCTGTGGTAAAAATAGTAATAATTTGACAAAATCTGGAAAACCACCACCGACATAAACAGCAGCATCCACCAGAATTAGTCTTTCCACTAATTCTGGATATCTAAAATAAAAGTTTAAAGAAATTGTGCCTCCTGCTGAATTGCCTATTAAAATAGCTTTTTCAATATTTTTTTTGTTCATTATTTTTTTTATTAAATCTATCTGATAATCAGTAGAATAAATATTTTCTTCAATATCAAAAACCCTCTCTGTTAGCCCAAAAGATGAACGATCAAAAGCAATGACATGATATTTTTCTCCTAACTGTTTGATAACTTTATCCCATGTGTATGTATGAGAGCCAAAACCATGTAACAAAATAATGGTTTTTTCATTTTGTTCACCGTATTCTTTATAATGAACATCAAAACCATCTATTCGCATAAATTTACTATCAGAATAAGCTAATTCTCTATGAGAATATACTCCATCTTCATAATTATACAAAAAAGGAATTGTAAACAATAAAATTAGCATTAATGTTTTTGTTTGCAATTATTCACTTCCTTTTTTCTTTCTTATCTATATTCTACCATTTTTAACAAATTTTAGTAACTTATTGAATGCTTTTTATTGCATAAGACGCCGTAAATATTTTCAATAATTATGTTTTTATTAAGTTTTTTATAAAATGTTTATTTATTTTCTTAATGATTTTGATAATTTGTTCCCATAATACTGAATTAATTGCGTTATGAATATTAAGATTATTACATCTAACCACAGTATATCCCATCTAAACCTTTGATAACCATAATTTATAGCCATAGCTCCAAGGCCTCCAGCCCCAACTGCCCCAGCGATCGCTGTAAAAGTTATCAAATTGATCAGCAAAAGAGTTATACCAGAAATAATATCTGCAAGCGATTCTGGAATTAAAATTTTGAAAACAAATTGTCTTTTATTCATCCCCAATACCGTCGCAGTATCTATAAGCCCTTGGGATAAGTTGTTAAAAGAGTTTTCAGCTAATCTACCCATAAAAGGAATTGCCGCTATAGAAAGTGCTACTATTGCCGAATTTGGCCCGATTATTGTTCCAATTATTATTTTTGTCAAAGGTATTAAGAGTATTATTAGAATAATAAAAGGTATTGATCTAAAAACGTTAACAAAGAAATCTACAAAATAGTAAATTCTTCTATTCAAAGATTTTTTTGATCTTGATAGAAAAAACAATAAAATTCCCAAAGGAATACCAAAAATGATAGAAATACCGCCCGATACAAATGTCATATATATTGTTTCCAAAGTGGCTCTTATAAATTCATCTATCATAACAATTCCTCCAATTTATAAACCTTTGATTCCAATTCTTTCATAAAACCTTCAATATCTCTATCTTCGTATTCAACAACAATGATCAAAGTTCCATATGGTTTTAATTTTAGATGTTCAATTTTTCCATATATATAGTTCAATTTAACATCATATTTTTTCGATATTTCATCTAAAATAGGTTCATGAGTAGAGTCCCCATAAAAAGTAACTTTAATTAACTTTTGATTTTCTTTGCCACTTTTCTTCCGTGCGGCTTTCCAATCAATATTTATTTCTTTATAGAATTCTTCATATATCTCTTTTTCTTTTTCAATAAAAAATTTATATACAGGCCCAAAAAAGTTTACTTCACCATTTTTCAAATAAACAACTCTGTCACAAGCTCTTTTTATTACATCCATTTCATGGGTAACAATTATTGTAGATAAATCATGTTTTTTATTTAGATCAAGAACTAATTTTAAAATCCTATCAGTGGTATTTGGATCAAGAGCCGAAGTTGGTTCATCCAGCAATAATATCTCTGGATTGTTTATCATACCCCTTGCTATCGCGGTTCTTTGTTTTTCCCCTCCAGATAGAGAAGAAGGGTAATGGTCTAACCTGTCTTTTAACCCCACTTCTTCAGCTAATTTTAGAACTCTATCTTTTATATTTTTTTCTTTATTAATTTCCAGAGGAAGTGCTATATTCTCATACACAGTTCTTGTACTTAAGAGGTTATAATTTTGAAAAACTACGCTTATCTTTTTCCTTTCTATCATCAAATCTCTCTCTTTCAATTTTGACAAATCTTTACCGTTAAGCTTAATTTCTCCACTTGTTGGTTTTTCAAGCAAAACCAAAGATCTAAGTATAGAGGTCTTCCCTGCTCCAGAAAGACCTATTATACCTGCAACTTCTCCTTTTTTTACTTCAAAGTTTATATTTTTCAAAACATGTAACTTCTGATTATATATTAGATTTAAATCTTTTACTTCCAACACTTTAACTCCTCCAATTAGAATACTGGAACTACAGCACCCTTGTATTTTTCATTTATAAAATCTTTTACTTTTTGAGATTGCAAAAGTTCAATTAATGTTTTGATTAGATCATCATCTTTGTTTTCTTCCTTAACAGTTATTATATTTGCATAAGGAGATTCGGAACCTTCTATAAACAAAGCATCAGTCAATGGATTTAAATCAGCTTGAATGGCATAATTAGTGTTTATCACGGCACCATTAACTGTGTCATCTTCTTTATACGTTCTTGGTAAATAAGCAGCGTCTAATTCGACAAATTTCAAATTTAAAGGATTGCCTATTATATTCTGCACTGTTGCTGTTAGTTTTTCTTCTTCTTCTAAAGTTATTAGACCATTATTTTCCAAAAGAATTAATGCTCTTCCTTCATTTGTGCTATCATTAGGAATAACTATTGTATCACCTTCTTGCACTTCATCAGATTTCAAATAAAAGCCCATAGGTTCAACGTGAATTTTAGCTATAGATATCAAATCTTCTAATCCTTGATTTTTCGAAAATGATTCTAAATAAGGCCCATGCTGAAAAAAGTTTGCATCAATCGAACCATCATCCAAAGCTAAATTGGGTTGAACATAATCGTTAAATTCAATAATTTCTAAAGTAGCTCCAGTTTCTTTTTCAAAGTCTTCTTTAACAACCTCCAAAATTTCCGCGTGTGGCACTGGGGTAGCACCAACTCTTAAAACATCCTCACCAGCATTAAAATAATATAAAACGCCTCCAACAACTAATACTAAAACCACCAAAATTCCTACTAACTTCCTCATAAATAACACCTCCATAGTTTTTATATAAAAAAAGGACGGTTACTTTTTAAAAGTAACCGTCCTTTGATTATCCTTGATTATTTTACATAACAAAACAACCATGGCTAAAGAATCGGTTACACCATGGCATCATCATATTGAATAAGTTAATATTTATTTTTTGAATTATTTTATTATTTTTCATAAAAGGCCTCTCCCTTTAATTTTTTATTATTATAGCAAAATAAAAAGATATTGTCAAATAAATACATTTATTTGCTTATAATCCGTATTTTCTATATCACATAATTTCACACAATTTTTAGTTATTTACACATTAAAATTATAGGTTTATTTAATAGTTTAAAACTATAATATTATTGAAATTAAATTTAAAGGAGATGAGTTAAATGAAGAAAAGTATTATAAGTTTATTATTAATTATTATGGTGTTGTTAGTTTCTATTAGTAGTTTTGCTGCTACTCCAGAATTAGAGAATGATCTTTTGTATCTTTATCAAGAAGAAAAAGTTGCCAGAGATGTCTACGCTGAATTATACGATATGTATGGGTTAAGAACTTTTGACAACATTTCAAACAGTGAGCAAAATCATATGGATGCTGTAGAATATCTACTTAATGAATATGGATTTGATTATATTGATATTTCAGATGAAAGAGGAGTTTATCAATTACCTGAATTACAGGATTTATATGATACTTTAATCGAAAAAGCTTCTGGTTCAATAATCGATGCCATTGAAGTTGGGGCGACTATAGAAGATTTGGATATTTTTGATCTGGATGAAATGCTTTCTAAAAACTATGATGATGAAGTAGATAGAGTTTTAAATAATTTAAAAAAAGGATCAGAAAATCACATGAGAGCTTTTATAAGACAACTCAATAAATATAACGAATCATATGAACCACAATACATTTCACAAGAGTTCTTTGACAACATCGTATAAAAATAAATGCAGCCATTAAAATGGTTGCATTTATTTTTAAAAGTTAATATCTATTGTATCTCTTTTAGAGTGCCTTCTTGAAAAACTATCCGAACTATTATGGTATGCAATTATAGTCTTGATTATACTACCTGGTTGTAAGCTATTATATCTTGATTCATTATCTAACGGAATTACAAATTCAGCCAAAGAATATTCTTCTGTTCTTTCTCCATAGAATTCCGTTATATATTTTTCTTTTATTTTCCTATGGCTTATTTGTGTATTACCATAATATTCTTCGAGAATAACTTCTTCATCCTTAAATCCCACAATTATTATTTTTGCACCTTTCATCTTTTTACTTGGTTCAAATCCTATTGATATCCAACCAGATACGGGAGCTTTTAACATCATGAATAATTCTTGATTTTCTGAAAATTCCCAATAAATATCCATTCCTAATTCGGTTTCTATATAATTTGTATAGGTCAATCCTTCTACCATTTTGCTATTCACTTGATTGCTATGATTATCACCAAAAACAAATGTAGAAATAATAACCATTAAAAACAACACTAAGATTTCCTTTAATTTCATAATTATAACTCCTTTATATTATCCGAATAACGATGGAACTGTTAAATGAATTATTAAAAAAATAAATATCAAAAAAGCCATGTATCTATGAATTAACAACCATTTTTTTAACAATTTTAATCTTCCCAAAACATAAATAAGTAAATTTATAATAATTGCAGACAACAAAATAGTACCAGTATGAAGGGTAAAAATAGTTCCAAGAGCTAAAGTTCCATGAATTATTGCCAAGATTACAATGATAATTCCATTATACCTATGAAAAATAGATATCTTTTTCATTCTTTGAATAAATTTTTGTTTGGCTTCTTTAGAGCTAAATTTATGTCTTTTATAGTATAACTTAACCAAATAATAACAAATATTTAGTATAAGTAAAAAGGCAGTAATCTCGCCTAATACAAGATATATTTCCAATAAAAACACCTCCTAATCTTAAATATACATTAAAAATATTATATCTTATAGAGCGGACTATTGTCAAATAGTTCAAAAAAACCATAAAAAATTGTTTACAAAAGAATGTTTGATTTTAGTGAATTTTACAATGTTATAATAGAAATGAGGTGGTAAAATGAATGAAAATATAATTAATAAATCAGAAGAACTTTTAACAAACGCTGATTTAGATGGAAATCATGATTTAGAGCATATTTTGAGAGTAGTTTATAATGCAAAACTTATTGCCGATACCGTTGAATGTGATAAAGAAGTTGTAATTATATCTGCTTTATTACACGATATAGGAAGATCAAAAAAAATGCTTAATAAATATAACATTAAAAAAGGCCATCATGCCAACACAGGGGCTAAAATAGCTTATGAATTCCTTAAAAGTTTAAATTATCCAAAAGCTAAAGAGGTTAGCTATGCAATTTCTGTCCATAACTTTTCTAAAGGAGTTATACCAGAAACTATTGAGGCAAAAATATTACAGGATGCTGACAGATTAGATGCCATAGGATATGTTGGAATAATGAGAGTCTTTGCAGATGAAAGAGGAGATATACAGGGTAAAATACAGCATTTCTATGATAAATTACTCAAGTTGAAAGATGGAATGCATACAAAAAAAGGAAAAGAGTTAGCTGAAGAAAAACACGAAAGAATTGAAAAATATTTAAAAGGTCTTCACGAAGAAATGAATCAAAAACATAAAATAGATATCAGTGAATAATAAAAAGAAAAAATGCAGTGGAAAAACCACTGCATTTCAATCGACTAACATTACCATTATATCATGGAAATCAAAATTTGTAAATTAATTTTATGTTAACGAATTTTTATAATTCTACTATATCCAATATTTCTTTTTCTTTTTGGATTAATGCATTTTCAATTTCAGTTACTTTTTCGTTCATTTTTGATACATACTCTTCGTCTTTAATACTGGAAAGATTTATTTTTACGTTGTATAAAGCCCCTAAACCAGCTGTTCTTGCTAACATTGCTGAAACAGCTCCATCTGTAATGGCATTTTTATTTCCCTTTTCAACAACGATTTTTGCCAAATCCATTATTTTTAATGATTTTTCAGCTACATTAAGTGGTACTTCTGAAGCGTGTTTTGAACCATTTTGAATAGCTTCTTTTCTTTCTGCTTTTTCTTCATCAGAATTTTTTGGCATTTTAAAAGCTTTCATAACTCTGTTGAAGGCTTCTGAATCTCTTGTAATGTCACTTATTAAATCTTCTTGTAAAATAATAGCTTCTTCTTTCACTTTTTTCATATCTTCTTCTACTTCTAAATATTTCTTTTTACCAATCGTCAGAGAAGCAACCATATTCGATAATGCTGCTGCTAAAGATCCCGCTAAAGCCGAAACACTTCCTCCACCAGGTACTGGTTCGTTTGAAGCAACTTGTTTAACAAAATCATCTAAATTCATTTTTTCAAACATTTATATAATCTCTCCTTTCATAAGCGAGTTTACCTTTTTTAAATACTTTTTCAATACTATTTACAGCAATATGGTAGGTTAAAAATTCATATGATGGCGCATCTATTACATTTATATCAGCTTGTTTACCTTTTTCAAGACTGCCAATTTCACTTGCCCTATCTATTGCTGCTGCTCCGTTTAGAGTTAAAGCAGTTAAAATTTCTTCTGGCATCATGTTCATGTATAAAGCTGCTAAAGAAATTATAAGAGGAATAGATTCTGTATAACAACTACCAGGGTTTAAGTCTGTAGCCAAGGCAACTGCACATCCACTATCAATCAATTTTCTTGCATCTGCAAAATCTTCTTTTAAGCTATATGCCGTACCTGGCAAAAGAGTTGCTATTGTATTGCTATTAGCCATTAGCTTTATATGTTCATCGGTTATTTGTAATAGATGGTCGGCTGAAATAGCTTTCATATCTACCGCAAGTTTAGAACCACCAATAGGAACTATCTCATCTGCATGCATCTTGATTTTAAACCCTTTGTTTTTTGCCGCTGTCAGCAATCTTTTTGATTGTTCTATGTCAAAAACTTTTTCTTCACAAAAAACATCACAAAATTCTGCAAGATTTTCTTCTTTTACTATTGGCAAAACTTCTTCTATCATGTAATCGATAAACTCATCTTCTCTTCCAACATAATCTTTTGGAACAGCGTGTGCCCCCAAAAATGTTTTTGAAATTTCTATGGGAGTTAGCCCATCTAAGTTTTTCATAGCCCTAAGCTGTTTTAATTCGGTCTCTTTGTCTAATCCATATCCACTTTTTCCTTCGACAGACGTTACTCCAAAACTTAACATGGATAAAAGTCTCTTTTTCCCAGCTTCAGTTAATTCTTCTAAACTCGCTTCTCTTGTATCTTTAACAGAACTGATTATACCTCCACCAGCGTTCATAATCTCCATGTAAGATTTGCCTCTTAACCTCATTCCAAACTCATTGGCTCTATAACCACCAAATATAAAATGAGTATGAGAATCCACAAATCCTGGAATAGCAGTTTTACCAGTCATATCAATTACTTGATAATCTTTTTCATTATATAATTTATGCATTTCTTCTGTTTTCCCAACAAATTCTATCTTTTCATCTTCAATGACTATTGAAGCGTCAGAAATAACAAGGATTTTTTGCATATCTTTTCCTTTTTTTGCTTCAAAACCTATTGGAGTTGCTATCTGTTGAAAATTTTTTAGAATCTTTTTATTCATAAAAATTACTCCATTAAATGTGATTCTAAGATTTGTTCAGGTTGAAAGTCTTCTATGCCTAAATAATATTCCGCTGTATTTACAAGCGCCATCATCGGTACAAGGCCTACAATTTCGCTGCCAACTACATTTACACCCCATCTTTTTGCTTCCATTTTTATTGCTTCAAAAGTTTGGTATAATGCAGTTTTTGTATAATCAGTCATATTCATTGAGACTTGGACAATTCCTCTATCTTTTAGTTCAACACCCATTGCTTTACAATATCTAAATCCTCCAGATATGTGTCTAACTTGTTTTGATATTTTGTTCGCTATATCTATATTATCTGTATCGAGATTTACGTTAAAAGCAACTAAAGGAGACCTTGCTCCAACTGCAGTAACCCCTGATTTTTTGTTAAATGTATCTCCAAAGTCAGGTCTCCATTTTTCTTCTTGAATCTTTTCTTCCATTCCTTCATACTGGCCTTTTCTTATTTTTGATAGGTTTTTTCTATGAGCTGCTGAAGCTGATTTTTCATATAAAAATACAGGGATTTGATATTTTTCCCATAGTTCTTTTCCAACTTCTTTTGACAGTTCAATACATTCCTCAACAGTTGTATTCTTAACAGGAATGAAAGGAATTACATCTGTAGCTCCCATTCTTGGATGTTGACCTTCGTGAGATGTCATGTCTATCAATTCTTGAGCCGTTCCAACTGCATTTATCACCGCTTCTTTTAAAGCATTTGGTTCTCCTACAACTGTAACAACTGATCTATTATGATCTTCATCCCACTGGTAATCTAAAAGTTTTAAATCTTTTTTACCTCTAAAATTATCCACAATTTTTTCTATTTTATTTGTATCTCTTCCTTCAGAAAAGTTCGGTACGCATTCTATTAGTTTTTTCATATTAAGCCCTCCTAAATAATTAAAACTCTTTATCGACTAATTTTTCAACTAATTCATCATCCGCAATAAAAGGTAATGTTATATGATTCCCATCTTTATAAATTTCATTATATTCCGCTGAAGTGCTTATAGAATTTTCGTTTCTTGCCCAAGCTCTTCTTGCAACTCCTCCCATAACGTCCCATGGGATAGCCATCCTTATTATATTATCCACTTTTTCAGATCCATCTAAAACCAATCCAAATCCTCCATTAATAGCTTTACCAATTCCAACGCCTCCACCGTTATGTAGTGAAACCAAGCTCATCCCTCTTGATGCATTTCCAGCAAAACATTGAGTAGCCATATCAGCCATAATATTGGAACCATCTTTAATATTAGAAGTTTCTCTATAAGGTGAATCTGTTCCACCAGTATCGTGGTGATCTCTGCCAATCATTATAGGACCAACTTCTCCATTTCTAACCATTTCGTTGAATTTAAGAGCTATGTTCATTCTGCCAATAGCATCTTGATATAAAATCCTTGCTTGAGTTCCTACAACAAGATTATTTTTTTCTGCATCTCTTATCCAAATATAGTTATCTCTATCCTGACCCCTTCTGTTTGGGTCTATACAGCTCATAGCTGCTTGGTCTGTTTTATGTAAATCTTCTTTCTTTCCAGAAAGACAAACCCATCTAAAAGGTCCATAACCATAATCAAAAAGCATAGGACCCATAATATCTTCAACATATGATGGAAAAATAAATCCTTCGTTGGTATCTTTTCCGTTTTTAGCTATTTCAGTTGCCCCAGCATCGAAAACAGCTTTCATAAAACTATTCCCATAATCGAAGAAATAAGTTCCTTTTTTAACCAATTTATTTATAGCTTCAAAATGTCTTATCAGTGTTTTATCTACAAGTTCCTTAAATTTTTCTTTGTCTGTATCGAGCAATTCTGTTCTTTCTTCAAAAGTTAATTGTACGGGACAGTATCCTCCGTCATATGGTGCATGACACGATGTTTGATCACTCAATAAATCGATATGAATGTTTTTTTCAACTGCGTATTCTAAAAGATCAACAATGTTTCCATAATAAGCAATAGAAACTGTCTCTTCTTTTTCCATATATTCTTTTGCCAAATCAAAGGCCTCTTTTCTGTTATCGGTAACCTTTGAAACCCAACCTTGTTTATATCTTGTGTCTATTCTTGATTTATCCACTTCTGCGATAATACCAACTCCATTGGCAATTTCAACAGATTTAGCTTGTGCGCCACTCATCCCGCCAAGCCCTGATGTAACATATAATTTCCCTCTTAGATCACCATCATCTGGAATACCTAATTTTTGTCTTCCAGCATTTAAAATGGTGTTAAAAGTTCCATGAACAATACCTTGAGGACCTATATACATCCATCCTCCAGCTGTCATTTGCCCATAATTAGCAACACCTAACGCTTGAGCTCTAATCCAGTTTTCTTGATCATCAAATTGACCGACCATTAGGGCATTTGTTATAACAACTCTTGGAGCCATTTTATGAGATTTGAAAAGGCCTAAAGGATGTCCTGATTCGACAACAAGTGTTTGTTCATCTGTCATAATTTCTAAATATTTTTTTATTAATCTATATTGCATCCAATTTTGGCAAACTTGTCCTGTTTCTCCATATGTCACCAATTCATATGGATAAAGCGCAACGTCAAAATCAAGGTTGTTGTCTATCATAACCTGAAAAGCTTTCGCTTCTGTAATTTTTCCTTTGTATTCTTCAATTGGCTTCCCCTTTATTTCCCCTTCTGGCCTAAACCTGTATCCATAAATCCTTCCTCTCGTTTTCAACTCTTCTAAAAATTCCGGAGCTAATTTTTCGTGTAATTCTTCAGGAATATACCTCAAAGCATTCTTTAAAGCAAGTTTAATTTCATTTTTTGATAGATTCAATTCTCTTTTTGGTGCCCTTCTTATACCGTCTACAAATTCAGGGTACTCAGGTAACTTGTTATCTAACTTTACTTTCATTGCGTTAGAAATATCAATATTTTTCATAATCTTCCCCCCTTGAATAATTTTTATCAATATAATTATAACACTGTAAAAAACTAAAGTTAATGGCATTTATTTCCTTCTATGCTTATATACAACTAAATATTATTCTATATAGATTAAAAACAGGAGTTTATTTAAGTATGAAATTTTTTTCATTTTTAAGTCTTTT
>JAALLR010000178.1_pt1 | contig 20810 bp, 17 predicted proteins | sample 7245931 | NCBI WGS metagenome assembly JAALLR01 (sample SAMN13049201, study PRJNA578106) | oil field metagenome | isolation source: filtered produced water from oil reservoir B9 | place: USA:offshore Texas | collected 2016 | reverse complement strand
GTGATCATTACGGATGAGGTGCTCTATGAAGGAAAGCTTCCGCCAAGAAAGGTATATCTTTCAAGGATAACAAAGGCATTCAGCATAATATTTGCCGCCGCAGCGACAACTATCATTGCCATGTCACCACTTGTGGTAATGGGATTCGGAGCCCTCAAGGGATTCGCCATTACAACCATCGTAGGTGTACTGATAGGCATACTTATCGCAAGGCCAGTATATGGAAAGGTTATCCATGAGATACTCGAATCAAGAGCAGGTAAAACTGCTGAGTAAGACATAAGGTGAGGAAATGAGAGACATATGGACCGTAAAATACAGGCCCTCAAAACTCGATGACATTGTTGGCAATGAAGGATCCATTGATACTATGAGGAAGCTCATACATTCAAAGAATCTTCCTCACCTTGTCCTTTACGGGCCTGAGAACACCGGTAAGTCATCCGCTGCCTTTGCCATGGCCAGCGAGATATATGGAGATGATTACCAGCGGAATTTCACCTATTTTAACGCATCTGACTTTTTCGAGCAGGGAAAACGCTACATTGTCAGGGATAAAAGGTTTGTCCGTATAATCGGAACAGATGATCCAAAAAAGATAAAGAAGAGTGTTATCTCCATTTTCAAGGAAGTTGTCAACGAATATGCAAGTATGGGGCCCCTGGATTCGGATTTTAAGGTAATATTCATAGACAATGCCGAGTCACTGAATTCCGATTCCCAGCATGCCCTAAGAAGGATTATGGAAAAGTATACTGCAACATGCAGGTTCATACTTTCCACCACACAGGCTTCAAAGCTCATTTCCCCCTTACGCTCAAGAGGCCTACAACTCTTCTTCACGCATGTATCCGATGACAAGCTTGAAAAGTTCATAAGGGATATAGCTGACAGGGAAGGTCTTTCGCTAAGCGATGACGGAGTCTATGCAATCGGCTACCATGCAAAGGGAAATATTGCAAAGGCGCTGCACACCCTGCAGCTTGCATCCATAAGCTCGGGCAACGGAACCATAGGGGCCCAGGAGATATATGATGCCACCTTCATGGAAAAATCCGAAAACGTTGGACAGCTTTTCAATGCAGCCTTATCGAACAACATCCTTGATGCCAGAAAAGCCATTGATGCCCTGATACTCGAGGACGGTATGTCTGGACAGGAGATACTTTTGAAATTGCACCAGATGGCCATCGATTCCAACGAAAGTGATCCTGTACTTGCTGAGTGGGTGATCAGGATGGCTGATGCCGACTTCTGCATGACTGAGGCAGCCAACGAGAGGATACAGCTTGAAGCACTTGTTGCCCGCTTCAATCAGTAATCAGGTCCATAAATAAATTGTAATCAGAAACAATCTCATCAGTGCAAATGACAGCAAAAGAAAATCCGGATCCTGAATTTTTTAAAGCCTGCAGGGAAATCCTCGAGATGGTGATGGATAAGAAGATAACCGATAACCTGCAGTTAAATGAGGCAAAGAAAAAGCTGGCTAAAAAATACAGACTCTCCTGCCTTCCGAAAAACGCCGACATTATAATGACAGGCAATGACGAAGAGCAGGATACTGCCAGGGATATACTTCGCCGCAAGCCCGTACGTACAATTTCGGGTGTGGCAGTCATTGCCGCAATGACCTCACCCGCCCCCTGCCCCCACGGGATCTGTATACCCTGTCCCGGAGGACCGGATTCCGAATTTCATTCCCCACAAAGCTATATGGGCAGAGAGCCCTCCACAATGCGTGCTATCCAGTATGAATATGACCCATACAGGATAGTTAGCGGAAGACTTGAACAGCTCAAACAGATCGGACATGAAGTGAAAAAGGCAGAGCTTATTGTTATGGGTGGCACCTTTTCAGCCAGGTCCATCGACTATCAGGAGTGGTACACAAAACGATGTCTTGAAGCAATGAATGATTTCTACGGAAAATCATGGCGTCGGGAAGTCAGTACCATAGGAAAGCAGTTACCATACGTGACCCTGGAAGATGTACAGCGCATGAATGAGACTGCGGAAGTCAGGAACACAGGCATTACTTTTGAAACCAGGCCGGACTGGACGTCAGCAGATCAAGTGGACAGGATGCTCGAACTTGGAGCTACCAAGGTAGAGATAGGCGTTCAGAGCACCTATGATTTTGTGCTGTCCAGAATGAAAAGAGGACACACGGTGGCGGACAGTATTGAAGCAAACCGCATTCTCAGGGACAGTGGCCTCAAAGTGGGATTCCACATGATGCCCGGTCTTCCGGGAACAGATGAAGAAAGAGAGATCAGGAATTTTAAAAGGCTTTTCGAAGATCCCGGTTTCAAGCCTGATTACTTGAAGATCTATCCCACACTGGTCACAGAGGGTACCGAACTCGATCAAATGTGGGCGCGTGGAGAGTACAGGGCGATAAGTGACAATGACGCAGTGGAACTGCTTGCAAGGATTAAATCCTTTGTTCCGGAATGGGTGAGGATGCAGCGCATCCAGCGTGACATACCCGCACAGCAGATACTGGACGGAGTGAGAAAGAGTAACATCAGACAGCTTGCCAGGGACCGCCTGGTTCAGGAAGGAGGAAGTTGCCGGTGCATCAGATGCCGGGAAGTAGGACACAATGTCCTGCAGGGAAAAGAGCCAGATATTGAAAATATAGAGCTCAGAATCTCAGGTTATGAATGCTGTGGTGGGAAGGAACATTTCATATCATTCGAAGATACTGTTCAGGATATACTGATCGGCTTCATTAGGTTGAGATTCCCCCATGAGCCTCATCGCAGGGAGCTGGAAAACGCAGCTATGGGAAGAGAATTGCATGTATACGGCTCCATGGTACCTGTTGGTGACAAAGCTAAGAGTCATGACTGGCAACACCGGGGATACGGGGCCGAACTTGTCGCCCGTGCGGAAGAGATCACACGTGATGCAGGCTATACAAAAATGGCAATAATGAGTGGCATAGGTGTGAGAGGATACTACCGTAAACTGGGATATGAGCGTGACGGCGCGTATATGTCAAAAATACTGTAGGTCTGCGGGATAATATTTATTTCCGATGAAAGTTATAAATCAAAGAAAAGAAATCTTACGTGGCCTTCTATACAGGAATCTGGGCTTAAGCGCAATGGAGATTGAATGTCAGAAAATGAGCTTCTTGAAGAAATACTTAGGAACCTGCAGGATATAAACGCGAAACTTGACAGGATCGTCGGGAAAAAGGAGTCATTTTCCGAACCTGTGAAGGAAACTATCAGTGAATCACTGGATGTCATGACACTTCTTTCACTACCGGACCATCTGCGTACCACAGCTACGACTCTCTTTGAAATTGGCCCTGCAACCGCAGAAGAGGTATCAAGGGTGACTCTCAAGGAAAGAGCGGTTGAAAGCAATTACCTCAATCAGCTTGTCAGAATGGAACATGTTGAAAAATACAGGGAAGGAAGGAAAGTCTATTTTCGGATCAATGAAAAATAAAAGCAGAAGCTTTTTAATCAATGACAAAATCTTTCATGATTGTGAAGAAATTCTAACACCTGCACAGGAAGGATAAACCAAAGAGGAAATAGTAATGACTTTTACACTGGCAGTACATTCTTCAAAAGGAGGGACAGGAAAAACCAGTATTGCAGTCAACCTTGCTGCGGCCTATGCCCGGGAAGGTAAAAATGTCTGTCTTCTGGATATAGATATCAGAGGACCTTCTTTGTGCAGTATATTCGAACCTGAAACGTATTTCTGGGTAAACGAGCTGCTCTCGGGAGAGAGAGGTATAAAAGATACCATACATGACGTCAGCGACAATTACGGGACCAAAGGCAAGTTCTTTGTGGCTTATTCGAACCCTGACATTAATGAAATACGAGAGCTTGCAAGAAAAGACCGCAGCTGGCAGTCTGCAGCACTGAAAAATCTCATAAGCGGAAAAAAAGAGCTTTCGGGAAATAATGTAGATATTGTGATCTTTGACACCAGCCCAGGAGTCGAGTATGAGTCAATTAATGCGGTAGCTGCATCGGATCTGGTGTTGATCGTACATAATTCCTCGGCTGCATGCGATACCTGTACCGATCAGTTGATCAAAGGCATTTACTCACCGCTGAATAAAGAATGTGCTATCGTAGAAAATATGCACCACAATACTACTTTGGAAATCCCTGATGAGAAAAAATTCGGGGTCGACGTGATCGCGCGGATACCGTGCATGTGTAATGTCGCCACCAGAAGCAGGGAAATACTTACCCTGACAGATCCGGAACATGTATTCTCAAGGGCGATATACACTATGAAAGATAAAATCAGTACATCCGAAAGTACCTATCATTATAACTAATTTCAACTAGTTTCAAGATATAATCCCGTGAATTGCAACTTTACATATAACAGTATTTCTAAAAGCTAATTAGACTTGTTGTAATAATTGTAAAAAGATTATTGAATAAAATGTAGACTAATCTACAAAAAATCAATCCATGATTTGCCTTTGAAATACCAAATCAAGAAAAATTGATAAAAATGAATCAAGAATAGATGTATAATTAATGATAATCATGGAGGGTTTGTTGAACAATTTTTGTTTCTGGAATGAATGGAGTTGGTCTATAAAGAATCCATTTTTCTTTTTCCTTGTCAGAAAGTGCTTTAAAATGAGAAGCATACATCCAATATACTCTATTTCCTACTTCTTTTTTGTAAACATAACCTTCTTCCTCTAAAATATCCAAGTATTTCTTAACAGTTGCCCATGCAATGTCCGCTTTAGAAGATACCTGAGAAGTCGTTAATTCTCTTCCAGCCTTAAACAAAACGAACATAACTGCTATTTCATATTTGTTAAAAGACTCTTCAAGTATTGACATCTTCGACTACCTTTAATGTGATGGGAACTTCTCTGATAGTTTCAGTCGTAGTTTTTGTTTCTTCAATTATTATCTCTACTTCATCGCCTTTTCTTAAACTATAGTATTTACTGATTTCATTTGGTATGCGAATTAAAAACTGCTTCCCATCATAACTAATTTTAACTTTCTTTTTGATCTCGTTATTATTTTGCAGAATATCTGTTTCTTCGATGTGTGATTTTCTTTTTTTAAGAAATTCTGCGTTTAATTCATTGATTGGTATTCTATGGCTAGGACGCTGCGTATTTTTTAATGATCTTTTTTGATTTTCCATAGTCTCCACTCAAGCATTTTTTGCTCATAATTAAATGGCCGAAATCTTATTAATAGTTTCGTACGATACTTGATATTATATCACAAATCGTACGATTAGATTGGAGTAAGTATAAATAGCAATAAAACATTGCTAAGTTCGGTGATTCAAATGAAACTTGATAAAAAATAAGATGACATTTGAAAATGACTGAAAAAACAAAACAAAAAAAGCTAGATGATTTCTGTTTTAGCAATCATGAAAATAAAAAAGTTATAGGATCAAAAATAGGACATGCTTTTAAAAGCATTATAAATCCTTCTATTTTATTTACCATGAAGCATAATTGTCTCTATTCAGATAGAGACATATTACATGTAGTAATGAGAGGAGCATTGACTAATAATTTTATAGAAAATGCTTCTGAATCATTAATATTTGATGGATATTCAAATGTTCCAAATGGAGATACTGTTCGTTATCACATCAAAAAAAATGATATAGACGAAATACTAAAAAGATTCACATTTGTTTTTGATTCTATTTTTAGGGAAGCAAAAAAACAAGGGTTACTTAATAGTAAAGTTGATCTTGCAATTGATTGGACAAGTATAAAATTTTATGGCAAACGCGATACTAAGATGGTTGTTGGAACAAAAGCTGAGAGAGGGACAACAAAAGCTTATCAATTTGCAACCGTAACTATAGTCGAAAAAAACAAAAGGTTTGTTCTAAGGGCATTACCACTTGAATCACGTGATAGTGAACATTTAAAAGCTATAGTCGAAAATCTTTTGTATTATGCTAAATCAAAAGTTCAAATTAACAGAGTTTTTTTTGATAGAGGCTTTTATTCGGTTGCTATAATCTCAACATTAAAAAAAATGGATATTCATTTTTTGATGCCTGCAAAAAAATCCAAAAATATAAAAAAATTAGCAGAAAAAGTTAAACTACCAGCAACCCGGTTATATAGGTTGAAATCGAAAAATAAAGGTGCTTTAGTTAAATTGATTTTTGTAGAATCAGATAAAAGGTCAAAAAATAATAACCAAGCAAATGACGAAAAAGAAATAGGTGTATTTGCTACAAATATGTCTCTTTCATCTGATGAAATTAAAGAGTTGTACTTATTATATTCTAAAAGATGGGGTATTGAAACTAGCTATAGAATGTGCAATATATTTAGAACAAAAACAGCTGCAACAGACTATAGAATTCGTCTATTTCTTTTCCTATTTTCAATTATATTATACAATTTATGGGTTTTAATTAACGCTTGCATATTTTCAGATCCTTTCAAGCGACAAGGGAAACGTCAAATAGCAGCCATTAGTTTTCTATCTTCATTGTTAATTACAGTTGCATGCTCGCCCGCAGCAAACTTCTAGTTTATTCTATATAATTTATAAGTATAGTTTATTAAAACTCTGTTTAGTAATATCTAAATATCATAGATGTTATTTTTATTACATGGCAACTGTAAAAATACAAAAAGATGGACATAAATGTGGAAGATGTGGACATGAATGGGTACCACGTACTAAAATAAATGAAGACCCTGTGATATGTCCAAAATGTAAATCCCCTTACTGGAACAAGCCTAGAAAAAATAAGACTAAATTATCAAAAAATAAAGCTATCTAAAGAGTGAAAAAGCATGTGGGAGTACAAACAAGTTATAGTGATACCTGAAGATGTGGAATTGTCTCCCGGGAAACTTGGAGTTCAGGTTGCTCATGCATCGATAACTCCAATCCTCAAAAATCTGGACCATCTTGGTGATATTAAAGAATGGTTCGACAAGGGAACTCAGTATTTCTGTACCAGTTGCTGCAAAACACGCAAACATACTGGAAGATGCAGAACTTATACAGCGCAAGATTTATGGAAAGACCCATGTTCTGCAGCTTAACAATAAGAATATTTTCAATGCGCTTAACATATTCGCACCTATTAGAACAGTTGAAGTTGAAAAAGGTGCTACATTGCTGGAAGCACTCAAAAAAGCAGCAATTGTTGAAGTGAAAGACGTTCACAGTCAGGACAATATTGTTTCAACCAATGGTGAGGAAGGTTTCTTTGTCTATGACGTGGACGGTGTTTTCTCAGATAAGAACGTTAATGATTACGTTTTTGACAAGAGTTGCACAGTTGAGTGGAAAAAACTTGAACCTATCAGCATCTTGAAAGTTAAAGTAAATATTGCAGAAGAATAATTGTTTTGAAGAACGTTAACCCGTTCTTCCAGTATCATTTCTTGTTTTCAATCCTTGTTTTAGTGGATATTGCTTTTGAATTGCGATCACATCGAAGATTTCACACAAATAAATTAAGTGTTACGATACCGAAAACATAACATATCTATTATTATAATTCAATTTTGGCATCAAGTAAAGGGATTAGCAAAGGCTCATCTCTTGTCACGGCTTTCTTTACCTTGTCGAGTGACAAACGTTCAGTGAACCGATATCCTCTTGATTTGTCTTTTTTAGACATGTATCGGGCTTCCACAAAATGAGGTAAATAGGTCGATGCCATTCCCTCTAAACAGTTCCGAACAGTACCCACAGGGAACGGAAGAGTGGTATAGGTATCATTCGGAAGATTAATCTTTTCAAGTTCAGTATCTCTCGTCCACTCTATGCAAACATGGAGTATCTCAGAGTGGTACACATATTTAGGGATAGGATATACCTGTTCATGTATTTTGGCGAGTGCCAATAATACTATTTTTTGATTTAATGGTAGGCGTTCCATAAACCTATATCCCATATAATGTTCGCTACCATAGTCTGCAATTTCTCGGCTATACATTTCTTCATTAGACATCGGTTTGAAATCGCTATCCCTTGCCAACTTGAATCTTGATATTTTCGACACATCCATATTACCACATCCGGACATTGAGTTTCAATTTTTTATTGGCTATTGCTTTCGAATTGATCTTTTGTGTACTGTCATAAGTATCATTATGATTCAATGTTTGAGCAAGTTGTAAGTAAGATATTAGGGCAAGATGGATCAAAATCAATGTCTTTTTAGAACAATTACCTTTTTTTGATGTTCAATGTATTGAAACACACCTGTAGAGCTTTCAACATTATAATTGAATTTATTAACTGTATGAACACTGAAAAAATCAGTATTCAAGGGGATAACATACTATTGTTGGCCACAACAAAAGTCTCTTTTTCAGTAGTTGTAAAGGGAGCAAAGCATGAAGAGTGGCCAACAATAACGTGAGCGAGATAATATTTTGTTTTCGGGGTGGTTCTTAGTTGGTACCTGTATGTTATAGCAGGTTATCATCCCGCGCTACATTTCTATACGGTAACATTCGTATTTAAAAACATTCGACTTAAAACAACTAAAAAAGGGTTTTATTCAAAAAGAAACTAAAAAGTCTATAGGATACTTAAAAGAGAAAAGGTGAAATAACACCTTAATCCACATCACCATCAATCATAAAATTAACAAAACAGGATATAATGATCAGACATATTAACGGTCATATCTTCATCAAGACCGTACACCTGACTTTTTTAATCACAACACTCAAAGTTAGCGTCCTTGAATGTTTTTCCTACACATATGGAACTATGTGCAGTATGAGGGGCTTAAAAGAAATATCATCAAGATTTCAATTTGATTTTAACAACTTTTTATTCGCCGTAAGAATATCGATGTCATTACAATGAAAATCGCAATCATTTGTGACGAGGATATAGTTGTTTGTTTTACAAACATCTTGTAAAATAAGATCATTGAAATCATTATTTCCAGATTTATATTCTTGTATTAATTCTGATAAATCGATATTTGCTAATTGAGAATCTGATGATACTGTTTTCGCAAGTATTTTTTCAACATTCAGAGATATTTCTTCAGAGATGGGATCAAATACAGCACTACTGTTTCTAAATGCTTTAAATTGGTTTTGTTTAAAAGGCTTTGTAGAAATCCTCAAAATTCAAGCTATTATCCAAGTCAATAGAAATTCGATATGTAACCCTTAATAATGATTGCTATCGCAGAATTTTAGCTATAGGTGCTGATTTCGATAGGTTTTCTACAGAGTCAAATTTTGAATAAATCATTATATGGTGATAAACATTAATAATATATGATATATAATGTGATATTGGCAATTAAAAGTAAAATAAATAAAGTGATGTATGTCAAACATAGCAATATCAATTTTATTGTTATTTTATTATTGTTAAAGACTTTAGGATTCATGTGTAATCTCATGCAATAATTGCTAAATATTCATGTTATACTGAACGAGATCTTCAATCATTCTTGAACCAAATAAAGAACATTGAGATAAAATCATTGACCTGCCTCCGTTAAATCATTCGAACCTTGCTTTTTTGCCTTTATATTGCAAACCAGTCATCCAATTTCAAATGGAGTGGAAGATTCCCACTCGGTATCTACGAAATGCTTGAAGATCTGAACATGCTCTTTTCCGTTGTACCATGTGGCATTGAGGCTTATTGGAACCACATCATCATTAATAGTAATAACAAGTATCCCTTTGTTGTCAATGACCAGTATTCCACCTTTAAGAGGTTGGGTTCTTTTTCCATTGCTGTACGTACGGACCTGTACTCCAGGAAACTCCTTTACAAGATCTCCCACGTGGCTCTTTTCACGTCCTGTAAGCTTCAGTTTTACACCCATAGCAATTTTCTTATGGATAGTATCCTTGATGGCATCCATTATAGGGTAAACTTCTATCACACGAGTTAGTGAAGGATAGAAGGATGCAAAAATAATCTCCTCGGTAGCAGATTCCATCATTTGCAGTATCTTATCATTGACATTCTTCACACCGTTGATATTCCATGCAGAGTTTTCTTCTGTGTGTTCCGCATTTTCACTATAGATGTTCTCAAGCTGTTCCCTGCAAAACTTGATAGCATCTTCATAGTTAGCCTTGAGTCTGTCAATAACGATATCTGGGGATAGAGCCCTATAACGCATCGGTTTTGTATTCTGGACCTCGATTATACCTCTGTCATTTAAGCGGTCTATCACACCATAAACTGCAGAACGTGGGACACCCGAAAGAGTATGGAGGTCAGCTGCATTCCTGCTTCCGTACTGCGTTAGTGCTGCCAGAATTTTGGCTTCATAGGCTGTCAAACCTAATTGTTGCAGAGATTCTATTAACAATTGCATAATAACATTGATATAAGTATCTTCTATTTACTATCTTCGGTACAACAATAAACTAGTATTAAATAACTATTTAGATTGTTAGTATTCTATTACTAACAGATATCATGTCTGCAAAAAAAATATTTGAACAAATTGGAGCTGTGATTGAGAAATGGCCTCTGGGAATAATTATCGTTGCGATTCTCATGATGCTGATTGCATTTCAAGGAGCAGGCTTGATAGAACATAAAAGTGGAACAGACACTTTTGTAGAAAAAGACTCTGACCTCTATCAGAACTATGATCATATCTACAAGCAGAATTTTGGAAACGAAGTTATAATGGTGCTCATCGATTCTGATGATGTAAGGGAATCTGAAGTCATCGAAGCAATTGATGATTTTGATACGCTGATAGCCCGAGATAAGGATGTAGAGAATGTTATCAGTATGGCATCACTGATTAAGAATACTGCATATTCCGTCACCGGCCATTCTGAAATACCCAATAATTACGATTCCATTCTGTCAATAATTGATTTACTGCCTTCTGCTTATGTTGACCAGTTGATGCCTGACAACACGCATACTATTATTATGGTGCAGTTGCCGGGAAACATAGATGAAGACAACAAGGAAAGAGTGCTTACGCGGGTAGAGAGAACAATTGAAGTGGTTGATTTTCCCACAGGCACAAATGCTGTTGCAACAGGTGAACCTGCTTTTATGATTGCGATGTCCGAAGAGATGAGCTCAAGTCTCCAAACAATGCTTATCCTTGCATTTGTCCTGATGATCTTTGCATTGCTTATGGTATTCAGACATGTCAGGTGGTGTCTGATGCCATTGCCTGTAGTTCTTATAGGTTTGATATGGACTTTTGGTGCAATGGGTTATCTGAACATACCCATGACGATGGCATCCATGGCAGTATTCCCAATTCTTATCGGACTTGGTGCCGACTATGCAATTCAGTTCCATAACCGTGTGGAAGAAGAACTTGCAAAAGGTGAGAGTGTCGAAGAAGCCATTATTGATACAATCACACATACTGGTCCTGCTGTTGGGAGTGCTGTTGTAGCCACATGTATGGGTTTTATCGCTCTTTTAATATCCCCGGTTCCTATGATACAGGATTTCGGCAAAATGAGTCTTGTGGGTGTGCTACTCTGTTACATTGCTTCAATGTTTGTTCTTGTATCCATCTTATACCTACTTGACAGACGAGAAGAGAAAAAGAAACGCAGGTATCCTGCAAGACAGGCTTCTGTAAAAAAAGCAGAACAAAAGGAAACAGCTATTGGGAAAGTACTTTCCCATGTTGCCATGTTCTCTGCAAAAAGACCTTTGATCATCATTGTGCTGGCATCTGTTCTTGCAGCGGGAGGATTGTATGCTGATGAACATGTAGGTGTTCAGACCGAGACAAAGGATTTTGTACCACAGGACATGCGGGCTTTGCAGAATCTGAATAAACTAACAACAGTGGTGGGTGGAATTGATCAGATAAACATTATTGTCAGAACAGATGATGTCCTTGATCCAGACCTGCTGCAATGGATGTTAGATTTTTCTGAAAGAGAAGAAGAAAGCAATAGCTATATAACAGGTTCAAGCAGCATTGCCTCCCTGATCGAATCAAGTCATGGTTCGATTCCCTCAGATAAGGATACCATTACTTCTGTCACTGATAGCATGTCCTCGGTTGTAACGGATCAGTACATCGAAGGAAGCAATCTTGCTGTAATAAACCTGAAACTTGAGAGTGACCTTCCTTCTGAGCAAATCACAACAGCCATTGACCTTGTCAAAAGTGACATGGAATGGTATGATCCTCCAGCAGGTACTACGGTAACTGTCACAGGTTCAAAGGTAATGACAAATTCCATTATAGATGCCCTGACATCCGGCAGGACAACTATGGGTTATCTTGGGATGGTAATTATCTTCTTGGGAATGCTTGTGATCTACAGGGACTGGCTGAAGGCTGTATCCACAATATTACCAATTGTAATGGTAACAGGCTGGATAGGGGGAGTGATGTATCTCCTTGACATGCCATACAATCCGCTGACTGCCACTCTTGGTGCTCTTGCAATAGGCATTGGAGCAGAATTCACAATATTGATGCTTGAACGTTACTTTGAGGAACGTGAAAAAGGCATGGAACCATATGATGCAATGGAAAAGGCTGCATCTTCAGTTGGTCCGGCTATCATTGCATCAGGTTCTACTGTCATATTTGGCTTCTCAGCCCTTATTGTATCCTCGTTCCCAATGATAAGTGATTTTGGAAAAGTTACAGTGATAGCTGTTGCATTTTCCTTGTTGAGCACAGTTATTGTGCTGCCACCCATCATGGTAAACCTTGATAGGTGGAGAATAAAACACCAATCTTCAGATAAATTAGAGAACAAAAATACAAAATATAGCAAGGTGAATGTATGATATCCCTTAAAAATGTAAAGATGCTCACGATAGCACTCTTGGTGCTAAGTTGTATGCATAGTGCGTCTGCAAGCATAGATGAAGACGTTATTTCAGAAATAGCAAGTGATTACTACGATCTTTACGGTTCCCCTCATCTAGTAGCAAACCTCGCCTGCGATGATGTATTTGAGAGAGGTGAAGATGCTGTCCTGTACGTGAACATCATGAACGATGGTCAGATCACAGGACTTGAAGCCGATGAGGATGAGATTGAGGATGATTTCAGAGATGGACAGATTGGTGAGACACTTACCAGGACTTACATGGCAAGTGAACTCGCTTCTGACAGAGCCATTACAAAAGCTGAGGATATAACAGCAACACTTTCACTTGTAGACCCGGATACTCCCATAGACATAAAACTTGATACCCTGCTTCTGGGTTCAATTAGTTCAGGTAAATCCTTAGAATCACCTGCCGAATTCCCTATAGAGGTATATGACAATGCAGAAGCTGGTACTTACAGATTGAAACTCAATGTGAAATACAGGTACCAAAAAGATTCTGCTGTAACTCCTCCCTACGGTGACACATACTACTGGCATGAAGAAATGAACCAGACAATGTACCTTGATATTTTTGTAGAGGAGGAACCATATTTCAAGGTGATAAAGACAGAATCTGGTCTTCAGAAGGGTGATAAGGAAACCATCAACATAACCTATGCGAACATTGGAGATGATGTTGCATACGACTGTATTGCAAGGATAAGTGTTGTGGATCCATTCACAACCAGCGATGACGAAGCATATCTTGGTGACATGTACCCCGGAGATTCAAAGACTGCAACTTTCGAGGTTAATGTGGCAGATGATGCTACAGTGAAACCCTATGCGATCAGCACTGAAGTGAAGTATACTGACAAACACGATGAAAGTCAGTATTCCGATGATCTCAAGGCTTCGGTGAATGTTGGTGAGTCCGAATCCAGCCTGAATGGAACTACTATGTTAGGTGCTGTAGTCCTGGTGGGTATTGTCAGTATACCACTGTATTTAAGGTCCAGAAAAAAGGAGTAGAGATGAAGAAAATAACAAATAGGATGTAATAACGTAAGTACTATGATGAATTCATTAATAGATTCTCTTCAATTGTTTGGCCTCACGTCCTATGAAGCAAAGATCCTTGTTGCACTAACGCAGTACGGAAGCAGGAATGCAGCTGACCTCCATACTCTTTCGGGTGTCCCACGTTCTGCTGTGTATGGTGTAATAGACAAACTTAAAAACAGAGGGTTAATCGAGATTCAGAACTCCAAACCAATGAGATATAAAGCACAGGAACCCGAAAGAATAATCACTCTGTTGACAAAAGATTACGCGGTTGCTGTGGATTTTTCCCTGGAACAACTTGAAAATATCTATCAAAAACAGGAAGGGACTTTAGAAGATAACTCGGCATGGAATATTAATGGTGTGAAGAATGTCACTGACAAGATACTTCAAATGCTTGAATCATCCAATAAAGAGATTCTTTTTTCTTCGTTATACGTTCCATTGAACCAAATTGTTGCTGTTTATCCTATTATGGGCAGTATTTGGAAAGAGATTCGTGAAAAAATCAGTGAGGGCGTGAAGGTTAAAATAACTGTCAATGATAAAATTTATGCAGATGAAATTGCCACAGAGTTGCCCGGTGCTGAAGTCAAAGTGTATAATAAAAAGAACAATTCTAGTCCTCTAATGGGTGGTATCCTTTCTGTTGATGAGAAAGAACTTCTTGTAGTCACTGTCAATGATGAAATATTTCCTCCTAACCTCAATGCTACATGGTACTGTGGGAAAGAGCATGTTCGTGTTTTCAGGCATTTCATTGATGCAGAGTGGAATCAATCTGCATCAATAGAATAGTCTCGTATCCATAGCAGATAAAAGTAATAAAAATGGTGAGCAAATGACTAGCAAATGCACAACAGACTGCAATTTGAGTATAAATGTAGTTTCAAAAAATAGCGAAACGGATGAGCTAAATAAAAAACAAAGGTTGCACATAAAAAATACAATCTCACTTTGTCCGGAATGCTTGGACAAAATTCCTGCTGAAATTTTCACAGAAGATGGCAGCGTTTACCTTTCCAAGTATTGTTCTAATCATGGTACTTTCCAAGATATCTATTGGTCTGATTTTGAACTTTATAATAAGTTCTGTCAATCTCATGTAGTAGGCACAGGTGTTTTAAATCCTGCAATAAAGAGCGAGAATCATCTTCTTGATTGTGGATTATGTGAAAAACATACAACCAGCACTATTCTGGCAAACATTGATGTAACAAATAGATGTAATCTTAACTGTCCTGTATGTTTTGCGAATGCAAAAAGAAGTGGATTCATTTATGAGCCAAATGAAGAACAGATTCAGAATATGCTACTTATGCTTAGGAATCAGAAACCTGTTCCATGCTGTGCGGTCCAATTTTCTGGTGGTGAACCAACTGTACGTGATGATTTGCCAGAGCTAATATCAATGGCAAAAGACCTTGATTTTTTACATATTCAAATTGCCACTAATGGAGTAAGAATTGCAAAGGATGTAGAATTTGCACATAAATTAAGGACAGCTGGTCTTCAGACTGTCTATTTGTCATTTGATGGTATAGGAGAAGAACCCTATCACATTACACGTGGTTTTAATGCCTTTCCATTGAAAAATGCTGCAATAAACAACTGTCGTACTGTAGGAATTGCGAGCATTGTGTTGGTACCAACTCTTATAAAAGAAGTAAATGATCATCAAGTTGGAAATATAATCAATTTTGCTTCAGAAAGGCTTGATGTTATCAAAGGCGTCAATTTCCAACCAGTTGCTTTCACAGGTCGCATTGATCAGACAGAAAGAGAGAAAAAAAGAATTACAATTCCAGATTTTTTATTAATGACTGAAGAACAAACAAATGGGACTATCTGCAGGGATGATTGGTTCTCTGTACCACAATCAACGTCAATATCCAGATTCATAGCAGCCATGTTGAACAAACAAGTTCTACAATTCACAATACATCCTCACTGTGGAACTGTTACATATATTTTCAAAGATGGAGATAAGCTAATTCCTATTACTCGTTTTGTGGATGTAGACGGTTTGTTTGAATATCTAGATGAGATATCCCCTCAGATAAGTAATACGAATTTTCAGATAAAAAAAGCAGGTCTTACTAGTAAAGCCCTTCACAAAATATCCAGTTTCATCGATCAGAAAACTGCTCCACAGTCTATCAATGTCACGAAAATGATAATGGATTTTTTCAATAAAGGTACAGGAGAAGCTTTAAAGCCCTTCCACAGGAATAGTTTGTTCCTTGGATCAATGCATTTTCAAGATCCCTATAATTTTGATATCGAGAGGGTGCAGAGGTGTGGAATACACTACGCTACACCAGATGGACGTGTGATTCCATTCTGTGCATATAATACAATCCATCGACAGGAAGTAGAGGCAAAATTCTCAAAACCGTTTTACTCATAGACATTTACTGTCCCCAGTTGTAATATACTGACCGGAGAATGTGGAATATTTTAGAAATGGAAAAAATGGGTGTTAAATATGATTGAAGAAGCTGTAAGCCCGACATTAACAGAGAACGATTCTAGAAATAGCGATGTTGGAAATCAGGTTGGTATGGATAAGAATAGGTTGCTGAATTTCATAAAAAAAAGAAACAATTACATCAAAACGCTGCCTAAAAAGGAAAAACAAGCATTTATTGCTTCAATAAATGAACTGAAAGAAAGTAAGAATAGGATTGAAAGACTTCTTTTGAAGAAGAAATCAGGAAAGAATATCGATGACCTTCTTTTTTCATTTGATGATCTTCCTCTTTTTGGAAAAGAATATTGGTTCATGAAATTTACTGCTAATGATGGCTCAAAACGTCAATTTTTTTTGATGTTTGGTAGAACAGACGGTGACATCGAGGTTAATGGTCGCTACATAAAAGATAGCAAAGTGTCTGATAACCGAACAGAGGGTTATTGTGTTTCATGGGAATATGATGAAAAACAGAGAACGATTACAGATGACCTCTGCACCATTGAAATTAAGGATGATATTATAGCTTGTTTTAATGATAATATCAGTGCTGAATTTTGTGGTTCATTTCCTGAATATTCTCTGAATATTATGGAAGCTGGTAAAAAGTTTTGTTCTCTGACGATAAAGAAACCTGAAAATACTGAATTCATTTCCGAGTTGTCAGAGCAATTCAAAGGTTTGTTTGGTTTTCGCTTAGCTAACCTTTATTTTGATTTCGAAGGTCAGCTTTCTTGTAACGATTTCTCAGGTAAATGTTATGCTCAAAAGGTCATAGTAGTTGGTCCGTTCATTCCATGGAAATGGTCAAGGATAGTTTTCAGGAATGGTTCTATATTGACTTATTTTGTACCCTCGATTGAGGTAATGGGGGTGGAATATGATATTTACAATTCTATGAGTTTTTACGATTCCATGACTCAGAAAATGCACTATTTCGAAAAGGTTAGTGTTCATGAATATCCTTCAGAGAAAGAAGATAAAAGGTGGATTGTTACTGCTGAAGGAAATAAGGTATTTGTAGTCATGAAAAGCTACTGTAAAAAGTCATTCAGCTTCAGGAAAGATTTTGATTTTAAATACATTGAAAATCTTGTAGAAGTCATTGATCTTAAAATCGAAACTAATTATGATGTAATTACACTGGATACTACTGGAAGTGGCCAGGGAATGGTGGAAGACACATCGGGATTTGTGATCTAATACGGAATTGGTAAAGGAGCGCAGATCTATGGATTGTAGCAAACTATACTTGGTGATTTTATTTGCGCCTTCTTTGATGTACTTTACAGTAATGCTGCACAATATATTGTGAAATCGGTGACCTTGTATGTATTTTAGTATACTACAGAGATACTTGATAGTAAAACGATACAAGAAAATAATAGAGATTTTGCTAAAGATCGCAATAATCAATACATCTATTATATATTTTATTGTATCGTATTATAATCTTATATAAAAATAGGAGAATCGGTATGAACCTTAGTATACTACGCAAATACTCAATGATAAAAAGGTACAAAAAAATAATAGATATTTTGATAAAATATGAATTTGACTATCTTGTTGATCAGTTGAAACTTCGTCCGTTTCACATTCACATCTTAGATTCAAATAAACTCTATACATCAAAAGAAGAAGCAGTATCACGTCCTGAAAGATTACGGGAAGTACTTGAAGAACTTGGTCCTACCTATGTGAAATTAGGACAAATACTCAGTGTTCGTAAGGATTTGATACCGCTTGAATATGCAGATGAATTTGCAAAACTTCAGGACAATGTCCCTTCATTTGCATTGGAAGATGTTGAATATGTAATTCAAGATGAGTTGGGAGCCACTCTTGATGATTTATTTGAAACTTTTGAACGTAAACCAATGGCAGCTGCATCTATAGGTCAGGTACATAGAGCTAAGTTGAAAGATGGTATGAATGTGGTTGTTAAAATCCAACGTCCACATGTCAATAAAATTATTGAAACAGATCTGGATATTATGAATAGTCTTGCCAGACTTGCTGAAGAACGTGTTCAGGCTGCCAAGCAATATGGATTGGTCAAAATTGTAGATGAGTTTTCAAGATCAATTCGTACTGAACTCGACTACACACAAGAAGCTCAATATATTGAACGTTTCTCTTATAATTTCAAAGATGAAAAGTCAGTCTACATTCCAAAAGTATACTGGAACTATAGTAGTCAAAAGATTTTGACGCTTGAATATATCGATGGCATTAAAGCAAATGATTTTCAATCACTTGACAAATTAGGATATGATCGAGAAAAAATAGCAATGATTGGTTCCAACGCCTTTATGAAACAGATATTTGAAGATGGTTTATTTCATGCAGATATTCATCCTGGTAATGTTTTTATATTGGACAATGAAACTATTGCACTGATTGATTTTGGCATGGTTGGTCGGTTGTCGAATGACCTTCAAAATGGATTTATTGATGCACTCTTCGCAATGACAAAGGGTGATGTTGAGCAGTTTGTAGAAATTATGTATGAGTATGATGTTATTGGAAGTGATGCAGATACTCAGAGATTAAAAAATGATATTGAAACATTCTTAGATAAATACTACGGCAGATCTTTAAAGCAAATGGATGCAGCATCAATGATTAGTGATATATTCGTTATATTGCAAGAACATCATGCAAAACTTCCACCAAATGTTGCTTTACTTTTAAGGGGAACAATTATGATTACAGGATTTGGTTCTCAGCTGATGCCCGATTTTAATCTGGCACTTGTTTTTGAACCACATGCAAAAAAATATATGAAAAAACGTTTGAGTCCTAAGAATATTACAAATTCAGCATTAAAGAATGTACCGAAATATTCTCGTGTACTGCACAAAATGCCGATGCAGATATCACAAATTCTGTCTTTAATAGAAAAAGGTGAACTAAATATCAAATTCAGGCATAATGAACTTGAAACATTACCTCAAGAAATTAATGATGCAAGTAATCGTATTGCATTTAGTTTTATTGTGTCAGCCATAATAATAGGTTCATCATTGATTTTGCAAACTGATATGGAACCACTCGTCTGGGGCGTTCCATTTCTTGGAGTCTTTGGATTTATCATAGCTTTCCTTTTAGGAATGGGGTTTGTTATCTCTATTCTCAAAACGGAACGTATTTACAATTAGATTCATTCATCTAAGCTTAAAAGCGATAAACAGTAATCTTCCAACGACATCAGAAATGAAAAACATAGAAAAAAAATAAATCATTTAAATGCATTGTATAACAACCAGGCAGAATTATTAGTGCATATATGTCAATGGTATATCGTTAAAAATAACGCTATTTATTTTTGAATACTAAATAAGTAGTTAAAGTTGATGATTTATTAATTTCCACATATGCTTGTAAATCTTTTAGAGTATGTAAGGTAACGACATTAATGACAAGGTAAAGTAAACTTTATTTATACAATTAGAAGATGTGATGTACAAGTACAACTAGATGTTTAATTATAAATATTATTTATTGATGACTGCAAATAATGGTAATAGATTACATGTTGATATGATGTTGTCCTCTTCAATTTTATTAAATATAGTGCATAATATCGAAGAGGAAGTTTCATCTACTTTCGGATGTACTGAAAATAGACCGCCTTTACAGGTGATCAAAAGCTTAGGTACTTCTACTTTTCTTTTTCCTCGATTATCGGCAATACATCATTATACAGATAATCATCCATATTCTCAGATTTGATCCTGCTGAAATCCTCCTCAATATCTTCAGATGACAGAATAATTTCCTTGACTATAGAGAAGAAGAAGAAAGCAACAAAGGCGGCGCTCAAAGCCAGAACTACCCGTTCAAGAGGATACAGGAGTACTGCTGATTTGAACATTTCGGCTTTCAGATCGAATATATAAGCATAAGCAATGCTGCCAATCATATGGTCTGACAGGACACCAATTAAAGCTGCAAAGAAGAGTGATACAAATATATAGGTCCTTGAATGGATGGATTTTATGCTGTTCTTTTCAAAGATCAAGAAAGCCACAAGAACTACAACATGGAACCAGGGATAGAAATACGCATCTCTGCCCACCTCAAGTAGATACCATGCTATTATAAGAGTTCCGAATATGCCCAGAGCTGCCTTTTGCTGCCTGTTGACTATCAGGCCGGATACCACCGAAGCAAGCATTATGAAGAAAGGTGAAAGCATCCTGAAAGCATCCCTGCTTATGTACCCCGGATTATTTAGTTCATGTAGGAACAGACCAGCAAAGGAGACTGCAGCACCCCACAAAGGTCCGTAAAGCATACCATTGAGCGAACCAAAGGCGACGATCGAACTTATCCTTGTACCTTCAATCCCTATTACACCTGTCAGGTCAGGCAGATAGCTTGAAAAGTATGTCAACACAACACCAAACAGAAGATAGATAAAACTAATATTTTTCTTTACTTTTATTTTTTGCAGCATTGGTGGCATATCAGAAC
>JAALLR010000177.1_pt1 | contig 20899 bp, 18 predicted proteins | sample 7245931 | NCBI WGS metagenome assembly JAALLR01 (sample SAMN13049201, study PRJNA578106) | oil field metagenome | isolation source: filtered produced water from oil reservoir B9 | place: USA:offshore Texas | collected 2016 | reverse complement strand
GCCGAAGTTAATACTATCACATTATCCCTATTTTTGTCAATTGCTTTGTTGTTAACTATTCCTTTCTTGTTCCTTAACCTCTTCCACCTTTTCAGGCGTGCATTTGTTTTTAATTCATTTATATCGTTACTTATATGTATGTAGTAATATATTTATTTAATCTTAATCATGAATATTTTGTTTGATTACCAAATAATGATATAATAATAATTGGTAAATGCTATTTTATAAGGGAGTGAATCGATGAGAGAAAAAAAGATTTTAAATCTTTTGGGTTTTGCTTCTCGAAGTAGGTCTTTTGTTTTCGGAAAAGATGGAATTAGAGCTTATATTCGGGGAAATCAGAAAAACAAGATAATTATTATTGCATCTGACACTGGAGACGCGGTTAAAGAAGATACTGTTAAAAGATGCAAGAGCCACGGTATTATATATTATATCCTTAAAGATTATAATAAAGAAGATTTATCTAATGCAATGGGTAAATTAGAGATTAGCGTAGTAGGCGTAACTGATGAGAACCTTGCTGCAGGAATTATTGACTTAGTAAAAAACGGAGGTGAAAATGATGCCAAAGATCAGAGTATATGAATTAGCAAAAAAATTAGATTATAATTCTAAAGATTTAGTTGAAATTCTTAAAAATGAATTGGATATTGATGTTAAAAGTCATATGAGTACTTTAGAACAAGACACAGTTGAGGCTATTGAAGATCTTCTTGATCCTTCTAAAAATAAAGAAGAGAAAGCAAAGAAATCTGAGAAATCAAAAAAACAAGAAAAATCCAAAAAGAAAAAGGCTGCTCCTAAAAGTGCACAACAAAATAAAAAAGAAGAGCCTGTAGAAAAAGAAGAAGAAAAACAATCAATAGGTGAGATAAATTTAACACCTTCTGAATTGACTTTAGATAAAATTGCTAAGAAACTCAGTGTTGATCAAAATGATATCATTAAGAAAGCTTTTATGGAAGGAAAGATGCTAAGACCAGGTCAAGAATTAAGCCCTACAGAAACTGAAGAAATTGGGCTTTTATACGAGACTGTTATTAACTTTGTGGAAGAAGAAAAGAAAGAAGAAGAGTTGGATAATGAATTGGTAGATTATTGGAATAAAGTTTACGAAGAACAAAAAGACTCTTTAAAAACAAGGCCACCAGTTGTAACTGTTATGGGACATGTTGACCATGGTAAGACTACTTTGTTGGACAACATTAGAAATACTAAAGTTGCAGAGGGAGAAGAAGGCGGTATAACTCAGAGTATCGGTGCTTACCAATTAGAGTACAATGATAAGAAAATCACTTTTATTGATACTCCAGGGCATGAGGCTTTCACCGAAATGAGGGCAAGAGGGGCTCAAGCAACTGACATCGTTGTTTTAATCATTGCAGCGGATGATGGGGTTATGCCACAAACAATAGAAGCGTATAACCATGCTAAAGATGCTAAGGTTCCTGTTATAGTTGCCATCAATAAGATAGATAAACCTAATGCAAATGTTGAGTTGACAAAACAACAAATGGTTGCAAAATTAAATCTTATTCCAGAAGACTGGGGTGGAGATACTATAACAGTTCCAATTTCTGCAATTTCTAAAGAAGGTATTGACGAATTGCTTGAAATGATTTCTCTTGTATCTGAAATGGAAGAGATCAAATGTAAACCAAATGGTCAAGCAAGAGCTGTTATTATAGAATCTAAATTAGATAAATTTTTGGGGCCTGTTGCAACTGTTATTGTCAAAGATGGTATTCTTAAAACTGGTGATTATTTTATTGCTGGCTCTACTTATGGAAAAGTGAGAAGGATGATTGATGACCAAGGTAGAACTATTAAAAAAGCTTTACCATCAACACCTGTACAAGTTTTAGGGTTTAACGAAGTTGCAGATACCCACAGTATTTTATACGTTACAAATTCTCTTAATCAAGCCAGAGAGATTTCTGGGAAGAAAAAAGAAAAGGAAGACTTAGCAAATCAAAACATAAATAAAAAGCATGTTAAATTAGAAGATTTCATGAAAATGATGGAAGGAAACCAGAAGAAAGTTTTGAATATTATTTTAAAAGCGGGAACTTTTGGAGAAATTGAAGCTTTGAAGAATTCAATTAACAAACTTCAAAACCCTGATATTGATATTGATATTGTTCATGCAGGTATTGGTACAGTTACAACATCTGATATTATGCTTGCTTCAGCTTCTGATGCTGTTGTTATGGGCTTTAGAGTCAAAGTAGATAACAAGGCTAAAAAAGATGCTGAAAAGGAAGGAATTCAAATCAAAAGATATGATATAATCTTTCAATTGATTGATGAACTTAAGAAAGCACTTCAGGGTATGCTTGAACTTGAAGAAAAAGAAGAAAATACAGGTTCTGGTAAAATAAAAGAAGTCTTTAAAATCAAGAAAGTTGGAAATGTTGCTGGTGTCATTGTTGAAGATGGATACGTTGAAAGAGATGGAGGAGTAAGAATTTACAGAAACGGTTCTTTACTACAAGACGTTAAAATCGAAAGCTTGAAACATTACAAAGATGAAGTAAAAAGAATCGAAGCACCTCAAGAAGGCGGTATAAAATTTGAAAACTTTGATGATTTCAACGCAGGAGATGAATTAGAATTTTATAAAAACATTCAATTCGAAAGACAAATTGAATTTGATAATTCAAAAGATAGATAACAATTTATTGAAAAAACCCCGGTTAATTCCGGGGTTTGTTAATATTGGAGGAGAATTATGTATTTATTGGGGATAACAACTTTTTTAGTTGTTTGGCAAATTATTTCTCTTTTTTATACAAATCTTACTTTGCCCGGGCCTATTATAACCGTTGAAACCCTTTTTAACTTAATCGGTGATATGACTTTTTGGACTCAGTTTTTAAATACATTTTTAAAGAGTTTAACGGGACTTGTAATAAGTTTGGGAGTTGGAGTTCCTCTTGGCTTTTTTGCAGGGCTCAACAAGAAATTCGACGATTTTATTAGACCTGCTGTCATGTTTTTTCAAGGTGCCCCCATAGTTTCTTATATAGCTATTTCGATGCTTTGGTTTGGTATTGGCTTTTATACCCCTGTTTTTGTAGCTTTTGTGGTTATATTCCCAACCATAGTTTTTAACATTTCAAACGGGATAAGATCAACAGACAAAAACCTTATAGAAATGGCAAAGTTGTATAAAATACCTCAAAGTTTGATCAGAAAGTACATTTACTTTCCATCTATAATCCCTTTTGTCGTATCAACTTTAAAAATAATTTCTGGGACTTTGTGGAGAGCTGTTGTAGTGGGAGAATTTCTGGCAGGTGCTTATGGAATAGGTTATTCACTGTCTCTTTCTAAAGCTACTCTTAACACGGAAGAAGTTTTTGCATACACCATCTTTTTAATCGCAGTGGGGATTATCTTTGAAAAATCTCTTTTGAAAATAAATTTAAACCCAAAGATAAAGATAAAAAAGAATATAGAAGTTACACATAATGAAAAGACTGATAATTTAAAAGATATTGAGTTGGATAATGTAACTTTTTCGTATAATGATACAAATGTTATTCAAAATTTGAATATGAAAATTGAAAAAAACAAGACTACAGCTTTAATAGGTGAATCTGGAAGTGGAAAGACGACTATCCTGTATTTATTATCCAAAATTAGAAAAGGTTTTACTGGAAATATTAAAAACGTTCCTGAAAAGGTCTCTTTTGTGTATCAAGATGACAGACTCATTCCTTGGTTGAACGTAAACGATAATATAAAAATAGTAAATCCAAACTTAGAAGACAGAGATATTGAAAAATATCTATCCATGATGGGTATAGAGGAAAAACAATTTATATATCCAGAAAAATTATCTGGGGGGATGAAAAAGAGGGTTAACATTGCAAGGGCTCTCGCGTACAACCCAAAATTACTTTTGTTAGACGAGCCTTTTTCTTCTTTGGATTTGAAAACCAAGTACAATTTGATAGAAGATTTGAAAAAGATTTTTTCTAACGACAATATAACCAGTCTTATAGTTTCTCACGATCCCTATGAGATTTCAGAAATTTCGGATAGAATATATTTACTGAGTTCAAAAGAAAAAAATATTATTTGGGAACAAGATTTAGAAAACGAAGAAAAAGAAAATTTGGCAAATATAATCAAAGATAGAATAATAAACGGAGGATGAGTATGGATAAAATAAAGACTATTATATTTGATTTAGATGGAACCCTTGTCAACACAATTAACGTTACTATACCTGCTTTCGAAAATGTTATAAAGGATTTGAAAGAGAAAAATATGATAGAGTATTTACCAGACAAAAAAGAAATAATGAAATACATAGGTTATCCCATAGATCAGATCTTTACTAATTTATACGATAGCAATGATAAAAAACTTATCGAAGAATCAGTTAGACTTTTAGATCATTACGAAGAAATCATTATAGAAAACAACGACAACATTTTTTTTGATGGTGTTATTGAAGTTCTTGATTATCTCAGTAAGAAAGGATATAAGATGATGGTTTTGTCTAACTGCAACACAACTTACCTCAACAGTATTTTAAAAAAAGGTATTGAAATTTATATAGATGAACCATACTGTTCCGAGATGTTTGACTGGAAAGACAAAGAAGAAGTGATGAAGAAGGTTATCGACCTGAACAAAAAAGAAGAGTACGTGATGGTGGGAGACAGAAAACACGATATAAAGGCTGCGAAAGACAATGGAATTAAATCTATAGGTTGTGATTATGGCTATGGACAACATGAGATCAATTCAGCAGATATAATTATTAAAGATATAAAAGAGTTAATTGACATTTTTTAAAACATTTTTAAGTTTGAACGTTAACATTTAAGATTTTTTTAAGTACATAGATTAATAATATTACCAGAAAACATTAGATATAGGAGGTGTAAAAATGAAAAAATTATTAGTTGTTATAACAGTTTTTGTTTTGAGTTTGAACGTTTTTGCAGCTGTAAACGCAGATGTTGAAAGTCCTTTTATAAAAGTGGCAGAAGAAGCTGGGCCTGCTGTTGTTAGTATTGAAGCGAAAGGCAAACAATCAATGGGAATAGATCCATATTTTGAAGATTTTTTTAGAAGGTTCTTTGGTGAAATTCCTCAACAAAATAGAGAATTTCAAAGTCTTGGTACTGGATTCATTTTTGATGAAGAAGGATACATAATTACAAATTATCATGTTGTTGAGAACGCATCAAATATAAATGTAACTATGACAAATGATAATTCTTTTGAGGCAAAATATATTGGTGGAGATAGCAACCTTGATTTGGCTATCTTAAAGATAGAAACAGATAGAAAATTACCAACTGTTGAACTTGGCGATTCGGACAATTTAAAAATAGGACAATGGGCTATAGCAATAGGTAATCCGCTTGGATTCAGCCATACTATCACAACCGGTGTTGTTAGTGCATTTAACAGAAAAATCCAAAAACCCGATGGCTCAGGATATTATGTTGATTTAATTCAAACAGATGCAGCCATTAACCCTGGTAATTCAGGAGGACCACTTTTGGATATTCACGGAAGGGTTATAGGTATCAACACCGTTATTGTTAACCCTACACAAGGTGTTAACCTTGGTTTTGCAATACCAATAAACTTGGCTAAAAGATTTGCTTATTCCTTAATCGAAGACGGATCTTTCCAAAGAGCTTATTTAGGAGTTTATTACGGTGATGTCAATGAATCTCTTCAAAAAGCTCTTGGATTAAAAGTTAGCAAAGGCGCTTATATTAACGACGTTGTAGATGGTTCAGCTGCTGACAAAGCGGGTATAAAAGCTGGAGATGTTATAACAAAAGTTGGAAACAATGATATCGAAGATGGAGCAGAATTGGCATCTGTTTTGCGAACTTACAAAGCGGGAGAAGAAGTAACTATAACAGTTAATAGAAATGGAGAAAAATTAGAACTTAACTTAGTTTTAGGCAAAGCAGAAGATGTTGCAAAAGAAACTTCTGAAAGTTATTTTGGACTAAAAGTTAGAAATTTACAAAATAGCGATTATAACAAATTAGATTTATCCAAAGACATCAAAGGTATAGTTATTGAAGAAGTTACAAATCAAAACTATATTTACGGTGTGAAAGCTGGAGATGTTATATCTCAGATAGCAATCAACGGTAACTACCATAATATTAGTAATGTTGAAGATTGGGAAGAAATAGCAAGCTCAATTGAGAAAAATTCTTATGTTGCTTTGATAATTCACAGACAAAATATTAGATATGTAGTAAAATTTTTCTATAAATGATATTAGCATAAACCCCGCTTAAAAGCGGGGTTTTTTATTATAAATTTTGTATTTTCCAACTTTCAACATTGATCTTTCAACTGATTAACATTCTTTGTCTATGCTTTCTATTAATTCAACGAATTTGTCGGTAACTTTTTCAACTTCATTGTAATCTTTTCCTTCAATCATTACCCTTATTTTATGTTCAGTTCCAGAAGCCCTAACGACTATTCTAAGATCATCTCTTTCTGAATATTTGCATTTCATCTTTTCTATCCTTTCATCAAGCATAACAGCCTTTTTATCCTTAACAGAAACGTTTTTTAGTAATTGAGGAAATGACGGTATTTCCGATACAAGCTCATCTAAACTTTTACCAAAGTAAGTTAAAGTCTCCAATGTTTCCAATGCAGTGATTAGTCCATCTCCTGTGGTAGATCTATCCAAGAATATTATATGCCCTGATTGTTCTCCACCAATGTTTATTTCATCCTCAAGCATTTTTCTTAAAACGTATTTATCCCCCACAGAAGTTCTCTTGAGGAGGATATCGTTTGATTTCAAAAACTCTTCGAATCCAAGATTGCTCATGACTGTTGAAACAATGCTATCTTTCGAAAGCCTTCCCTGCTTTTTCATTTTTAAAGAGTTTATAGCCATAAGTTTGTCACCATCTACAAGATTACCTTTTTTATCTAAAAAAAGGCATCTATCTGCATCTCCATCAAACAAAATACCAAGGTCGTATCCATCCGTTTTTACCTTTTTGGATAAAAATCCTGGTTCAGTAGATCCACATTCTTCGTTTATGTTGAACCCATTAGGTTTGTTGTTAAAAATATCATACTTTAGCGACATTCTACCAAAGAGATCTTTCAAAATACTTCCAGCAGCACCATGCCCCACGTCTATTGCACTTTTCAACTCACTTCTAATTTCTCCGTAACAGCCTAAAAGGTAGTCTATATATTCATTTTTTGATTTAGAATTTTTCACAGTACCAATTTCTCCATAGGGAGAATATTCCATGTTTTCAGACAAAATCAATTTTTCCAAATCAACTTCTTCTTCATCTGGTATCTTATACCCTTCAGCAATAACTTTCAGCCCATTGTAAATAGATGGGTTATGAGAAGCAGAAATCATAATTCCTATGGCCTTTTTTTTGTTTGTTAAATATGACAAAGTTGGTGTTGGGACAACTCCGAGTGTTTCCACTTTCATACCTGCAGATATAGCACCTGTAGATATGGCTTTTTCAAACATATCACCTGAATTTCTCGTGTCTTTTGCTATCATCAAAGTTTTATATTTTCCAGAATAAAGTCTTGCAACTGCGTTCCCAACTTTCATCGCAAGATCTACTGTTAACTCTTCGTTCACTATTCCCCTTATTCCATCAGTTCCAAATAATCTTTTCAAATTATTCACTCCCTTGAATTTTACTATAACCATTATACATCAAAAACCCGAGCATTAAAATGCCCGGGTCGAAATTATTATTAATATTGTTATCCTTTTATAGCTCCAGAAGTCAAACCTTCTACAATCTTATTCTGGAATATAAGAACCAGCAAAACTAAAGGAACTGTGATTATAACAGATGCCGCCATAAGCTGTCCCCAAGGTTGTTCATATTGTGATGCTCCAGTGAACATTGATATAGCTACTGGAACTGTGAACATTTCTGGGTTTATGACAAATGTCAAAGCAAACATGAATTCGTTCCAAGCTTGTATAAAAGTCAAAAGACCTGTTGTAACTATTGCTGGAATGGATAGAGGAATAACTATTTTATACAAAGTTTGGAATTTGTTACATCCATCTATATAAGCGGATTCTTCAACAGACTTTGGCAGATCTCTGAAGAAGTTCTGCAAAATCCAGGTCGTCAGTGGCAAAGTAATAGCTGTATAAGGAATGATAAGTCCTGGGTATGTGTCTATAAGTCCCATACTTCTCAAAAGTTGATACAAACCACCAAGTATAGAAACTTGAGGGAACATACTAACAGCCAGAATACTTCCCATAATCAAAACTTTTCCAGGAATTTTCAACCTTGCAACAGCATAACCAGCAAATGATCCGAGCACTAATGAAAACAATGTTGTTGAACCTGCAACTATAATTGAGTTCAAGATATTTCTTAAAAAGTTGTGTTCTCTAAAAACTCCGATGTAGTGGTCAAATGTCCACTCAGGAGGTAAAAGGCTGAAATCCTTTGTAAACAAGAATGTGTTGGATGTAAAAGAACTTCTTATAGCCCACCAAAAAGGAAAAACAAAGTATATGAAAATTACTACTACAAAAATATATAAAAATGTTTTTTCTATATTTTTCTTTGATCTCATCCCTAATTTCATCGAATCACCCCCTAATCTAATTTAAGATTCATTGATTTAATATAAATAAGAGTAAATACACCAATTAATAAAAATATTATTACTGAAAGGGCTGATCCATATCCAAATAACCCTCTGGGTGAGAATATATTATCCATAAGCAAACTTCTGTTGTAAACGGATAACGTTTCTGTGTCTTGACTACCTGGAGTCATGATATATACTATGTCAAAAACTCTCAGTGCATCAAGAGTTCTAAAAATTAGTGTAACGGCAATTGTTGGTTGCAATATTGGGAGTGTTATACTTGTAAACTGTCTCCATTTACTTGCTCCATCAATCCTGGCAGCTTCGTAAAGTTGACTTGGAATTGTTTGTAACCCTGCTAACAACAACAAAGCAACAAATGGCGTTGTTTTCCAAACGTCTACAGAAACAATCGCGTTCATTGCAAGTGATGGATCTGCAAGGATAGGTGTACCTTCTTCTAATATTCCCAAACTGTATAATAGATTACTTATAACTCCGTAATTATCGTTGTACATCCATCTCCACATTTGAGATGATATAACAGTAGGAACTGCCCATGGGATAAGCATAGCAGCTCTCATAAAACCTCTTCCTTTGAATTTTGCATTCATCAGCAATGCAACACCCAAACCAATTAAAAATTCTAATAATACTGATAAAACAGTAAAATAAATGGTATTCCACAATGAACTTAAAAATCGGGCATCTTGAAAGAGCCTTATATAATTCCCCAACCCTAAAAATTCTCTTTCAAAACCTGGCCTTAATGACCAACTAAAAAAACTATCGTATATAGTTTGGATTAAAGGTATAAAGGCAGTTATAGAAATTGCGAATATAGTAGGTATTATCAACCAGAAAGCAAGACGCATATCTTTTTTATTATATTTTTTTACTTTCATAAGCCACCTCCGAGAATATTTAAAAAAGACGGTAAGACGGAATAATTCCGCTTACCGCCTGTTTGTATTAAATTACATTAATTCTTTTAATTGTTTTTCTAAATCGTTGACAGCTTGTTCAGCATCTTTTTGTTGGTTGATTACGTTGTATGTTTCATTCCAAATTATTCTTGATACTTCTGGATAAATTGGTGTAACTGGTCTTGGTTCTGCATTAATAAATACATCATAAAGATCTACCATGAATGGGATTTCTTTAGCTAATTCTTCTGTTTGGTATACTGATTCTCTTGTTGGATTTTGTCCAGCAACTATAGCTTTTTTTAATTGTTGTTCTGGTGAAGTCAAAAATTTAACAAATTTTTTAGCAGCTTCTAATTGAGCGCTTGAAGCATTTCCATTTATAGCTAAATTCCATCCACCTAATGTTGCTGAATGTCTTCCTCCTTCAATGTCACCTTTAGGAAGTGGAGCAATTCCAACTTTTCCAGCTGTAGGTGATGATGGATCTTGAATTAAAGGCCATGCATAAGGCCAGTTTCTCATAAATACAGCATCTCCATTTTGGAATAATCTTCTTGCTTCTTCTTCCATATATGTTGTAACACCTTTTCTTGTAGTACCTTCTTCAACTAATTTGTCCATCATTTCTAATGCTTGAATAGCTCTTTCTTTGTATTCTTCATTACCTATTACAACTTCTCCATTTTCTATGATCATACCACCATATGAATGTATAAATTCCATAACATTACATGTTAAACCTTCGTAAGAAGTTCCTTGCCAGATAAATCCATCGATTCCTTCTTTTTCAGAAATTTCTTTACCTATTTCATTTAATTCTTCCCATGTTTCTGGTACATCATATCCATATTTGTCTAATAAGTCTTTTCTGTAATATAATAAACCAGCATCTGTAAACCATGGTATTGCAACAATTTTATTGTTGTAGGTAACTGATTTAACTGTACCTGGTAAAAATTTGTCTAATTCAAAATAGTCATAGTCATCTGTTAAATCAGCGACAAATGGTTCAAATTCTGCTGGCCAAATAACATCGACCATTAAAATTGTTGGATCAGGTGTTCCCGATGCCAAATATGTAACATAAAGGTCATGCCTTGATGTTGAACTGTTTGGCATTGGTAATACTTTTACTGTTATGTCTGGATTTTCCTTGTGAAATTGTTCTACTTGTTGATAAAGCAATTCTAATTCTTTACCAACTGCACCAGCTGCAATTGAAACTTCAACTGCAAATGCACTTACTACAAAAACAACTGCTAATAAAAGCACTAAGGCTTTTTTCATAGTTGAAACACCTCCCTGAGTATTGTGTTGATTTATTTTCATTCAACAGTACTATTATAAATATTGTTACAGAGTATTAAAAACGTTACTTAGTTTGATGAATTACATATAATGCCGATTATTGTTTATTATTCTCTATTATTTAACGATTTTGCAGTTTATCTAATAAAATTTTTTTTGATATAATTGAAATTGAAAGAAATAATTTTTCTTATAAGTGAGGAGATAAATATGTTTGACTTCATTTCTTTTGGAGAAATTCTTATAGATATGATTTCTACAGATTATGTGAACGGATTAAAAAATTCAAATGTTTTTGAAAAACACTTTGGGGGTTCTCCTGCAAATATAGCAATGAATATATCTTCTCAAGGTTTTTCAACTTCTGTCATTTCAAAAATAGGTAACGATCCTTTTGGAGATTACATATTAAGTAGAATGAAAAAATCAAAGGTAAACACTGATTTTATTAAAATAGACGATGATTATAATACTGATATCGTTTTTGTTCTTAAATCACAGTTTTCACCAGAATTTTATCCTTACAGATCATCATCTTTGAATCTTGAAGTGAATGATGAAGCAATTGAAGCTGTTAAAAATGCAAAAATATTTCATTTCTCAACATGGTCTTTATCATCTGATAATAATCTTGAAATACTTCTTAAACTTTTAAAAGTTGCAAAAGAAAATGATACTTATGTTGGTTTCGACCCAAATTACCGTAAAATTCTTTGGCATTCATCTATAGACATTCAAAACGCCATGAAGATAATTTTGCCTTACTGTGATTTGGTAAAACCTTCTGATGATGACGCGAAATATATTTTCGGAGAAAGGTCTATAGACAAATACATAGAAATATTCCATGAGTTGGGGACTAAAAACGTCATTTTGACGCTTGGAAAAGATGGTTCAATAGTATCAAGCGGAGAAGAAAAAAGGTCTCAACCGAGCTTTGCAAAAGAGGTAGTTGATACAACCGGAGCTGGAGACGCTTTTTGGTCTGGTACTTATATAGGTTTCATAGAAAATTTTGATATATTCAACGCTGCAAAACTTGGAAATGCCTTTTCTGCTGAAAATTTGAAAAAAGTTGGAGCTGTTTTAAGGCTTAAAAATTATCACGATTTGATAGACAAATATATTCAAAAAGGAGGGTGATTATGAAAGTAGGATTTTTAAATCCCCAGGGTAATTTTGACAACGAAGACTCTTATCTGACTGAACATCCCGATTTTGGTGGTCAGTTAATATATGTAAAGGAACTGGCAAAATCTCTCTCCAAATTGGGCGTTCAAGTGGATATTATAACGAGGCAAATCAAAGACAAAGAATGGCCGGAATTTGAAGATAAATTGGCATATTATGAAGGGTTTGAAAACGTAAGGATTGTAAGAATCCCTTTTGGTGGAGACAAATTTATAAACAAAGAGAACTTGTGGTATCACATTGATGAATTCACTGACAACATAATCAAATTTTATGATAAAGAAGGGTTACCAGACTATTTTACAACTCATTATGCAGACGGAGGTTATTCTGGTTATCTCCTAAAAAAGAAAACTGGAATCCCTTTCACGTTCACAGGGCATTCTCTTGGTGCACAAAAGATGGATAAGATGAAGATTGACACGGATAATTTTCTCAAGTATGACAAAACATATCATTTCAGCAAGAGAATTGCTGCTGAGAGGATTTCCATGAAATATAGCACAAAAATTATCACATCAACCGATCAGGAGAGAAAAGAACAATATTCACACAGTTTATATTCCGGGGCTATAGATGCCAACAAATTAGATAAATTTGAGATTATTCCACCAGGTGTGAACATAGATATTTTTAACGATAAAGATAAAATAAAAGACAGTACAAAAAGGTACATAGATGATATAGTGGGCGATAATACTAAACCTTTTATTATATTATCCAGCAGACTGGATGCAAAGAAAAACCATATAGCCATGATAAAAGCCTATGCCGGAAATGAAGAGCTACAGAAGAGGGCTAATTTAGGATTTTTCTTGAGAAATATAAAAGATCCCTATAACCTGGAAAAAATACCTGAAAAAGAAAGAGAAATATTAAAACCAATCATAAAAATCATTAAAGAAAAGAATCTTGAAGATAAAATATTTTTCTTTGATTTCAGATCTCAAAAAGAGTTGGCAGATGCTTACAGATATTTCAGTGGTTTGAACTCTGTTTTTTCTTTGACGGCATTTTATGAACCTTTTGGCCTTGCTCCTATAGAAGCTGCTGCATGCGGTCTTGCAATTGTAGCAACGAAAAATGGTGGGCCCGCTGAAATTTTCAACGAGGAAACTGGAGTTTTAGTGGATCCAGAAAACGAAAGAGATATTGCAAAAGGCTGTTTAAACGCTTTGGATAATATTGAAATTTTGAAATTGAACGTTAAAAAATTAGTCTACGACAAGTACACATGGGATAAAACTGCTGAAAAGTATTACGAAGTTTTGAAAAGCATGAAAGATGTGGACAAAGAGATAAAAGAAGAAAAATTGGATGCAAAAAAGGTTATTATAGAATATTTATCAAAAAAATAGATGGCATTTGCCATCTATTTTTTAAAAGTTAAACGATCCACCTAAATGAATCTTATTTTTAAAAATATCGTCATCTTGATCGTAATACTCTATGTATGAAATCTTCATACCTGGCATGAAGAAATAGGAAAATTCATATTCAAATTCTGTTTCTTCATCAAACAAGTCTTCAAAAACTTCAACAAAATCTAAAGAATCTAAATTTCTTCTATAATATCCGTACAACTCAAAAGGATACTCTGAAAAAGGAGAGTTTATTCTTAAATCACCAAATAGTTCTTGGTTTGAAATAGAACTAAAATCAAAAGTCATGTCATATGAATATCTTGCATTAAGTGCTATTAAATCTGTATATTCGAAAACCAAATCATACAACCCTCCAAGACTTGATTCTGTTTTACTTAACAATTGTTCATGTTTGCTTACATTAGTTGTTTGCCCAATGTATTCATAGTCTTCATCTACATACGAAAGAACTGCGTGTGGAGAAATATATATCACAGGTAAAGCTCTGAAAGAAAAATATTCACTGTTGAATCCTCCACCTGCTCCCATTAAAAATCCTGATTCTGCATCAAAATCTACAGAAGTTGCAGCTGGAGATGTGAAAATATAACCACTTTCTACTCCTGCAAACAAGCCACCTAAATCTTTGTATATCCCAATGTTGGCGACCAAATCATTTTTCCATTCGGAGTAAAGCTGGTTGGTTCCAACCATTACACTGAGATCAATTCCGCTTATGTTGAGCGCACCTTCCAAAAAAGAAAATTTAGATTGGTTCCCTATTTCAAACGGACTCAATTTGTATATTTCAAAAGGTATATGCCCAGAAATGTAAGCTGTATCATAACTTCCCAATCTTATATCAACAGCCTTTGTCATAGGTTTGGTATATCTGTACATGACAGTTCCCATACCAAAGGAATATCTTGGCATGTAACCATATCTAAACCCAAAGTTATTGAAATCAAATTCAACAAGATTTATGTTGAATGCATTTATCAAATTAGTGCTATCTTCTGTATTTTCATATCTTGGCTTACCATAATAAAAAGTTCCACCTATTTCACTCTGATAAGCCTCAAAACCAACACCTATTTTGACTGTATCGAATTCAAAAATTGGAGTGACAGAATAAAAAAGATTTTCTTCTTCTTCTGTTTCTATCGTTGTGAATATTGGGACTACTGTAAGCCCAAAAGAAAATGATAAAACAAAAACACTTAACAGCCCTATTAAAACTATAATTTTTTTCATATTTCTTCCTCCTCTTTTCTTAAGTCTTTAGCTGCTTTTTCGGGTGAAACAGTGTTAATATAAAACCCTGTCCCCCATTCAAATCCAGCAATATTAGTTAACCTCGGTATAATTTCAAAATGCCAGTGATAAAACTCATTGGTGTCTTCGGCAAACGGTGCTGTGTGCAAAACAACGTTAAACGGGGGATCTTTTAAAACCCTTTTAAACCTTCTGAAAAGGTTGTAAAAAACTCCAGCCAGTTCAGTTATTAGTTCATCGTCTTTTTCAAGTTCTCCAAAATTATCGCTGTGGAACTTTGGAATTATTGAAGACTCATAAGGGAACCTCGAAGCATATGGAACATAAGTCAAAAAATTCTCCGTTTGAAAAACAACTCTTTCTTCTTCGTCAATTTCTTGTCTTATAATATCACAAAATACGCATCTATCTCTAAAATTATAATAATCTTTGGCTCCTTCAAGCTCATCCAAAATTGTCATTGGGATGATTGGAGTGGCTATAAGCTGGGAATGTGGATGCTTTAAAGAAGCTCCAGCCCTTTTCCCTTTATTCTTAAATATCTGTATATATTTTATATTTTTATCCTTTTTAATTTCGTTGAATCTTTTTACATATGCCCAAATAACTTCTTTTAACTGTTTTTTAGACATTTCTGAAAAATTTGTGTTGTGTTCTGGAGTTTCAACAATAACCTCGTGGTAGCCATACCCAGTCATTTTATCATACATTCCATGAGGTTCTTTATTTAATTCTTTCCCATTTAGTGCAGGAAATTTATTTGGTACAACTCTAACCCACCAACCAGAAGAATCTGGCTTTGTTCCTTCATTTCTGAAAGCCAAAACTTCTTGTGGGGTTGATTCTTCATTTCCGTAATCAAATGGGCAATAAGTCTCTTTCTCTTCTTCTTTATAGCTATAATCATTTGGTCTTTTACCTCTATCTAAAGCTAAAATAACCCACCTTTTAGTTATCGGATCTTTTCTTAGCTCGTTCAATATTGAGCACCTCGTTTTTTTGTTAAAGCCATTTTGTATAGATCTCTATATTGGCTAGCTGTTGATTCCATAGAAAAATTTTTCCCCATACAGTTGTTAAACAATATTTCCCATTTTTCTGGTTTCATCTTATAATAATAAGTAGCTTTTAAAACAGCTTTTAGAAGTTTACAACTCTCATATTCAAAAAAACCGAATCCATTTCCTTTTTCAGTTTTTTCATCAAATTCTACAACAGTATCTGAAAGACCGCCCGTATATCTAACTACTGGTACTGTTCCATACCTCATAGAGAACATCTGTCCCAACCCACAAGGTTCATATTTGGAAGGCATTAAAAATATATCGGATCCTGCATAGATCTTTTGTGCGAGATCAACATCGAATTTTAAGTTTGCAGACGCTCTCCCAGGGTATTTTTCTTCAATTTCTTCAAAATATTTCTCATATTTTTTGTCACCTGTGCCTAAAACAACGAAATTAACATCCAACATCATCACATAATCCATGATATCAAATATCAAATCCAACCCTTTTTGGTCGTATAGTCTACTAATTAAAGAAATGACTGGTCTATCTCTTTTCTTTTCCAAATTGAGATATTCCTGCAACTTCAATTTATTTTTTACCTTATCTTTATAATTGTGAATGTGATTGAAAATTCTGTCATCATTTTTAGGATCGTTTTCTGAATAATCGATTCCGTTCAAAATCCCATACAAATTATCCGACCTGATTCTTAATACTCCATCCAATTTTTCTCCCATTTCTGGAGATTGTATCTCTTCAGCATATGTTTTACTAACTGTGTTTATTATATCTGAATAAAGTATAGCACCTTTTAAAAAATTGATATCTCCAAAAAATTCCAAAGCATCAGTGTTGTATAAATATCCTGGTAAATTTGCTAAGTCGAGTACATCTTTACCAAAAATTCCCTGATATCCTAAATTATGTATAGTCAATACTGTAGAAATTTTTGAAAGTGTTGGATCAGAGATATAGTTATGCCTCATATAAACAGGTATCAAAGATGTTTGCCAATCATTTATGTTTATAACCTCTACATCGTTTTTAACTTCTCTGATAAACGTCAAAACAGCATCTGAAAAATAAGTGCTTCCCAAAGCTAATTTGCTATCCTCATAAACTTCTTCAGTGTTAAAAACCTCACTCTCTATAAAATAAATGGGAACATCTGAATTTGGTAAATTGCTTTTTAAAACGTTAAAAGGCTCTTTGAAATTATGAGTTATTGGATAATATTCTTCTACAACTTTTTCAAAAATTTTTGTATCATAATTTTTTTTAATCCTTTTATGTAAAGGCATGATAACGAAAACATCTTCTCCAATTTTTTTCAAATATTTTGGAAGAGCACCAGCTATATCAGCAAGCCCACCAACTTTTGCAAACGGAGCAACTTCATAAGAAACATAAGCAATTTTCATAATAATCCCTCCAATAAATTTATTTATCTATTCTGTAAGGGCTGTCATGCGTAAAAATAATATAATCTGATTTATCGTAATATTCTTTTACAATCTCAGCTACTTTATCAGTTCTTAGCCCTCTCAATACGTCATACAACTCTATTCTTGTCATGCAAATATCTCCAGGGAAAAATACTTTCCCCATATTATCTGTTTCAACAAAAAAAGAACAATGTTCAGAAGAATGGTAAGGAGTGTATATAACATCTATACAATCAAAAAGTCTGTCTCCATCTTTAATCAATATGTCTCTTTTACTAACCTGATCATACATCTCTTGGTAAGCTTGTCCAGAAAAAATACCGAAATTAGAATAAGGTTTATTTCTGTATTTTTCATGAACATACACAGAAGCATTCTTAAAAAACTTAGAATTTGCTGCATGGTCCAAATGAAAATGTGTTAACAAAACTTCAGTTATTTCTTCAGGCTTTAAATTTCTTTCGTTGAACTGTTCTTCTAAAAATCTCATTGAACCTTCATGACTTGGATCTATCAATATTTTATGACTTTCATCATATAGCATCGCAACTGTAGAATAACTTCCTTGAACCCTCTCTGGAATCCAAATAGTACTTCCAGGTAAAATTACATCTAATTTCAATATTACTCCTCCTTTAAAAATCCCATATTGAGGCTTCTTCTTCAAAAATTGCTTCATAATCTATACCGTTTTTATCAAAAAGGTCTGAAACAAAGCTAACGTCTTTTATGTTTATTTTTAAAGTGATTATTCTCTTATCTTTTTTTATTTTATGAGTCATTAAAGACAATATATTAATATTTTCTTTGGAAATAATATCTAACAATTTTTTCAACTCACCAGGTACGTCATCTCTTACAAGCATTATCTTTGTTCCATCTTCTTCCATAGAAGATAAACCTCTAAACGCTTTAACTATTTCATAAAACCCAAATATACCTACTGGATACATTTCATGATCTACAACAGGAAATATCTTTACTCTGTTTTCAAGCATCATTAACATCGCGTCTTCAATCAAATCATCATTATATAAAAAAATATCTACAGGATCTAAAATTTCATAAATTTCTTTGTTACCTTCAAAATTGTTTAAAAATTCAATGTCTTCATATCTAATAATGTTATACAAAGTATTATCATGCCTGAGTATGACAACACACTCTTTGTTTTCATGTATCAATTCTAATACATCTTTAACATGTTTGTTCAAATATATATATTCAAAATTTTTATTAAACCAGTTTTTAACGTACATATTTTCACCTCTTCAGGTTATTTTTAACTAAATTATACATGAAATAGATTAAATTATAAAGTGGTTGATATTATAGCATTAAAAAAAGGTAGCGTATAAACGCTACCTTGTCTATTCTTTTTACATATTTTTTAGTTTCTCTTCAATATCATTTAATTCTTGGTTGATTTCTTTCCATTCTGCCTCTAAAAATTCATCGTGTTCATAAGGCCCCATATATTTTGCAATAGCATTCTTTTCAATTTCAAGAACTCTTTTTCTTTTTTCTAAATCTTCTTTTGTTTTTAATTCAGCCATACATAACCCCCCCAATTCGTATATTTTTTAACTATACCTTAAATTAATTATATCAAATGTTACATTGATAGTCAATTACATTAACTTAAATTAATTATATTTGTTAATTTTTAAAATTTATATAAAAATTCAAACTACTATCTATATTATTTAATCCAAAAAATAAATTAAAATCCGTTACTCCTGCTATATTAACAGGTACTTCTAAATCAAATCCTATATTAGACCCAAAATCCATTCCATCATCATAATATAAGTTGTAATATAGATTTGTTTTTAAATCGTTGATAAAGAATAATTGATTTAATTCTATATTCATATTCCTAAAAAGGTAATAAGTGAAAATATTTTTTGAATATAATTTATAACTATTAAAATCACTTAATATTGATTTATCCATAATTTTATAGTTATCTCCTAAATAAATTCCTATTTCATTGCTTAGCTTAATATTTTTAAAATCTGTATTTTTCTTAATATAAAAATCAAAATCTTTAAGTGAATTATAAAAATAATATTTGCCTTTTAATAAATAACCTTTATCTTCTTTATATGTTTGATATAAATTATCGTATACTAAGTCTAATTCATTAAATGTTTTATCATTATCTATAATGTAATTATAATCAACATATAAAATATTTCTAAATTCTTGAATTAAATAAGTTCTAAACATAATTTTTAAATTATCTTGATTATCCATGTAAATATCAAATCTATTATTTCTAAAGGGAAAATAGTAATTTTTAAAATCAAAATAAGGAATAAATTGCAACTCGTTATTTAAATTATAACCGATTTCCAATCTGTTATTCATAAATTCCATATATAAAAAAATATTCCCTATATAATCATCAGAGTCTAATGATGTCTTTAAATTATAATAAAAATTTCTTGGCAAGTAATAGTTTTCAGTTTTTATGTTAAGATATAATTTTTCAAAATCAAGAGGTTTATAATCTATTTCTTTTTTTTCTATTTTAAACTCATCAAATATATCTTGGTTTTTTAAAAAAAATTTTCCTTGTTCATAACCTATATCATAAAATTTTTCTGAATAAAAAAATGATTTTGGATCAATTGATTCTTCTAATTCTAGTTCAAATATATAATCATAGTCTAAAAATAACTCGCTATACAAAGCATTAGTATGATATCCACCCAAGTCTACAGTTGCATAAAGTATATTTATTAAGTTATAGAAATTTCTATTTGGATCATAAAATAGCTTAGGTTTCACCCTTATCATAAATATTTTATCTGTGCTAAAATATTTATTTGCTTCTTTTACGAATAAATCAGCAACTCCAACATCAGCATAATATTTATTATTATATTTAAAAGGCTCAAAAAATACTTCTAAAGCTATTGATGCTCTCAGCGCATTCAAACTATTCCCTTCATACCAATATTCATAATTAAAATCACTAAAATTTTGAACACCTAACTTTATAGGATACCTAAAATCCTCAAAAGAATTGACCTTAGTTATAGAGTAAACCAAATCAATAAAATTATCGTAATGTATAAAACCTCCTCTTAAAGGCCATACCAATTCAAAAAATTCATCATATTCTATTATTTTAAAAACATCTATTATATCTTTTGGTTGATAACCGGCTGCTAAAAAATAAGATACAAGTGATCCCATTGATGTACCAACATACTCTGTTGGTATAAATCCTTCTTCCCCTAATGCCTGTAAAAATCCAACACTTTCAAAAACAGGTGCCGCACCACCAGCTATAACTATACCGTAATCATCCGTAAATTGACTTGAAAAAACATTTAAAGATAACATTATCATAAATATTATTATAATTTTTTTCATTTACTCACTCCTAATATAATGTCTATTTCAACATACAATATAAGTATATTTATTATACCATATTTCTGTTGTTAGTTGTTGGTTGTTGGTTGTTGGTTGTTGGTTGTTAGTTGTTAGTTGTTGGTAAAAAACAAGTACCTAACTACAAAAAGCAGCACCCCTCATTAAGAGGGGCCCAGTTTACTAACAACGATTTTTCTGAAAGAAAAATCTTAACAACTATCAACAAATGGAGGTATAAAGAAAAAGAGTCAACCTTGTGGGTTGACTCTTGAAGTATTGAAGGGGCGAAACCTACTCTTGCACACAATAAGTGTACTACCATCGGCATGAGTTGGCTTAACGGCCAGGTTCGGAATGGA
>JAALLR010000173.1_pt1 | contig 21191 bp, 27 predicted proteins | sample 7245931 | NCBI WGS metagenome assembly JAALLR01 (sample SAMN13049201, study PRJNA578106) | oil field metagenome | isolation source: filtered produced water from oil reservoir B9 | place: USA:offshore Texas | collected 2016 | reverse complement strand
ATATATTAAATCGTTTACTGATTTTGCTTTTCTAAATATCGGTTGTGGAATTTTGCTTTAACAAAACAGAAATAGGAAGTAAAAAAGTGGAACTTGTCCTTCTACAGACAGTTCCACTATCAAGACACTTCTTGATATAGAAGTTGAAATCGTACTTATTTTTATTTCTTGCTTTTTTCAGACTCAGCCATCTCTAATTTTTTACCGCACTGGTCACATTTTCCATCATCTGTAACTTGTGGCTGGCGTGGCACGTCTCCTCCGCAAATTCCGCATTTAACCATTAGATCTCACCCCCGTTTCAGATCCGTCAAAGTATGCCTGCCGAACTAGTTTCAGTTTTCGGGAAGCATACGTGATGTTATGATTTGGGGGTATGTGACTAAAAGCTCTGTGAAATTGAGTTTCCCATTTTAGTTCCTCATAATCAGATTACATAGCATGTGCAAAAAAGCGTTGTCTCTTCAGACGTTTTCATCATGGTCAACAGTTATGACCACAATTTCAACACACCACTCCAGATAAAGTTTGATTATTTTCTTATTATTCTTTCCCTAAAAATAAATTATTGTAATTTGTTTTTGAATTAACAGTTTTTGGATAAACTATTTATTTCCTATTCTCAATATTTATGTATATTTTAGAAAGTTTATATGGTGTATATTGGTAAGTGATACTAATATGAACAGAAATCTGCTTGATGTTATTTTTGCATCTGAGAAAAGAAAGAATACACTCTTACAGTTGCGTGAAGGACCTAAAATGATTGAGGAACTTCTCGCATCACTTGATACCAGAAGACAGGCTTTACTTCCACAGTTAAAGATACTTGAAGAAAATTATCTGGTTGAACATCAAAAGGATGCTTACGAATTAACAGGTATCGGAAAAGTTATTGTTGAAAAGATGGCTCCTTCAGTGGACACTTTTTGTGTTTTTGATACGGATATAGATTATTGGGGAACTCGTGATCTGAGTTCCATTCCACCTCATCTTTTTGAAAGAATAAATGAACTTGGGAAATCAACTATAGTAGATATTCCTGCTGCGGATCAGTATGATATAAAAACTATCTACCAGGCAAAAAGTAAAGATTCCTCTTCTCTTTATGCAATAACTACTCTTCTTTACCCTAATTACTATGATGTATTCTCCGATCTGATTGAAAATAAAGTAAAAATAAATCTGGTTCTTTCAAATGATCTTCTCTGCAAAATCCGCACTCAATATCAGGAAAATTTTGAAGACTATGCGGAAACAGGACTGCTTAACAGTCATGTTTACAATAAAAAAATGAACTTTCTTTTTGTTACATTTGATGATTATTATATTCTGATGCGCCTGCTCAAATTGGATGGAGATGTTGATGGTAAACTTGTTTATTTCAGTGCAAGTCCAGAGGCACTTGGGTGGGCGAAAGAACTGTTCAATTATTATTTAGAACAATCCGAACCTGTAACTGAAATATGACCTTTGAAGAGTGAAAAAACGTAAAAATCTAAAACTTAATCAGGCATCTATTCAGGAAAGATATCCTCAAGATAACTTGCCAGAACCTGCTGGACATTAGTATCCTTTGCCTGTGTTTTGCCACATTCCATGTATTCCATGATGAATTTAGGAAAAACATAGACCCAGCCGCCGTCTTTACTATCCATAATAGCACGGAGTTTGCTGCCCCCGGCCATCAGGGCAAAATGAAGCTGGGAAAGGCTTGTCATCCTGTCAGGTACTATCATGACTATGGAGCCTGTGAAGAAATTGTAGATCAGGGACTCTTTAATAGCAGGGTCATACTCAAGGGTGAATTTGGGATTGGAAGCTGTGTTTTCCTTAAAGTAATTGAGTGCATCATCATAAAGCTCACAGCTGCGGGTAAAAGGTGGGATGAACTGCAGGGTATCAGATCCATCGTTAAATGACAGAGAAGCCGGATTTTTGTCAACTGCATCCTGGATATCGGATTCAATGATGTTGAAGTCACTGGTATCTTCCAGTATATCTGTCACCGGTACTGAGAAAGTAAGAGGTTCTTCACGTACCCTGGATGCAGGATGGTTCTCACTGTACTGGGAGATCATGGCTTCGATCAGAGCATGCTTTATGGGTGCTGGTAATTTCATAACAGAGGCTTCCTCAATTGTTATTGAATGAACGGAAAGCCATTACTTATCTTATTGTATTTATAATTTTTGTAATTGGTATTTTTGTGATGCTTACGTCTTAGACTAAAAAATAGTTATGCCTGTCGATACCAAATCATTAATCACGAGCTTTTGATTCACCTACTTCAATTAGATAACCATCAGGGTCCGTCATATAGCAGCGGAATTCTGACTTGTGTTCTTTTGGCTCTGTTATAAACTCAGCACCGCGTTCCTTCCGCGTTCTGTAAAAGTCCTGAATATCAGCCACCCGAATGTTCAGAAAGATACTCAGAACATCCTGGTCATGTTTAACAGAAACTGTAGTCTCAGGCTTATCATCTGTCGGTTCACCGCCACCGATGTTGAGAATTATCCAGCTGTTCGCAACTTTGATAATACAGGGCGTTCCTCTGGCGTCTGTTTCAAGAACCATTTTACCATCAAGCATTTTCGTGTACCATTCACATGAGGCTTTTACATCACTTACTATCAGTGTGTGAGCAAGCACAAAACCTTCAACTGGTGCCGGGAAATCACTTTCATTCATATTATTTTCTCCAGATTTCTGTGTACTTTTTACTATGCTGCCAGGGTAAGGATATCCTTTGCGAAACTGGGATACAAATTAAAGCTCGGTATCACTTACCTGTAAAAAATCCGAATAGATATTATTGACGGACAATTTCGGAAAACGATGACAAGAACACTTGATATGTAATCAATTTCATTTGCTACTCAGTAGTTTAGTTTATATAGTAAGGTAACTTAGTTGCGTAAGTTAATTTATTTAAAAGAACATATCATTAATTATAAGACAGGATGGCAGTTAAATGAAAAGAGAATTGCTTGATGTGGTATTTGCGTCTGAGAAGAGAAAGAACTTTCTCCTGCTGCTAAAAGACGGTCCTCAGGAGATGGAAGATATTCTCGAGTCTCTCGACACCACCAGGCAAAATCTGCTACCCCAGGTCAAGATTCTTGAAGAGAACTATCTTGTCAGGCATTATGATGATAGTTACGAACTAAGCATGATCGGCAGCATGCTTGTTGATGAAATGGTTCCTTTGCTGGAGACGATTGATGTTTTCGATTCCAATATTGATTATTGGGGTACGCGTAAACTTGATTTTATTCCGTCCCATCTTCTGGATAAACTTGATCAACTTAACATTTGTGAAATAATAAGTCCTCCGATCACAGAATTATATTCTTTCTATAAATCCTTCAATCCGAATTTTGAAGTGTCTTCCAGGGCCTGTACAATAACAGCATTCCTTTATCCTAAAGCATATGAGCTCTTTACAGATATGTTCGAGCATAATATGACTTTGGACTTTATTGTCACAAGGGAATTGCTTGCTAAAATAAGAAAAGAGCACTGGGAAGAGTTTTCTGAGCTTATTGAGAATGATAACTTCAATATGTACGTATACAACGAGAAAATGGACTTACTTTTTCTGGTATTCGATGAAGTTCACCTCTTAATGGCCATGCTCAAAAATACCGGAGAATTCGACCACAAATTTATCGCGTGTAAAAGTAAGTCCGCAATTCATTGGGGACAGGAATTGTTTGAATACTACCAAGAGCAGTCCACTCCGGTTACTGAAATCTAGAAGATCCATCATGCAAATAAGCCTGTAAGTGATCTTATAAATTCGACGAATCTTGCGGTAAAGCTCTCTTTTTCCTCTAATGTTTTTTCACTATGATCTGTGATATTTGAGTCGTTTAATTTATTTGTGGTATTCAACACAGGTGTATTATCGCTTGAATTGCTGAAATCATTCCTGATAGTTTCAACTTCATCACTATCATCAAGTTCTATAGAAACATCTGTGGTATCGTTACCGGTCATATTCTCATAATCAAAAAAGTCATCACGATTGTCTTTTAATATGGTATATACTCTGATCACGTTTGTTTTGTCTGGAATGAAATGGAAATAAGTACCTTTTTCCCATTCTTCTAAAAATACATCCGGGAAATCCTCATGATAGGGTATTGTCATAGTGTTATTGGTAATTTTCAGCTCATATGTTTTATTAATCTGTGCTTCATGAATCAGAAGCATGTTATTTTCGATCTTATAGTTTGTCATGTGAGGCTGCACACTAAAACGGGGCGAGGGTGAAACGATAACCATCCCCCATTCCGGGTAATTTCGAGAATAGTTCAAGGCATGGTCCACACATATCCAGTCGTCCTGGTTTTCAGGCAAGGAATCCCAGTTGTTTCTGTATGAATCATAGTCAATGGTATTGTTGTCCTGATCAGCAGCAGAAATAGGTACTGCCAGTAAAAGCAGTGTGATTAATGCGATTATGATACTTGTTTTCATAATATTACAAAAGTAAATATATTGAATTCTACTTAAAGGATTCTGTGGAAAAGAGAGGAGTTTTTATCTAACTAGTACAGTTCTCTAACGAAGTGTTGACTCTCCATCTGAACTATCTGCCTTTTGAGGTTTTTGATTCATTAATTGTGGCTCTAATCCTTATGGCACACTCATCGCATCTCTCCAGGAGATCCCGAACACTGCGATCAACATCTATCCGGCCGGAATATTCAGCATTATCTGAATATTGCTTTACCATTTCCGCATCTTCTTCAGAGATTTCGGATTTATGCTTGTACCCGCGCTTTTGCATTTCCTGTGCCAGTTTGTCGTGACGTTCGACTATCCTGTCAAGATCTACCAGACCACCGTCCAGATAACCGGCTATCGGTTTATTATTGCGTATTGCACCAACGAACATATGCATCTCAAGATGCTCTCCAAGCAGGTGATTACGGCACAATAACTCTGGATCGACGTCCCACATTCTCATTATTTACACCTGGCAGATATTACTATAAAAATACTGCTACTGACGTTGTTCTGACTTAATCAAGTTTGCTTTGCCAGTTCTTTTTCCACATACTTCCTTATTACAACAAGTAATCGATCTCTAAACCGGCTAAATAACTGCTTTACCAGCGTATCAGTCTGACCTATCAGATTTGTAAACATTCTTCCCACGCATAAGCGCCTCTTGAAGATCTAAAATCAATTCACACTTCTATCTCAGAGGTATATGATATATGTGTAAGCAAAGTTACATAGGAAGGTTCAGAAAGAGTTTTTGTGATAGCACTTTGCAATCACTGATATTAGTAACGGAGGACTAATAAATATGGTTTCAGCCCCAGGTTTAAAATGAATATTGATTCATTTTAGGGCCATCAAGATAGAACCAAAGTAATATTTATAATATTTATCCATACAGGTCAGCATAGTACTGTTCATCTTTTTTGACAGGATATTTGCTTCCTGTTATTTTTTCGATCTCCTGACCCAATGAATTCAACAGGCCGGTCAGTTCCCACTCGACTAACTTCAAATTCTTTTCATTGGCCAGTCTTTTAGCCTGAGGAGGTATTTCCAGTATTTTCTGATAGAGCCCCATCTTTCGGGAATTTTCCAGCATCAATTGACCTATTTCAGGTTCAAAGGCTTCCTTTTTTTCAATTTCCATTCCCAGATTTTGTAACATCTGACTGTATGTCCATTTTTCCAGTTGTGTCTGACCATTGAGCCCCTCATGTCTTGTCTGATCACATAGCCTGATCATAGGGACGAGTAAGTCTGCATCTCTGGTCAAAATAAGCATTACTTCACCGGAATCATCATTCTTTACAACCACATAGAATCCCCCTTGAATTCATTTTTAAGATTAATAGCTGTATATCATATTGAAAAACAACGGTATATATTTGTTTTGGGATTCAGATAGTTTTGGAAGAAAATGTACCTGGTGTAACAGGAATGATTTATCTTATAGAAACATTATATTTTCTGTAAGATGTTGATCATGAATCTCGATCGGATATTTTTACTGTAGAGGAAGTAACTCAATGAAGAAACAGATGCTTGATGTTATATTTACATCGGAAAAAAGGAAGAATATTCTTCTCGTATTAAGGGACAGACCTGAAAATATGGACACTCTTCTCAGGCTGCTGGATACAAAAAGAACAGCACTACTTCCACAAATCAGGATTCTGGAAGAGCACCATCTTGTGACTGTTTCTGACGGTCTATATAAGTTGACTACCATAGGCCGTCTGCTTGTCAATCAGATATTTCCTCTGCAAACGACTATAAATGTTTTTGATACTGATATTGATTACTGGGGAACCCATTTTATTGATTTTATCCCCTCTCATCTTATGAAAAGGATAGATGAACTTGGTCCGTGTGAAGTGATCAAACCTCATGTTACAGAACTATATGATATCAACAGGGAGTTTTATGATGCGACCAGGAAATCTCAGTCTCACTATGTTGTCACAACATTTCTTCATCCGAATTTTGCGGAACTGGCCATTGAATTGATCAATAACGGTGTTGCTTTGAACTTTATACTAGCTCAAGATCTGTGGCACAACTTATTAAAAAACCATAATGCAGTTCTATCAGACTTTATTCAGAATGAACTGGTAAACATTTTTGTTTACCCGGAAAAGATGGATTTCCAGTTTGTTTCCATTAACGAATACCAGACAATGCTGGCTTTGTTCAAGAATAACAGTGAAGTTGATACAAAATATCTTTTATGTAAAGGGAAAGACAGTTTCAGGTGGGGGAAAGATATTTTTGAATACTATCTGAAGGATTCGACACCAATCTCAGAAATGTAAAATTATTCCTTTTTCAGTGATCGTTTACCTTAAACAATAAAAAAAAGTATGTGTGAGGAAGATATCCTCACTGGGTACCAAGTACCTCATCTGCCTTTTCAGGGTTTTCTGCAAGCCATTCAGCTGCAGCTTCATCCGGTGTCTTACCTTCATCGATGGCGATCATCAGTGATTCGATGTCGGAAAGATCCATCTCGAAGTTCTGGATAAGCTGGTAGAATTCAGGGTTATCCTCTTCAAAACCGGTCCTTGTAAGAATGATCAGATCGTCACTTTCTCCGTAAACACCCTGAGAGTCTTCAAGGAATTTCAGACCATCGATACGTGCAAAACTCCAGTGTGGTCTCCAGAGGGTTACTACTACCCATTCTTCGTTGTCGATCTTGTCCTGAAGTTCTGTGGTCATTCCTACGGTACTGCTGGAATAGAGTTCGTATTCTTCAAGGTCATAGTCTGCAATGCAGCTTTCCGTATTCTGCATTATACCTGCTCCTGGCTCGATACCGCCGATCTGGTTGTCGAACTTGCTGGCATTGCCTTTAAGCTCATCGATGGTGTCGATGGGTACGTATTCAGGGACCACGAGTCCGCATTTTGCACCTGATGCCACGACCTGTGCCTTGTTCAGATCATCTCCGTATTTCTCCCAGTAAGGTGCCTGGGTCGCAGGGAGCCATGCGTGGATAAGCACATCGAGGTCACCCTGTGCAGTAGCCTGGTAGAGACCACCAAGATCTGCACTTACGATCTCATATTCGTATCCTCCTTCATCGAGGATCTGTGTGAAAACAGCAGAAGCTGCCCGTGAGTCGTCCCACTGGACAACTCCAGTAGTTCTCTAATTTTCCCTCCATCTTGTTCCTGCTACTATTGAATCACCTTAAACATTGCACTACTAGCTGAATTCTTAACTTTCTCCTAAGCCATTCTTCAACAAACAGAATAAACCTGGCAAATCTGAACTTGTCTTCATCAATGGTTATTGGACCAGGTTTTACTATTGTGAAATGATTTTTCTGGAGACAGAGCCACGCGTTTCTCAGCAGGAACGATATTAGTGTAAAGAAGTATCTGAAAGTTACATCTTTTGTTGATGTTCTTGGTTTAACGATATTTCTCATCCTATATGATGACTCGATAGCAAACCGTCTTCTGTAGACGTTACTAACCTTTCTTTGAGACCATTTAATTCCATAAACAACAAAACCAAGATTCTCACACCCGTATTTGCCTCTTTTACCTTTCAGATACTTCACATCAATAACGATATCTAAGTGAACTTCTTTCTTTTGAGCATTCTTCAGCACATATTCAGCAGACCTTGCCTTTCTTCCGTTAAGCAATTCCTTGATTGCTTTTCCCTTTTTAACTACTGGTGTAATATGAGGGATCTCCTTATACTGTAAGAACTCAAACACATCAACTGAATAGAACTCTCTATCCAGACAAAGTACCTTGATGTTGAAATTCAGTTCTTCGATCATATTTATGAAATAAGTGAGGTAGTCAACCTTTGTTTTATTCCTTTCAACAGGAAGGACTGCAAGAGTATATCTCTCGTTCTTATTTATGATCGAGAGTGATACATATGAATAAAAAGAGTTAGTGGACTTCTTGGCCTGACTACGTATCACATAGTCTTTATTGGACAGATTAACTTTCCCATAATAGGGATCATTTGTAAAATCGATAGCAAATTCATATTTTTTCTCTGGTTTTAGAGTACTGACAGAACTTTGAAGAAGAATGCTTTGATTTGCCTGAATAAGCTCTTCAAGACTTAGTTTCCTGAGATGATACCGTAAAGATGTCTCGCAGGGAATCTCTTGATAGTGTTTTGACGCAGAATGAACTGAACTTTTATCCACTGCCATACATATGGCAGTGTAAAATATATCTTTAGAGCTAAGTTGACCGTTTATCTTGATATCTATATTATCTATAAGTGGTTTCAGAACAGCATCAATACATTGTTTTGGTCTTAATTCAAGTTTAGAACTGGTTCGTGAATTGAATGCTAGAAATGACATATGGCGGCGTTCCCGCCGCATATAAAGCTATCGGGAGAACAATTCAGTAGCCTATTCAAAATTAGCGAAGTACTGAACTCCGATCTTCACTTTTTCAGTTGTTGTTGATGTTTCTGCTGCTTCTGCTTCTCCGGTATCATCCTGAGTATCTGTACAACCAGAAACTGCTATGGCAAGTATAACCATAAAGCAAGCTAACAATTTTACGTATTTATTTTTCAACTACTTACCTCCGTTGTTTTTTGTTTTTGAGTCAGATAGTTATTATGCGGCGCTAACCGCTATAAAGTGAAATAGTCAAACCTTGTGTAGTTCCTGTTTTCCATATACAGGGGAAAAATACTTTCTGCGTTTTTTGCTTTCAATATTTATATGGTTACGGCTATTGATTATGTTTAAACCGCTATTTAGTGCAATCTCATTTTATTTAAGTTGTTCGATTTAAGTCTTAGAACAGAGTTCTAATAAAGCTTTTTTTGACAAATACAGTAATAAAATGACTTTTCAGTGAAAGATAATACAGGAATCCATAATTTTTGAAGTCAGAAATATGTTCATTTGTTCATTAAGTTCCACTATATTTTATTTAAGTCATTAGAGCGTATACTTCTGTGATGAAAAGAATTTATCTGTGAATCCATTTGGATGTGGCTGGATGGGAAAACAATTGCTGGATATTATTTTTTCCTCAGAGAAGAGAAAGCGTGTCCTCTTATTATTGCAGGACGGACCAAAGGAAACAAATACCCTGCTCAGATCACTGGATACAAAAAGAAAATCTTTGCTTCCGCAGATTAAGGTTCTGGAAGATAATAACCTTGTTTTCCACTATAAAGATACTTATGAGCTAACCAGTATCGGTAAAGTTGTTGTCGATAAAATGAGTCCTCTGGTAGACAATATCGAGCTTTTTGAAAGTGATATTGATTACTGGGGTACACACAGGCTTGATTTCGTTCCAGCAGTTTTACTTAAGGAAATGAGACAGGTGAAAAACTGTACTATACTACAGCCGTCACTGACTGAATTATTCGAGCTTAATAGAAGATTCATGGAAGAAACATACAATTCAAGTCATCTATGTACAGTTACTACGCTATTCCATCCACAGTTCAGGGATATATATTTGAAATTAGTTGACTCAGGGGTAAAGATCTCACTGATCATTTCAGATGAGCTGTTCCGGAAGACTAAAGCAGAAAAGTACAGTGACCTCAAACAAATCATGAATCAAAAATCGGTAGATATCTTTGTTTACAATAAGCCGATAAAACTTGCCAGTTTTTCAGTGAATAATCATTCCCTGATCCTCCGATTGCTTGCTACTGAAGGCCAATATGATAATCGATATTTGATACTGGAAGGACAGGGTGCTGTCAACTGGGGAAAAGAAGTGTTTGATTATTATCTGAAGGAATCCATGCCTATTACTGAAATTCAGCAAGCATGAAGCTCAGATGTTTTCTATAACAATGTCTTGCATTTACACTGATCTGAAAAGACGAAAACCAAGGGAATAATATCCATAGTTCGGGTGGAAACTGCTGCGATAGGACGACTTGCATTTACCGGGATAATTGACCCAGCTTCCTCCACGCAATACCAGACCCGGGCCAGATCCCGTTCCCAGAGAAATAGCAGCCTGAGAAGCTTTGTATCTTCTATGATACCTGTCACGACACCATTCCCATACATTGCCATGCATATCGTACAGTCCCCAGGCATTCGGTTCCTTCAGACCCACAGCATGCGTCTTATGTCCTGCATTCTCATAGTACCAGGCATATTTGCTTAATTGTGATTCATTATCTCCAAAATAATATTGTGTTGTAGTACCAGCCCTACAGGCATATTCCCATTCAGCAGCGGATGGGAGACGGTACTTATCGTTTCCTTCTTTTTTGTTCAGTTTCGCTATAAACTCCTGCACATCATACCAGGAAACACATTCTACGGGTCTGTCATCTCCTTCAAAACACGAGGGATCGGTACCCATCAAATTTTTCCACTCTTTCTGTGTTACTAAATATTTTCCCAGATAGAATGGTTTTGAGACTATCACCTTATGAACCATTTTTCTGTCTTCATATCCCTTCAAACCCACCTGAATCTCACCTGCAGGTACAAGTACAAATTCCATGCCAAGGGAATTCTTTACAGATGCAGCAGGTTTGTGCTGTTTTTTCTCGGAGTCATCCATTATTCTATCGACCATTGCTAAGCTTTGCTTTGAAAACTTTCCTGTCATAATGACTTACCGGATTATACTTAGCCTTTACATCTGTGAATCAGGAAGAAAGCTAATTCCGAATAACATAAATTGTTCTGCCTTTTGCTGGCTTACAGACAGGGATAGACTAAACTGACTCCCGTAAATTTATGGGATTCGGATTCGATATGCAGGGTATCACAAAAAGAAGAAAGCTCAGAACCTGATCTATGAGTCTTCCTTGATCTCTAAGAGCTTATTTACAAACTCCTTAATTTGCTTCAGGTCATCGGTCCTTATGTGATTGTAAGAAGCAACGGCATGTACTTTGCAATCGCTATTGATGACTTTGTGTAATTCACTGATATCTTTTATTATATCATTTCTGTAACTGAAAATATCATTAGCGAATTTACTGAAAAAGTCGTATTTATAATAATGGCTATCTATGGAATATAATGAACTGACGATTCCTTTCGTCATTCCCACAGGTTTCATTTGTACTCTATATTCCTTATGATCAGGCTTGTCATCATTCCAGAGGACAGCTATTTCCTGACCCTCTTTGACAAATTTACAATTCTCAAAAATATCTACCTTATATTCAAAACCATTATACTGGAGTGTTTTCGTCCATCTCCATCCTGAATGACTGTGTACGATTCCTGTAAGATTTATATTCTCAACGATATACTGGGGGTTTTCCATTTCCATTCTTCTTGAATAGACAAGATATTCGGCAACTTCATTAAATCCCCAGCTCAAAATCACATCATTTGCTTCCTCAGGCTTCAGATGAATCTCATCTGCTGAATCATGTGAATTGGTCATATTTATCACCCAATTTATAATCTAATATGATAATTGGTGGGAATAGTTTTACAAGTTTTGCATTAATAAAAAGTTTAGATTCAGGTAAGTGCATCGAAATCAGGAGCCATTTCACCTATTCTCCTTAGAATCCGGGTCTGTCGCCGTACAGTTAGAGTGAGCACATCTTTCAACCAGAATATCTGGTATTTTTTAAAAATTATGCAACTGCTTCGGCGACAAGATTGGTATTCTTTCTTTTGAGATATCGTTCACATTGTTTCAACGTATCATAACCAAGCATTATTCCCAGCATGAAATCTTCTTCATCTGTAAATTCAGAAAGGTTTTTCTGGCCAATTCTTTTGAGAACGCTTATGCACTTCCTGTCCCCAAAGAATACATTTATCTTTTGATCTGAAAACCGCTGAATGAAATAATCCACATTCTTTTTTTCAAGCAGCTTTACTATCTCTTTTTCAAAATGAACACTGGATGTATGCAGGACAAGATGCCTTATACCTTTCTGGTATTCGTAAACGTGGTGTCTTAACACCTTCATATTACCATGATGGTGTGTTCGCAATATTCCTTCATTAATATTGTTCAATCGCATCCCCTCCGTTTTAGCGGCTTATTCTTGGTCTGATAGATTATCATGAATTGAAACCTCAGAATAATCTGTTCTTGTCCAGATCCTGAAGCGTCTGAATCTCTGATGTGTCCTTCTTGAAAGCTTGCATTCCATGATCAAATCCTCCGCATAAGTTAAATCTCTGAGTTTCTGGTTTTTGCGATTTGCTTTTTTATAGAACTCTTAAGCATCTGCTTTGTAGGCATGACTATATGTTCTTTGTATGGCTATATATTGCACCAGATATAAACTTGTTGGGTAGACTAATATTTTTAGCAGCTGTGAACATCCTTTTCATATAGCGATTTCAAGAATCGGGTAAAAATAAGGGTCTGGTAGTATACCTGTTATATGACACCTTTTCGAAGTGTTTGGAGGCTATCAGGCAGCATAGTTGAGAGACCATACTTTAAAATGACAACAGGAGTGGTTTTTCTTAGGCAGATCGGGCACTGCCTGATAGTAAATCCTATATTGGGTTGTAAGTATTTAAATTTATAGGTATGACTAATATTAGTTTGTAAGATTAAACTCAGTCATACATATTCACTATACCTGATTTATTAAATGTGACATTGCTTACTGTGTTTTTCAGTCTTTTATTCCAACTGATAAGTAAACAAATCCCCAGTACATTTCACTCAGAGACGATCTCTGGAAATACATCTCAACAGATTCCCACGGATGTCTGTGTCTGAGTTCTTTCCTGACACCAAAGGGTTTTGTTAGCAATATCATCAGGGGTGCAAGAAATCTTATATAACCCTCCGGCATTCTGAAATCAAGAATTGCAATTCTGCCACCCTTTTTCAGAGATTCACTGCAATTTCTGATCACCATGTCATAATCAGGAGACAGTGTCAATGCAAATGTCGAGAAGACTGCATCAACACCATCCGGTATATTGTATTGGGCAACATCACCGTGAAAGAACTCAACATTGTTCCAGTTATTCTTCCTGACACGCTCCCGGGCTTTTTCCAGCATTTTGTCAGTTATGTCCACTCCTATGATCTTTCCCTCGTCCCCGATCTTTTCCTGAAGCAACGGAAAATTCAGACCCGTACCACAACCCAGTTCCACGACAGTATCACCTTTTCTGAGGTCAAGTGAGTCAATCGTAAGGGCTCTGTAATGATGAAATCTAAAACCGATCAAATAATACAGGCTGGAACTGATATCGTAGTTTTCAGCTCTTTTACTGTACAGATCTGCAACCTCTTCTGGACTTAATACTGACAAATTATCCCACCGGCAAGATATAGCTTATATTCTGGATCTGGAAGGCTAAAAAGGTTCTTGTGTAAAATTGCAGGCTGAAAAAGATGTGTAAGATAAGATTAAAGGTGGTCGATCTAATGCTGCTTCATTGGAATGTTAACTGATCAAACAGATAATTCCACATCTTTACTAAAAGCAACAAAGTTGCTAAAATCTCTTGCATGGGTTTTGTAATCTGTATAATACCATGCCCCATTTTTACAGACCTTATCACCGATTACAATATCATAATAATTGATCTGTCCTTTTTCATCTTTGGTATGATGGTCGTTTTCTTTTAAATATTCCATATTCAGATAATCACGGTTGAAATACTTGGTTCCATCAATCATTACGAAATCATTTGTTTTTCCAAGTTGTGTACCGTTTAATTTGATTTCCCATTTTAGTCTTACCATTATGCTCAACCCCTGAGTTATTGATTACCTGTTTTTTGCAAAGTCATCAGACAGGCATATGTCATTACCTTCTGCTTGTTTAGAAACAGATATAGCATTACTCATGTCATACTATCAATCCCGTTGATTGAAACAACAGGAAAACAAAATGTCAAGTCCTTATTTACATTAATAGGGTTGATTTTATATTTGAAATTAGAATAATTTAATGTTTGAAAAATGAACAAAAAATGATTTTTGTCGGGTAAATAAGAAGCGAGTCATTCAGGATAATTGAACGATTCGCTTTATAGTATCATATTTAGTTTCAGGATATAACTAATCTTTCTACGACTGAACCTTCCTCTACGGCATCAAGTATGTCATCGATATCATCTTCAGTTACCTCGCCATACCATGTCTGCTGTGGGTAGATCATTACTATCGGTCCCTTCTCACACAGGCCAACACACCCGGTCCAGGTAACCATTATTTCACCTTCCAGATCCCTGTCCATTACTTCCTCGGTAAACATCTGTACCAAATCATGTGAGTCCTTGTTCTGGCATGCGCCCTGTACCTTTCCGTTCAGTCTTGTGCTTCCGCAAATAAAGATATGATTTTCTGGTTTTTGCATGATAAGCCTCCTTGAGCTGTTCTGAGCTATGTCTTTAAGAAAAAAGACATGTACACGGAAGGCAATTACTTATGTTATTATATATAAGTATTTGCATTGCTGAATTTAGTCTATAAAATAGGGCATTCTGAAAACAGGTTGGGACTTAAAGTTATGACCAGCAGGATCTCAGGCCATTGGAATAAAGAACACCATCGTGTTGCTGGTACGGAAGATCGCATCAGATTTAACTTATATACATTCAGACATATATTCCCTTATCGAGGGCAGTGTGTAGCTCGATATTTTTATATGGATGTGCCTGGATGAGTAAATCATTAATTGACATCATATTTACTTCTGAAAAGAGAAAGTGTGCTCTTCTACTATTGAAAGACGGCCCCCTGAAAATGGATTCGCTTCTCAGTTCGATGGAAACAAAGCGCCAGGCTTTGCTTCCGCAGATGAAGGTATTGACAGATAATCATCTTATTTATCATCATGGTGATGAATACGAGTTAACTGTTATTGGTGAGATGATAGTCGACAAAATATCCCCTTTACTGAACACCGTAAATCTTTTTGATACTGATATCGATTACTGGGGAAGCCATGACATTGACTTCATACCGCCACATCTTTTAGAAAGAGTATATGAATTAGGCCAGGGTAGAGTTATAAAGCCGTCTATTGCAGATTTCTACGAAGTCAATACGAAGATTGTTGAAACTACGATGAAATCAAAATCAATGCGTATTATTTCGTCTTTCATACATCCTGATTCTTTTAATAAGATTGAAGGTTTCGTCGCAAGCGGTGTAGAAATAACTATAATCATAACTAGAGAGCTCTATGAGAAATTAAGAGTTGAACATTACGACGAGTTTAAGCTGTTGCTGGAAAATGAGAAGATCAGAATTTTACTTTATCCTGATAAAATCGGTTTCATTGCCTTTACACAAAATGCTTATTGTAATTTTTTCAGGTTGTTATTAAAAGAAGGTCTCTATGACAATATGCTACTCTTTTTCTGCAATCCGGAAGCTCTTGAGTGGGGAAACGAATTCTTTGAATTCTACCTGAAGGATTCCACCCCAATTAATGAGATAGAAGAATAAGAATGAGGATAGGAATAAAAAATTTATACCGGCTTATGTCTCAGCGGATACTGACAGCAAATTCTTTGCCGGCATCAAATGCTTTTTTAATAATATCGTCTTTATTACGAACCTCACCTTTACTGAAGCAGCCGGTAGCCTGGAACCTGTCAAATATCTCATAGCCAAGTGCCTCAAGCGGCATTGCAAGGGCTTCAAGCGTAAATCCCATTTCTTCAGCCTTTACCTGCTCACAGACAGAAAAGACAAGCGCTTTTCGACCCTGGTCTGCAAGTTTGCTTGAGTAGGGCCCGGGACGTTCTTCAGAAAACTCGTAGAAAGGGTAAAGACGGTCAATAAAGGCTTTCATGTCAGATGTTACATTATAATTATAAGTGGGAGAACCAAGTATTAGACCTTTGCAATCTTCTATTTCCGGATAAAGAAGCTGCATACCATCATAGAACTTTGTACAATTTCCATCCTTTCTGCAGGCCTCACAACCGGTACAGGGTTCAATTGCATAATCTCGCAGGAATACCTTTTTTGTTTCGGCTCCTTCCGATGCTGCCCCTTTTAAAAAACAATCAAGCAGGATATCGGTGTTCCCGTTTTTCCGGGGGCTTGATCCAACCCCGAGGATTTTTACTTTATCCATATTATAACCTAATACTCCCATAGATCTCAATAATACTTATATATGAACCACCACAAAAAATGGTATGGGAGTAGTATAGCAGGTCGGATTTATTAAAAAGCAAAGCCTGCAGAAGTTATTGTAAATATCAATAAAAAAATGTGTTTACTAAAAAGGATGTGAAGACATGGAAAAAGACAATGATTACTGGAGTGGCCATAAGCTTGATTTCATTCCATCTCAACTTTCTGAACGGATATCCGAACTTGAAAACTGTACACAAACGGAAGTATCCGAATCACAGGTATCCGATCAGGACGATTATTTCCTGGCTGAAGCAAAGAAATCAAAAAACCTGCTGATAATTACAAATTTCCTATCTTCTGATTTCAAACCGGTTCTTACAGAGCTTGTGAAAGAGGATACGCAGATATCTCTTATCGTTTCAGAAAAGCTTTACGAGAAAATTGTGCAGGAACAATATTTAGATCTCGCAGATATAATAGAGATAAAAGAGATTCAGGTTTATCTATACCCGGATGAAATCGAGCTAGGGTCCTTCATACTGACTGACGAAAAGCTAATGTTGAGATTATTAACACTTGAAGGTGATTACGACAATAAAAGAATGACCTGCTCCGGTGCCAGTGCGCTTGAATGGGGAAAGGAAGTATTTGAATATTATCTGAAAGATTCATTATCTCCCGATGATATTGATTAAGCGTACACCGTAAATAAGTATATAAGTAGAGTTGTTGACTGTGGAATAATAGTCATCTATATTCAACTTTTTATTTTGCTTTTTTAAATGATGACATCTGGCTAAAGTATGCCAGTGATTAATTTTTGAATAGTGAAAGGGGATAAAATAATGAAAGCATTAAAGAATGATTTAACGAAGACCATGGAATCTAAGGAACTGATTACCAGGGAAGCAGAATGGGGAGATATGCATGTGGGATATGAGACCTATAAACAGGATTCAGAGTGGGAGCCATTACATAAAGGCCTGCCTGATGATCTTTGCCAGTGTCCTCACTGGGGATATTTGCTCAAAGGCCGCATGAAGGTAAAATATAAAGACCACGAGGAAACCGTCAATGCCGGAGAGGCATACTACATGGAGCCCGGTCATGTACCGTTCATGGAGGCGGGTACCGAGCTTGTGGAATTCAGTCCCATGAAAGAGTACAAGGAAACAATGGAAGTGATCAATCGCAATTTTGACCTGATACAGGCCAAAAAGTAAAATATCATGTGAGAAGCAGTGTAATCAAGATCGCGAGGTTTATGAGGCTTCCGAAAATGCCATCCTTCCAAGCGAGCACAGTCAAAAACAATGAGTACATGGCTGCAGTGAATAATTCGGTTTGCCACCAATCCTGATCCGTGAACATGCCGTATGCGGCAATGGTAAAAGCAATTGTTGCAACCAGCCAGGCAAACCCAAGCACATAGACCCCTCGTTCTCCGATATCCAGTGCACCACCCAGAACCTTAGTGGAATAGTGCTCATGCAAGTCGATCTTCCAGAAAGTGATGACACCGAACAGATGAATTAATCCATGCAACAAGATAAATATTGCAATTATTTTCAGTAACAAAATATTTCTCTGTTTGTGAATTTATTTGAATGTCTGGCTTTGGATGTGGTGGAAGCGATTATCGGCATACGTTGAACAGATTTTCAGTGGACGGTTTTTAGATTCCTCATTCATTATAGTGTCCATAATGCAAAGAAATACAGATGTTCAATTATTTAGACTTAAATATAAATTAGTTTCGGGAATTGATTCAGCCACTCGCATTAAAGAGGGATTGGAGGTGTGAGAAGGGCTATTTGTCGCACACTAAGTCTCAGTACTTCACTAAATTATCCTCCCTTAATAATCTGTTTTCCGTCGATTCACCTATTTTGTCCTAAACTGGTGCCTGGAACGAGGAAACCGTGAACCTCATTTTCAGGTCAATGCTTCGATTTATGAACGGAAACCTTACTTTTAATGTTGTTAGCTGGTCTGTAAAACACAATGATCTCCTTTATTTTTAGAGCAAACGTGCACAGGGGCTTTCCATTATAATAAATAGTAGTAGGTTGGGTAGAACAAAGTATTTCTAAGAAGCAATTTTTAATAAAAGACTGGAGATTTTTATTCTCATGAAGTGATTATTTTGAAAAAAATGAATATAGATGAAATTCGGGAGTATCTGCTGGAACGCCCACGTACCGGTAAGCTTGCGACTCTGAAAAAAGATGGAAGCCCTCATGTATCTCCTATATGGTTTGATTTGGATGATGATGGGAATATTGTTTTTATAACTCGGGCTGGATATCTGAAAAATGAAAATATTCGACGAGATCCAAGAGTTGCTTTATGTGTTGATGATGAGCAACCGCCATTCTCTTATGTGATCGTTGAAGGCAGGGTCATAATTCCTGAGAACCAGGATCCTTTCCAGTATTGGTCCACTCGTATTAGTGGCAGATATATGGATGATGATAACTATGCTAAAAGATACAGTGCTGAAACTGGATACTCTCTGGTAGTATTGAAGCCGACTAAAATTCTTGGATATACAAATATTACTGATTAATCTTCTCTTCTGGTAGAGTGAAGAAATTTGATCAGGTTCATTGTTTATTTTTCGTTTATCAGTCCTTTGAGAAGGGATTTATGGAAAACAAGGATTTCATCAGGACTGAGAATTGTTCACTCAGATTAAGTAAAGAAGGGGGGATATGGTTTTCTCTAAAGGTAAATTTCACTATATGAAGAAGAATGCTGAAGCCGATAAACTGTTTACTCTTAATGCTCATGTCAGGGATATTTGGAGATTTTGGATGATAATTATACCTTAAAGTTAATTCTGCTAAACTCCTACTGAATGATATACAGACTATATAGTTTATTTTAAATATTATTGGGCAGTATTCAAATAGGATGATACAGGAAACCTATTTCTTACTGGATATCTGAATTATTCCTGAGGAACTTAATAACCATGAAAAAGCAACTGATCGATGTCATATTTGCTTCTGAAAAACGAAAAGATGTCCTTTTGTTGCTGAAAGAAAAACCCAGAGAAATGAGTGTAATCCTTGATCATTTACATACAACAAGAACATCATTGCTTCCACAAATGCGCATACTTGAAGACCACTTTCTAGTTACCGCTTCAGATGATACCTATGAGTTGACGACCATCGGGAAAGTTATTGTTAACAAAATGGTTCCTTTACTGAATAAAACTGAACTTTTTGATGATGATATTGATTACTGGGGAACCCATGAACTTGGTTTTATCCCCCCTCACCTATTTGAAAGAATAAATGAACTCGGTGAATGCGAAATAGTAAGTCCATCTATTCATGAAATTTATTCTATACACAGATCTTTCAACTCGGAATATGGAGCTCCTCGAAGTGTTTATACAGTTACCAACTTACTCTATCCCGACTTTAAATCGATAATTGAAGGAATTTTTGAAGAAGAAATTGATTTTCACTTCATCATTTCTCAGGAACTACTTAAAATAATAAATAAAGAGCACAGTGAAGAATTTACTGAATTTTTAAAGAACAAATTCTTCAATATGTATGTTTACAATAAAGAAATGAAATTTTTGCAATTCACATTTGATAATGTTCATTTTGTATTATGTGCTTTAAACAATAATGGAGAATTTGATCAAAAGTACATGTTTTGTAAAGGCCAGAATGCGGTTGGCTGGATTGAAGATCTTTTTGAGTATTGCCTCAAAGATTCAACACCTTTAACAGAGATTTGATTAGATTCTTTTTGAATACTATTTGAATTACCCAACATTAACAACTAGTATATAGCTTTTAATTATTTTCAAAATGATTATAATCAAGCAACAGTATTAATTTAAAACAAGATTTTCGTTTTTCTTGTTAACTATATCCTCATATCAGTGTGAGCGTTTGTACGCATACAGATGTCTATTCGTTCTCTACATGTTTCCAGTACTTGCCACAATGCTCATGTGCATCTGACTCGTGGTTGCATGTGTATTCGTCTTTTGCCAGTGTACACTTTGAATAAAACTCGCACCGTGTCAGGCGATTGATTAACCCCATATGTTCATCTCCTTTGTATTATCCACTCGATGTTTAACCCAATTAATTATGTTACTAAAAAGAGTATATAAAAAAATTGAACTTTTGTTACTTACTTTAGATTCTAAGCAGTTATTCTATGGATTTTTGTTTCATACTTAATAATTTGAAAATTTATTTTTTGCATTAAGTATTCAAAAGCGTTGCCAGAATTAAAGTTGTATATATCCGGTGCTCAGGTGTAGGGATATGGGTAATTTGCAAAACAGAAATCTTAAAAAATTATTAGGACATCAATTAATTTTAATTTATTTTAAAAGTGTAGGCAACAATTCAATGAGGTTACAAACCAGCAGGCATCAATAAGGAGCTCATAACCCGGACCAGTTTATGTTAAATTGAATTGCTTCCCCTTAGTCCAGAGGTCGTCGAATTTAGCCTTGAAACGCTTTGTATATGATTCATCGTGAATTTGCGTCATACCGAGGCTGGTACCCGCATTGATCTGATCTTCAATATCAAGGAAGAGAGTCTTTGAATCAAAGATCACAAAATCATGCTTTGTTTCCAGGATTCTTATTTCCAG
>JAALLR010000171.1_pt1 | contig 21244 bp, 17 predicted proteins | sample 7245931 | NCBI WGS metagenome assembly JAALLR01 (sample SAMN13049201, study PRJNA578106) | oil field metagenome | isolation source: filtered produced water from oil reservoir B9 | place: USA:offshore Texas | collected 2016 | reverse complement strand
CTTTAATTTTTTTGATATTTCCAATAACTTCGAGCTATCTTTATTGATTTTATATGAAAGATTTCTTTCATCTTTTGAAATTTCATGGATATTATCGATTTCTTTTTTTAGATAATCTGTTTCTTCGTATATCTTTTCGGAGATATTTTTCAATGATATGGATTTATCGTTTTGAGAAACTGATATATCTTTCATCTTAGATATCATATTATCCAAAAACTTGACTTCTGAAGATATTTCTTTAAAATGTCTTTGTGCTTTATCTAAATTGTCTGAAGAATGTTGTATAGCCTTTTGAGATTTTTGAGTGGCTATCTTTGAATCCTCTGAATAATTTTTTACATCTTTCAAGATATTCGAAATTTCTTCTGTAGCATTTTTACTTTGATCGGCGAGTTTTCTTATTTCACCGGCAACTACTGAAAATCCTTTTCCCGCTTCTCCAGCTCTGGCAGCTTCAATAGAAGCATTCAGTGATAACAAATTAGTTTGCTCGGTAATTGTATTTATAGTATTTAAGATTTTTTCAATTTCTAAAGCATGTTTTATTAACTCATTAACAGACTCAGAAGTTACCTTTATATCTTTTACAGCCTCTTGAGAGATACTGGCAGTTTCTTTTAAATTTAATTCTCCTTTATCCGATAGTTCTCCTACTTTTTCTGAATAATCTTTTAAATCTTTTGAAAAGCTCTGCAACTCATTAGAGGTTTTTAAAATATCGTAAGAATTTTCTTTTAATTCATCTATAGAAATCTTAAAATTTGATATTTTCCCACTTATATTCTCCGATTCTTCACTTATCGTAGAGGAATTTGATGTCAATGTCTTAGAAATATTGTGAAAATCACTCGAATTACCTTTTATCTCATTTGATATGGTTTTTATTTGTTTCATATTTTCTGATAAATTTCTCCCCATATCTTGTAATTCAACTGCAATTTTTCCAATTTCATCTTTTGATTTTACCAAAAAATTAGTTCTTAAATTACCATTTTTAAATTCATGGATACTTTTTGATATTGTTCTAAGGGGAGCAGAAATAACCCCACTAACTATAACGGAAATAAATATGAATAATATAATAGCAAAGAAAAATGTGTACATTAATATGTTGGTTAAATCATTTACACCTCTAAACAATATATTTTTATCCATAATAAGTATTAACTTCCAATTTGGTGTATTGTTTATACTTCCATGTATCAAAACTTTTTCTCCGGAATATGCTAAATCATAATCTGTTTTATAAATTTGATCCAGAGTTTTGGCATCAAAATCTATTGTCTCTTCCGATTCAGTGTACATCATTTCACCATTTTTATTTATTATTGTGCCAAAACCTTCTCCATCTATACTAATTTCTTTTAATATATTTTCTATAGGATCAAATTTAATAAAAACACCATAAGACCCCAACAATTTTTTTGTTCCCTCTTGAACATCATTTAAACTCAGTACAACGTAAAAACCTTCCTCGTTCCTCTCATTTTTTGTGAGATCACTAATATAAAAGTCTTTCCCCTGCTCAACGATACTCTTATAAAAAGGTTTATCAGAATAATCTTTTTCTCCATCAATTACTGACCAACCCTCTTTATCCTTTCCCGTAATGAAAACATCATAAAATCTTTCTTCGTTATTTTTCAATGTTTCTTCAAACTCGTATTCTATCATTCCCCAATCTTCTAAAATTGCTGCATCCTGCATCAACCAACTTGCATCAACATATTTTCTTAGATCTGTTTTTACTCCCTCAAGATAGGTTGATATTTGCTCAGATCTTGATTTAATAACTTCTTGACTAAGAGATTGTATCAAATTTGTGGCTATGCTCGTATTTTGAGAGTTTGTAATTACGAAAATAAATACAAAAAATATTACCAAAACTAAAGAAAAAATTATGGTGATCTTTTGACTGAGTTTTTTCAATGATAATCCTCCTAAATTAATTTTTCTTCATCTTTTTATTTTTATACATTTTTTCATCTGCACTACTTATAAAACTATCTATGTTTTTGTATAATTTATCTTTATATTCGCTTATTCCATAACTTATATTTATTGCAGGTTTATTCTCAGCTGATAATTCCCTGTTTTTAATTGATATATTATTTCTTATTTTTTTAAAAACAATATTTTCTGCATCTTCATACCCGCATGAAGGAAGAATAAGCATAAATTCGTCTCCTCCCATACGCACTGCATAATCGTTTTCTCTTATCGATGTTTTTAGAATCTCAGATATGGTTACAATATACGAATCACCAACATTGTGGCCATATTTATCATTTATCAATTTCAAATTATCTAAATCTATATAAGCAATAGAAATATGGTTATCAACAGAGTTTTCTTTTATTAATGTTTTCAAATAATCTATTCCAGAGTTTCTATTAAATAAACCAGTCATTTGATCTTTTGTTGCCTTTTCTTTCAATATTTTTTCATATTTTATTTGTTTTGTTGTATCCAATCCCGAATATATGATGTTATAAATTTTATCATTTGAATCATAAAGATATGATTTGTTTAAAGTGGTGTGCAATTCTTTTTTATTCTTTGTTATCCAAGAAACTTCTATTAATTTTTCCGAATTAGAATAAACTTTTTTACTGTTGAGACTGTACAAAAAGCGGTTGATATTTTTCCCGTAAACCTCTTCTTGAGTATATCCCACTATTTTTTCAAAAGCCTTGTTTACACTTTTTATATTATCTTTTTTATCCGTGATTAAAACTATACTCTCGATAGTGTCTAAAATCGTTTTTGAAAAAATGTATTCATTTTTCAATTTTTGCCTCACAACAAGGGCATTTTTAGTATTTTTATATATATTAAAAATCAAAATAATAAGAAATAAATTTATTATTATAAGAGAAAAAAACAAAATTTCTAAATAATTTTTATCGCCTTCGACTATTTTTTCTTCGTAATTTTGATAAATTATATTCACACTATAATTACTGAATTTAACTTTTTTACCAAGCCCTATCATTGTGTCATACTTTGCTTTTTTAAACTTTTCAAATATGTACCCATCGTTGCCCATCACTTTTTTGTAGAATTCATCGTGTGTATCTACTGCTTTTATGAATTCTGTCAAATAATTTGGTCTTACTATGTATTTCCCATCTTCAGAAATTAATACTAATTCATCTTTATTGGAAACAAAATCAAGTAAAACATCCTCTTTGAATAATAGAGAAACAACAAATTCTTTTTCTTTATATTTTTTTAATTTTGAAAAAAATATATACCCTTCTTCTTCTTTTAAAAAAGATATCCTGGAAACATCTGTATTGTTTCTAAGGGTATTTTTAAAAAAATTGTATGTAGAATAACTTCTATCTATATAGTCTTTATCGTTGCTGCTAATAACTAAACCTTGTCTATCTATTATTAAAGAAGTAAAATTTGTATTTTGTAATCTTATAGTTTCTTCACCAGATAATAACTTTTCTATTTTTAATTCTTCTAATTTATTTAAAGTATCCTCGAAAAAAAACTCTAATTTATTTTCAAATACTTCAACATACATCGTGTATTCATCTTTCTTCATCTGTATTTTCTCATCTTTATAGTAATTATATGTATAGATAAAAAAAAGATTTATTATCAATAACACAATAAAACCATACACAATAATATATTTAGGTTTATTGAAATTATTTTTTCCCATTTAAACACTTCCTATAATATTCCCCATTTATTTTCTATTTCTTTTTCCACTTTTAAAAACGCTTCTAAAATTTCTGGTGAAAAGTGTGAGGTTTTTGTTCTATTATCGCCATTTGTAATAATTTTCATGGTTTTTTCATGGGAGAAACCATCTTTGTAAGGCCTTTTACTCCTTAACGCATCATAAACATCAATAATTGAAACAATTTGGGCTTCTATTGGGATTTCTTCTCCTTTTAGCCCAAAAGGATATCCACTCCCATCGTATTTTTCATGATGATACATTGCAATATTTTGAGCAGTTTTAAAATATTTTGAATCAAGAAGTTTTTTGGACATAATGGTATGTTTTTTCATCTCTTCAAACTCTTCTTCAGTTAATTTCCCAGGCTTTTTCAAGATTTCTGGGGGAACAAATATTTTCCCTATATCGTGAAGTGGTGCAAAAACCTCTATTTCTTCGATTTTTTCTTCTGGTATGTCCATATTTTTAGCCAAAAGTTTTGATAATTTACCAACTCTATATATATGAGTCCCCGTTATGTCGTCATATCCTTCGGCAATCATAGCTAACTTATTGGTGAACTTAATATATGCTCTTTTTAGTTTATCTCCTTCAAGTTTTTGATTTAAATACGAAGACGCCAAATTCAAAAAAGATTCCAATATTTTTTTTGAGTTATTATCAAAATTTTCTTTAGAAAAATACGGAATATCAATACTTATAGAAAGGTTTATTTCATCTTCTATATCTATTGACCCAATCAAAGAGCTCTTAATCGGGTTCGTACCAAATCCAAACTTCTTTTGTGTTTCTCGGTCCATGAATTTCCCCAGTCTATCAAGCAAATTATCATATATTTTAACTTCATTAGAAATTATTTTGTTACTTGCTTTCAAGTCTAATTTATTCAAGTATTCAATATCGTGCCCAACTGTTGATAAAAATCTCCATCCTTTTTCATCACTTATTGAAACACTTCCATATTTTGCTTCAGGAACTAAAAACAAAATAGTTTTTAGCAACTTATCATAATACTTATTCACAGACAAATTCTTGTTATTCAAATCTGAAAGGATGTTTATTAGAAGATATAGCTTTTCACTGAGTTGATTGTTTTCTTGGGAATACTCCTCCAAGTCCTTGTTCATTTCTTCCAGTTCTTCTTCGTGGCTTTTGATCTCTTTTATCTTATACCTCAAATCCCTCGCTTGTTTTTGTATTTTACTTCTTGATATAAACAAAAATATGGTTAAAATTAAAACTACTATAAAAAAAATAATTAAAATGAAATTTATCATAACAGCCTCCATACATAATCTATCTATATAATACTTCTGAAGTGTTTAGTATTTATATGAAAATATTTAGAAACATTAAGTTTTATTTTGAAATGGAGTTAACTCTATATTTTTCTTTTTAAATAAAATATTATATAATGTATTTGTTCAAAATATCGTTTTCAAAAGGAAGGTCTTAATATGAATAGAAAAATAAAAAGAGTAGCCGCTATACACGATTTATCAGGTTTTGGAAGGGCTTCTTTATCAGTTGTAACTCCAATTCTATCTACTATGGAAATTCAAGTTTGTGCTATTCCAACGGCAGTTTTATCAACTCACACAGAATATGATGGATACACGTTTGTGGATTTAACAGATTCCATGCCGGCTTACATAGAACACTGGAAAAAATTAAATTTGAAATTTGATTCTATTTATTCGGGATTTTTGGGTTCAGTAAAACAAATAGAAATAATAACAAAGTTTATTAAGGACTTTAAAGACGATGATACTTTGGTTGTTATTGACCCTGTTATGGCTGATAACGGCAAGCTTTATGATACGATGAACAAGAAAATGGTCGAAAGTATGAAAAGTTTTATAAAAAATGCAGATATAATAACCCCCAACTATACAGAAGCGAGTTACTTATTGGGAAAGGAATACAATCTTGAAATTACGAAAGAAGAGATCAAAAAGTGGTTAAAAGAACTATCTGATATGGGTCCAGATATTGTAGTTATGACAAGTGTTCCTGAAAAAGATGAAACAAAAGAAACTGCGGTAGTGGCTTACAATAAAAAAGATAATAAATATTGGAAAGTAAGCTGTGAGTATATACCTGCATTTTACCCCGGAACTGGTGATATGTTTACAAGTGTTTTAGTTGGTAGTTTGTTGAGCGGAGACTCTTTACCAATTGCTATAGACAGAGGGGTAAATTTCATCACAGCTGCAATTAGGCAAAGCTATGGACACGATTATCCTCAAATAGAAGGTGTTTTATTGGAGAAGGTTTTAAATCATTTGAAAATGCCTGTAATGATTTCATCATATGAATTAATGTGAGCTTTTTAAAAAAGCTCACTTTTTTAATATTGTATACAAAAAACTTATAATTCCAGCTATCCATATTAACCATGTATAAGCAAATCCAAGGAAAAATAAATTAGCCCCTAAAATCATGATAATAAAAGTCAATCCAAAAAACAAAGGGTTGCTTTCTGCAGAACTAAGCATAGGGAGTCTTTCAGTAAAAAGCATAAAAAGTGCATAAAAAATTATGACTGAGCTGGAAATAAAAACAAAAGAAAAAAGAATCTGCCCAGCCATTATATTCAAAACACCTACAGCTAAAAATGCGGTTAAAACCAAAATTAAAACTGCTTTCCACATCTTGATTAATCCGTTCTCCATATAAAACTCTCCTTTATGATTTTAGTCGTATAAATTATAACAGAGGTAATTTAATAGTATTATAATTTAATGAAAAAATATTGGAGAATTTAATTTTGCTGGATAAAAGCGCTTGAGGATAATAATAAACACAATTTATAAACTTCACACTAAACAAATGAGGTAGCCAAGGCTACCTCATTTTATATCTTTTATCTTGATTGTTTTTCCTGTTCTATCTTTAATGCTTTTGCTCAACAGAAAAATATCGTCCTCAGTATTGGTAAACACTGCATAAACAAGATCTTCTTCAATATTTAGTTTTTTAAAATAGCTCTTACCGTATATTTTTTTCATTATAGTCAAAAAATCGTTTATATTTTGTGTTTCGGAGGGATAGGCATAGTTGGATATCTGTTCATCAAGCCAATTCATACTGTTTTTATCTGTTGCATATATAACTCTTTTTTCCATAGATGATTTTACGTTTTCTTTTGTTATAACTGTTGGAACAACCCTTTTAAAAGAGTATCTTATCTTACCTTCCACTTTATAAAAAAGCAAAACATTGTATAACATTTCATTCCCCAAATTTGCAAAATAAAGTGATTCTTTTGGAGGTGTATTTTCAGTTTCACTATAAAAAACTCTATCATAAAAGAACAAAGGGTATTTTGTTATACCTTTTTTAAAATTACTCAAAATCATCATAGATACAAAAAGAATTATAAGCAAAACAAAGAAAATACCAGTTAAAATGATTAATTCTAAATTCATTTTTATCCCTCCTCTACCTATTTTATCATGATTTTAAACAATTTTTTTATGTATATTTCCTAATAACTATATATAGGCTATTAGCTTGATTAAATTATTGAAAAAATAGTATTGAAAACATATAAAAATGAATTGTCTGAATTAACTCAAAAAGCATCTTAAACTAAAAAATCCTCCTTAAAGGAGGATTTTTTTACTCTATTAAGGTTAAAGCATAATTAAATGCTGTTTCTATATAAAAATCTTCACCTATGATTTGTGTATTAACAAAAGGAATTACAACATCTACTTCAAATTTTTCGCCTTCTATAAGTTTCTTATTTACATCATAGTATAGTAAATAAGGCATCAAAAAATTATAACCCCAAGGTGTTTCTATATTCATAGATTCAGAATCATGGAGTACAAAATTCTCGCCAATAAAATGGGTGTAATTCAGCTCCGAAAAATAAGAAATCATAAGATTTTTATGGTTGTTATGTGTTTCATCTACAATAAAGATCAGCTCTTTATTATATTTTTTTGTGCTGTTAAAAGTTTTCAAAGGGGTCAACCCCTCTCTTTCCTCCAGTGATTTATTAGAAATCACTGAAAGATGGTGGTTCACACTCTGTTCGGAATAAGCAAATATAGCATCATTTTCAAAATAGCTCAAAAAATATTTCACATTCGACATGTTTTCTCCAGTAATGTTCCTCATATCTACTATTAAAATTTTTGTTAAGGCTATCTTCTCCATTTCTTTGGATAAAGTTTCTTGGAAATTGGCAAAATCTAATGAATCTATTTTTAGATACCCTATATTTTCTCCAATTATCTTCGATTCTATTCCTTTTATATTCTTTCTTTCTTCTGTTATAAAATTCCCCATATTATAAATTTCATTGTATGGACTAAATTCTATATTTAGAGTGTATTCATTTTCTGTATCGGTAAACGTTATTTCAGTAAACCCTTCTTTTTTTCTAAAATAGTTATAATAAGATGCAAAAAATATGTTTTCAAATTCTTGAGAATTCAAATTCTTATAAAAGGTCATATTTTTGACTTTTTCATATATCTCTAAAGCATCATCACCATCTATAGATTTTATTTTTAGCCCTTCTCTAATATCAAAAGCAGACGCATTTTCTAAAAAGTAACTTATGTTGAAAGAATTTACATACAAACCTTTATTTGTAAAATCAAAATTAATAGGAATTGTTTTTATATCTTTCATTATTCCGGTAACTCTTAGATTTGGATCGTTCAAAATAGACTGCATCTCAAACACTAAATAATCGAACTCCTCATTTGAATTAGATAGTGATACTTTGCTTTTGTAAAAGTTTTTCAATTCCTCAAAAGAAAAACCTTTTATATTTTCTTTTTCGTCTAAAAAAACATACGATTCTTCAATGGTATCAACAAAAAAGTTAAAAAAAGATAAGTTATCGTTTTTATAATTTTTATTGTATTCTTCAATTATTTTTTTATATTCTTTTTCTATATGATTTTCAATTGCAATTTTTTGATTACCTACATAAAATATATTTTCCCCAAAATGTTTAGTAACACCTATTAAATCAAAAGCAAATCCTAAAAAAATTATTATTAATAAAACTATAACTGAGAAAAAGAAAATTCTTTTCATTCCTAAAAATCCTCCAAATTATTATTGCGTATTTTCTTCATTTTTGAAAATTTTTAACCTTTTCAATGAAAAGATTATTATATACGCTATTACAAGCCCTCCACCAAATTGAACAATGTTCCATGGAATACCAAAAATAGGTAATATCACATTTCCATAAATCAATATTTCTGTAAAAAAGTAAGTTATAATCATCCATAACCCCGATAAAGTCATTCCAATTAAAGTGGAAAAAGAAAACAGGTATTTGTCTTTGTTTTTCAACAGTAAACTTAAAAATAAAATTATCAAAGGAATGATAATTGAAGCAACAATTATTGTTGTTTGTACATTTGATATCGTTGAAACTAAAGCATCTTGCGTAGTTACTTGCATCTGTTTCATTAATTCTGTAGCTCTTTCTTTGTCTTGAATATCAACTAATAAATTGTTAAGAGTATTACTAACCCAAATTCCAAAAATAGCCCAAATAGCCACTCCTGATAAGCTAATGTAGAATTTTTTTGATTTCTTTCTTTTCTCTGTCTTGTATCCAAAAAAACCCACAAGATACCCCATAAAAAATTTTATTATAAGAGTTGGAAGGGCCCAAATTGCATAACCACCAAACAAATCAGCCATTGCAGAACCTATTCCACCTGCCAAGCCTCCGATAAGTGGCCCAAATAAAATAGAGGCTAAAAAAATCATTGCATCGCCTGCATGAATGTATCCTTGAGTAAAAGGAATTGGAATTTTAATAACAAATGTAGCCACAAAAACAAGGGCTATCATCATACCAGCATAAATGATGCTCTTAACTCTCAAATGCTATCACTCCTCAGAAATTATTTTACCTTTACCATTATTTTTTGAAATATAAGCTTTTCTATCAGCACTCTTTAATAACTCACGAAAATCTTCGTAATCATTGGAACAAGATACTCCCGCACTAAAAGATAATGATTTATGTATTTGTTTTATGTAACTATAAAATCTTTTTATTATCTTCAAAGCGGAATCTTTGGAAATATTTCTAAATATAATTACAAATTCATCTCCTCCATACCTATAGACTAAGTCATCATCTCTAATGTGCATTAAAAAAACTTCTGCAACCTTTTTAAGTATCTTGTCACCACCAAAATGCCCCAATGAATCATTAATCTGCTTAAAATTATCTAAATCAAAAAACGCCAAGCAAAATTGCTCTTTTTGATTTTTAAAAGCTTCTAAATCAGCAAAAAGTTTTGAATGGTTGTATAAACCTGTTAGCCCATCTCTTTCAGCTATATTCTTGATTTCCGAAAACTTCTGCGAATGTTCAAGAGTAAGAGAGACCATTTGACCAAAAACAGACAAAATATTCAATTCTTCTTTAGACGGTCTCAAATTGTTTTCAGGTTCATCTACAGATATATATCCTATCAGATTATTTTTACCATCTCTTAAAGCAACTAATAATAAATCATTAGGATGCCATTTATTTATGTCTTCTTCTAAAGATGTAACTTCTACGTTATCCCTCAGTTGATAAAGATAATCAGAATTTAGTTTATCTGCCCTCGGGACAAAGTATGTTTCTCTATATCTATACTTTTCATTAAAAAACCTTGTTATAGATTTAATTGGTACATTTTGATTTTTTATTTTCTCATAGATATCTTCATTTATACCTTTTTGACCCACTCTTTTTATGATACCTTTACCAAAATCAAACAAACTAATCAAAACATGAGAATAACCCAGTTTTTTATGTATTATCTCTGAAGTTTCATCTAATATCTTTAAATTAGAACTTTTCAAAGAAAATTCTTTAATAATATTGCTCAATTCAACGGTTATTTCGTTGAATTTTTTTAACCGCTCACTTTTTAGAATTTCTCTATTTTTTTCATTGTTTGATTTGATTATGAAATAGTACAATATTAAAAAAACTATGTTGACTAAAACAAACATATACCTAAAAGGTGATTCGTTAAAGTATAAGAAAAGGTAGGTATATGGGATTAAAGTTAAAAAATAAAAATATTCAAAAGCAAATATTTTTAGTGAAAACCCTTTTACACCATCTACTATAATTGAGTTAATAATTTTCGATATGGTAATGAACAAAAATAAAGCAAGCAATGGAGAAAACCCATAAGAAACAAACGCCGCTAATGAATAGGTAGCTCCATAAACAAGAACTCTATAAGCCTTCCTTGTGAAAGACTTGTTTTTATTTTTGCTAAATATTATCACTAAAGTTGATAAAAGGATGTATTCAGGCCCTAAAGCAAAAGAAAATACAAAAGCAACTGTATTGCTGACGAGTCTTTTATTTTTCAACCAATATATTTTTAAATTGTCTGCAAAATAGGTTATAGAAATTACTAAAAAAGCATCAAATGGATTTATACTCGAAAAATCCATATCAAGAAAATAAAAAGTTAATATTGAGATAATGAATAATATTATATTTTTTATCTTTAAATTCATAGTAATCCCCCATTATCATTCTTTTCTAAATTATAACATAGTTTAGATTTTAAATTTATTTTAACTATTAAATAATATATTTTGAAAAGATAACTTTTAATTATATAATTAGCTCGAGGGAGTGTTGGCTTTGAAAAATTCTATTTTAATAATAATATTAATGTTTTTAACTGTAATTACATATTCTACACCTTTTTTCAAACAAGGTATAGAAGAAATAAACTATAAAGAAAATTACGGAGAGTACGTGAACGATTCTAAATTAAAAATAATTAACCTTATCCCTATGAAAGTTCAGTGGGAAAGTATAAACGATATTACAACAATTGAAACAGACAAAAGTTTAAAGACCATCAAAATGAATTATGAATCGGATAATACAAATCTAAATTTAATCAGAAAAGGGAATTTTATAGAGCTTTCTGGAACTTCCGAAGGAAAAAAAGTTCAAAAAAAATTAAAGATAGATGATGATCCATGGTACCAATTGTTCGTTTTTTCCTTCACTGATTTTATCTTTTCGGATGATAAAACAAGGCAATATTGGGTTTTTAACCCATTTGACCTTTCGATGAGTAAGATGAAGGTTGAAAAAATATCAAAAGAAAAAATAACCATAAATGAAAAAACTTATGACACATTTCTCCTTAACACAAGGTTGACAGGGTTTATGTCTATTTTTTGGAAGGGTGAATATTGGTTTAATTCTGAAAACGGTATGTATCTTAAATACGATGGGTTGAATATTTTTCCAAAAATACAGAATGTAATAATAACAGCTCAAGACTGGAGGTAAAATATATCTTTAACGGGTTCATTGATTTAGCCACACTGTTGAAATACAAAAATTTTTAGATTAAATAACTATTAATTCATAATACCAAGGATTTTTATCCTTGGTATTTTTTAATATGAATCATCTCTCACTTTAATAAAAATATTCATTCATTAAAAGTCTTTAATAAATGTTAATGTTTAATTATTATTAATATTACATAATATATATAAGAGAAGGTGATTTAAGTGAATTTAAAAGTAATCGGTTATTGGGGTGCATACCCAGAACCTGATTCAGCAACTTCCTGCTATGTAATTTCTGATGAAGAATCGAAAATAGTCTTAGATATTGGCTCAGGAGCCCTTTCAAAATTAACAAAGTATGAAAACATAAACAAAATAAACGATATTATAATAAGTCACTTTCATTATGACCATTTTGTGGATATTTATCCTCTTCAGTTTAATTCAATGATCCAGCAAAATATTGGAAAAAGAAAAGAGCCTATAAACATATATACACCTTACGATCCTAATTATTCTGATACTATGGATTATAAGACGTTTACAAAAAATATTATGTACAATCAAGGGCCGATTTTTGATATAAACGGTTTTATAACCACTTTTTTGAAAACAAACCATGTTATAGATTCTTATGCCGTAAAAGTTAAAAAGATTGGTAAAAGTATAGTTTACACAGGAGACACCGCATGGTCGGACGAATTGGTAGACTTTTCTAAAAACGCAGATTTATTGATTTGTGAAGCAAGCCTTTTTGATGGAATGAAGGGAAAAGTAGAAGGCCATTTGACTGCTGGAGAAGCTGGTAAATTGGCCAATGAAGCAAACGTGAAGAAACTTCTTCTCACTCACTTTCCACATTTTGGGGTTATTGAACTGCTTAAAAAACAAGCATCCAAATATTTCAAAAAAGAAATTATTTTGGCAGAGGAAAATAAAACTATAAAACTCTGATTAGGAGGGTTAAAATGAAAAAAATCAAAACGATTCTCTTGTTTGGACTAATTATGATTTTAAGTATCAGCATCTTTTCAGCAAATGAACCAAAAGGTGAAGCAATATATGGAGGAGAGGTAGTTGTCGCTATTCCTCAAGACCCAGATTATTTAGATCCTCACAGGGCAGCTGCTTCAGGAACATATGAAATAATGTTCAATGTTTTTGAAGGTCTTTTAAAACCAGATTCAAACGGAGGAGCAAGACCAGCAGTAGCTAAAGGCTATGAAGTATCGGATGATGGGCTAACATATACTTTTGAAATTAGGGATGATGTTTACTTCCACAACGGGGAAAAAGTTACTTTAGAAGACATAAAATATTCCTACGAAAGACTTATGGGTGTAAATGGAGAAGCTCTTTCATCTGACTTTGAAGGTAGTGTAGAAAGTGTTAAAATTATACAACCAAATAAGATAAGATTTGAACTAAAAGAAACAGATACAACATTTTTATTCAATTTTACAGAGTCTATTTTACCAAAATCAAACGATGGGCAACACAATATAAATCCTATAGGAACTGGGCCTTTTAAATTTGTTGAATACTTACCAGGCCAGAGAATAGTAATAGAAAAATTTGATAAATATTGGGACGAAAAATTACCTTATTTAGATAAAGTAGAATTCAGAATAATAACTGATCCACAAGCTTCTTTGATAGCTTTTCAAGCTGGAGAAATAGACATGATCCCAAGACTTGGAGCTCAGTATATAAACCTAATAGGAAATAATGGCTATATAATAAGTGGAGAACAAAATTTGATACAAATATTGGCACTAAATTTAAATAGAGAACCTTTTGATGATGTCAGAGTGAGAAGGGCTATGAGTTATGCAATAGACAAAGACCTTTTAATCCAAGCTGTTGCAGATGGTTACGGTACTAAGTTAGGTTCTAACATGTCTCCTGTAATGGGAAAATATTTTAAAGAAGGTTTGGCTGACAAATATTCTGTAAACATTGAAAAAGCCGTTGAGTTGTTAGAAGAAGCAGGATATCCAAATGGATTTGAAACTACTATAACTGTTCCTTCAAACTACAAATTCCATGTTGATACTGCCCAAGTAATCGTAGAAATGTTAAAGCAAATTGGTATAAAAGCTAAAATAGAACAGATAGAATGGGGAGTTTGGTTAGATAGAGTTTATGCTGGAAGAGATTTTGACTCAACCATAATCGGTTTTACAGGTAAGCTTAGTGCATACGACATTTTGAAAAGGTACATAAGTGATTATTCAAGAAACTTCCTTAATTATAACAACCCTGAATACGATCGATTATTAAAAGCTGCTGTAAAAGAAACAGATACAGAAAAAAGTATAGAATTATACAAACAAGCCCAGGTTATATTATCCGAAGATTTACCAGCTATATTTTTAATGGATCCAAACTTCATAGTAGCATTACAAAACAATTTAGCAGGATACACTTTATATCCATTATACATTCAGGACATGGCAGTTATACATTATGTAAAATAAGGGTGATTCCATTTGTTATACTATATTAGAAGAACTTTCACCATGGTTGTAACAATTTTCATAGTAAGCCTTATAACATTTTTTGCTTTTCAAATTATACCTGGAGATCCTGTCCTTTCAAAATTAGGAGTGGATGCTGACCAGGCTCAAATAGATGCATTGACAAATGAATTAAATTTAGATCAACCAGTCATCAGGAGATATTTCTCCTGGTTGACTGGTATTTTTAAAGGTGACCTTGGCAATTCAATAAGATATGATAGAGATGTTGGAGAAATGATATTATCGAGATTACCGGTTACTTTCTCTTTGTCAATAATCTCCATGTTATTGGTAATTATATTTGGCATTCCTATAGGAATTCTTTCAGCAAAATACGATAAAAAGGCTTCTGGTTTTTTTATAAACTTTTTAACTCAAGTTAGTATGGCTATACCTTCTTTTTGGACTGGAATATTGCTCATGTATCTATTTGGGCTAATACTAAATTGGATCACTCCAGGAGCTTATACTCCTTGGTCTGAAAATGCTTTTGAAGCTTTTAAATCTCTGATTTTACCCAGTTTAGCCATAGCAATACCTAATATAGCGGTAATTGTGAGGTATCTTAGAAACACCATTTTAGAACAAAAAAATCAAGATTATACCCGAACTGCTTTATCAAAAGGAGCTAAACCTGGTTATGTTTTGACCAGACATATCTTGAGAAATGCCCTTATACCAGTCGTGACTGTTTTTGGTATGATTGCTGCAAAAATATTAGCAGGAAGCATTATAATAGAGCAGGTATTTAGTTTACCTGGCCTTGGAAGGCTGTTAATCAACGCAATTTCTACAAGAGACCTTCCATTAGTTCAAGGCATGATACTCTACTTTTCAGTATTGATTGTTATAATAAATTTCTTGATAGACATTATATACAAACTCATAGATCCAAGAATTAAATATACTTAAGGGGATTTTTACATGAAAAAAAGCATAAATTTTAGAATAGGTTTTTTCATAGTTTTATTCTTGTTTATATTAATGTTAATAAGTCTTGTATACACTCCATATGAAGTTACACAAATGGATATTTTAAACAAATTAAAAGGTCCTTCTTTGCAACACATTATGGGAACAGACAACTTTGGGAGAGACATATTCAGCAGAATTATGACTGGCTCTCAAACTGCTTTTTTTGTTGGTGGACTTTCTGTGGGAATTGGGCTATTTTTTGGTGTTATGTTGGGCGCCGTATCAGGTTATTTCGGAGGTATTGTTGACGAGATAATAATGAGAATTATGGATGCCATGATAGCTTTTCCAGGAATTCTTTTTGCCTTGATGTTCGTTGCTATTTTTGGAGTTGGTATTACCAACACTATAATAGCCATAGGAATCATGGCTATTCCAAATTTTGCAAGAATTGTAAGAGGTAGTTTCATGCAGCATAAACAGTTTGATTACGTTAAAACAGGAATAGTCGCAGGCGCTTCATCTTCAAGAATAATATTTTTTCATATTTTACCAAATGTTTTATCTCCCATTATTGTTGCTTCTTCTTTGGGGTTTGCGACAGCTGTTCTTTCTGAAGCAGCTTTAAGCTATTTGGGATTGGGTGTACAACCTCCATATCCAAGCTGGGGAAGGATGTTAAACGAATCTCAGGTTTATTTAACTACAGCTCCGTGGTATGCTCTGGCGCCTGGAATTATGATTACTTTAACTGTTTTGGGTTTCAATTTTCTCGGAGATGGTCTTAGAGAATTTTCAGACAATAGGAATTGAGGGATATAAATGTCAAATAGTTTATTTTCTATCGAAAATCTTACAATTAGTTTTGAAAATGAAAAGAAAAAAATTATCGCAGTTAACGATGTTTCTTTTGATATAGGTAAAAGTGAAATCGTGGGCTTAGTTGGTGAATCTGGATGCGGTAAAACAGTAACTTCTTTAGGTATAATAGGTCTTTTGCCTAATAGTGCCAACATAAATTCTGGAAAAATTCATTACAATGGAAAAGATATTTTAAATATAAAAGAGGATGAAAAAAGAAAAATTAGGGGAAAGGAAATTTCTATGATTTTCCAAGAACCTATGACATCTTTAAATCCCTTATGGAAATGCGGAAATCAAATAGGCGAAGCAATAAAGCTCCACAATAAAATAGACAAAAAAGATCTTAAAAGTAGAGTTTTGAAAATAATTAAAAATGTAGGATTGCCAAATCCAGAAACAATATATAGTAAATACCCTCACGAACTTTCTGGTGGTCAAAGGCAAAGAGTGATGATAGGTATTGCAATAGCAAATCATCCAGATCTTATCATCGCTGATGAACCGACAACAGCACTGGATGTGACTATACAATCTCAAATCTTGGAACTCCTAAAAAAAATAAACGAAGAGGAAAAATCTTCCATTTTATTTATATCTCATGATCTTGGCGTGATTAACGATATTGCAGACAGGGTTATAGTAATGTATGCTGGATTTATTGTGGAAATTGCTTCAAGGGGTGATCTGTATTCAGAACCAAAACATCCTTACACTTTGAAATTGCTTCAATCCATCCCGCTTCCTGAAAAAAAAGGTAAAGAATTAGAATCAATTCCCGGTATTGTTCCGAGAATAGAATCACATATAGATTATTGTCCTTTTGTAGATAGATGCTCTATCGCAAAAGAAATTTGCAGAGAAAAATTACCACTTTTAGAAGAAAAAAGTGATAAACATTTTGCAAGATGTCATCTTACTTGAGAGGTAGATAATATGTCAGAATACATATACGAAGTAGAAAATTTAAAAAAATTTTTTAAATCCCCTAAGAAAAGTTTATTCAAAAAAAGAGATGTTTTAAAGGCAGTAAACGGAATTAACTTTAAAATCAAAAAAGGAGAAACATTTGGTTTAGTTGGGGAGTCAGGCTGTGGAAAAACAACTACAGGCTATAGCCTTATCAAACTATATGAACCAGATGAAGGGAAACTCATATTCAAAGGCAAAGATGTTACAAACATTAAAGGCGATGAATTAAAAAAATTTAGAAGCAATGTTCAAATTGTTTTTCAAGATCCTTATAGTTCTTTAAATCCAAAGAAAAAAATAGGCTGGATATTGGAAGAACCTTTAAAAGCTCACGGATATAAAGATAAAAAAGAGAGGTATGAAAAAGTTTTAGCAATGTTGAAAGAAGTAGGGTTTAACGAAGAATATTACAAAAGATATCCACATGAATTATCTGGTGGTCAAAGACAGCGTATAATGATAATTCATGCTTTGATGCTTAATCCAGATTTTATAATTTTAGATGAAGCAGTTTCTGCATTAGACGTTTCAGTACAATCTCAAATTTTGAACCTTTTAAATAAATTACAAAAAGAATTTGACCTCACATATTTATTCATTTCTCATAATTTAAACGTGGTTCACTATATAAGTGATAGAATTGCTGTAATGTATATGGGTGAAATCGTTGAACTTGCAACAGCCGACGAAATATACCATTCACCAAAACACCCCTATACAAAGGCTCTTTTTTCTGCTATTCCAAAAATAACCAAAGAAGGTACAAAAAGAATAATTCTTTCTGGAGAAATGCCAGACCCTTCGAACCCTCCAAAAGGTTGCAAATTCCATACAAGGTGTAATTTCGTAAAAGATAAATGTAAAAATGAAGTTCCAGGGGATTATGAAATAAACAAAGGACATGAAGTTAAATGTTTTTTATATTTGGATGGAGAAGAAGAATGAAAATCTCCATTTTATCGGATATACACGTAGACAAACAATTTGTTGAATCTGATCCTATCGAAGATGCCCTTATAAAAGTTTTGAACGAAGAAAAGCCAGATTACATGATAATAGCTGGAGACATAGCAGACGATTATAGAAAAAGTTTAGAAATATTATATTTTCTTGAAAAGAACACAAAAACAAAGATATTATTTGTGCCAGGGAATCATGATTTATGGAGTAAAGAAAATGGCATTGAAAATACAAATGAAATATATTTGAAGATGAAAGAGTTTAAAGGAAACTTATCCAATGGTCCTGTAATAATAGGAAATTGGGCAATCGTCGGAGATGTTGGTTGGTATGATTACTCTTTTGCTCATGAAAAATATAGTTTAGAACAACTATCTGCGGGAAATGATTTCAACAGACATTGGCAAGATAAAAAATACGTAAACTGGCAAAAAGACGATGTTTCTGTGACAAATGAATTCAAAGAAAAATTAAACCAACAAATAGATGATTTAAAAGACAAGAATATTATATTGGTAACTCATGTTGTGACTCATGAGAAATTTACAGTGAAAAACCGAGATATGTGGGAATATTTTAACGCCTATCTGGGAACCAAAAATTACGATGATTTATATAAAAAAGAAAATGTTAAATACGTTATCATGGGGCATGTTCATTACAGAAAAAAAATAAAGGAAGATGGAACTATTTTTATCTGCAACTGTTTGAATTATAGAAACCAATGGTTTTATTCAAAAGATGCATATACAGAAATTAAAAAAGCTCTAAAAACAATAAAAATATGATTTCCCCCACTCTCTCAATTTAATGTTATAATATAATCAAGCGTAGAATTTTAAGGAGTGAGTTTTTTGATTAAAAATATAGTCTTCGATTTAGATGGCACAATATTGGATACCGAATCTTTCATTATTGACGGGATAAATTATTCACTTAGAAATATGGACCTACCAGAAAAAGGGGAAGATGAAATAAGAGAAAAAATAGGGCTTCAATCTGATGCCTTTTATAATGAACTGTTATACGAATACGAGGAAGACGAAGTAAAAGATATTAAAAAAGAAATATACTCACACAAAGATAGATTCATAAAAGAACAGGGAAAATTATACGACAAAATGGAAGATGTGATCAAAAGTCTTCACGAAAAAGGCTATAAGCTTAGCATTTGTTCCCATGGGAAAATCGATTATATTGAAACTATATTAGAACATTTCCATCTAAAAAAATATTTTTCATCAGTAAAAGGATATGAGAAAGATAAAACAAAAGAAGACCATTTAAAAGAAATAATGAAAGATGAAAATGCAGATAGATTGGTTTTTGTTGGTGATAGATATATTGATTTTGAGGCAGCTAAAAACACTGGGAACATCTCAATTGGAGTAACTCATGGTTTTGGAAAAGAAGAACTCATAAAAGCTGATTATGTAGTGGATAACCCCTGCGAAATTTTACAAATAATTGAAAAATTAAATGAAGAAATGTGAGGCTTTTTAATTATTATTTTAAAGCGCTTAAAAATAATCCCAAAATAAAAAAAGATGCAGATTTGAATATCTGCATCTTTTTTTATTTTATTTTAAATATTTATCCATCCATTGAGTTATTTCTTTCAACCTTCTAATTCTATGTTTTGGCTTACCACTTCTGCTTAATTCATGATTTTCTCCATCAAATAATACAAACCTTGCTTCAACTCCAAACAACTTTAAAGCTGTAAACATTTGATAACCTTCGGCTTTATAACATCTGTAATCTTCGTCACTATGAATGAAAAGTGTTGGGGTTTTTGCTTTATTAGCATATTTCAATGGTGATTGTTCCCAAAGGCCTTCAGGATCAGTCCATGCATTACCTGCCTGTTGATCTTGAACAAAATAATAACCAATATCTGTAACCATAGATTTTGATATCCAGTTTGATATACTTCTTTGAGAAGCAGCTGCCTTGAATCTATTGGTATTTCCGATTATCCAGTTAGTCATAAAACCTCCATAAGATCCACCAGTTACTCCCATTTTATCTTCGTTAATAAATTTATATTTTTCAACAGCTTGGTCGACAAATTCCATAATGTCTCTAAAATCTTCTTTTCCAAATTTGCCTCTTATATCTGCAAATTCATTATCTTTTCCGTCACTACCACGAGGGTTACAAAATATAACAGCATAACCTTCATTTGCCCAATATTGCATTTCATGGTAATAGATATCTCCATAAGCAGTTTTAGGGCCACCGTGAATATCTAAAATTGTAGGATATTTTTTACCTTTTTCATAATTAACAGGTTTCATAACCCAACCGTCTATTTCAACTCCATCAGAATTTTCAAAAGTAAAATGTTCAGGTTTTGACAAATCTCTTTCTTCTACTAACCAATCGTTAAATGATGTGATTTTTTCTTCTGTTCCGTTTATATAAGAATAAACTTCGGGTATTCTTAATCCTCTAAATCCTATGAAGTAAATCCCATTTTTAGAGATATCAAACACATCCACAGTTCCATCATTTTTAATAACTTCTTCGATATTTCCATATTCATCGATACTGTATAAAAAACTATCTTTAATTCTAGTTGAAGTAAAATATAGTTTACCGTCAAAAACTTCTTGACCTTTTCCTCCACCAAATCTTGCATCAGAACCAACAGAATTCCATAAAGAATATTCAAAGTTTGGTGTAATACATTTGTAGGATTTATCTTTTAATTTAAGTGTATAGAATTTTCTATTTTCATTTAATCCATATTTTTTCATGTCAGAACCCGTAAATATAAGTTTTTCATCATTTAAAATATGCATTGAAGGAATACTCAATTTTTCTGATTCATCGATTAAAGTTTCAATCTTTTTACCTTTTACATCATATTTCAAAATAGAATCATAGTGTTCCATCATATCTTTGTAGGTGTTTGCTATAAAATAAATAGTGTCATCTTTAATTTTGATGTTTCTCACATTTGTTAGCTCGTTTACAA
>JAALLR010000738.1_pt1 | contig 21535 bp, 25 predicted proteins | sample 7245931 | NCBI WGS metagenome assembly JAALLR01 (sample SAMN13049201, study PRJNA578106) | oil field metagenome | isolation source: filtered produced water from oil reservoir B9 | place: USA:offshore Texas | collected 2016 | reverse complement strand
GTTTTTAGCGAAAAGATATAGTTTTGATCAATCTTTTTTATAAAAATTTAAGATATGCGTTATGCAGTTTCAATATTTTTAAAGATTATTTTGATCAAACTTTATTTAAAACCAACATTTACAAATTATCACATTAGAAATTCAAAAAAATGTGAATGTGAAGGGAGTTTTGGCAAATGTTAAATGTAAATGATTTAAACAAATTACAACCTTATCTAAATGCAGGGAAAGTCGTTAATATGGAGGTTAAGGAGTACCCCAAAAGAGGAAAGCAACAAGCTAAAAGAGAGGTACTATTAGAGTTTGATGATGGTACTAAACTTATAGGCGACCTTAATCAAAAAGACTTTTCTATGGAAATGGTAAAAGGATTAACAACCATTACTAAGAATTTTGCGAGAGGTAAGCAATACGGAAAGAGTAGTTGGAGAGGTAACTTTAGTGGCTTATTTTTAAAGAGCTTGTTAGAACATTATAACCCTAAATATGTAATTGACCCAATGACAGGATCAAATACAACAGGGGATGTGTGTTCTGAAATGGGAATACCTCATTCCGTTTATGACTTAAACCCAAAGTATGGGGGGTTTGATGCTCTTAATAATGAATTGCCACGAAGTTCTGATTTTATTATCTGGCATCCACCTTATATGGCATTTGAAGGAAGTAATATGCCTAGATATTCTGGGGTAGAGTGGGGAGATAAACCACATCCCTCTGATGGAAGTCACATTACAGACCCTAATGAGTTTACGAAGTGGCTCAATAGAATATCAGCTAACTTGTATACTGCTCTAAGAAAAGGTGGAAGAATGGCTATATTAATGGGTGATAGCAGATTTAGAGGCAACTTTTATTCAATGTTTAAGTCCATGGACATATATGGCACATTAGAACAGGTAATAATTAAAGAACAATTCAACTGCATTTCAGACAATATTAAATACGCAGGAAAGTTTATACCTATTCAACATGAATACTGCGTAATCATTAGAAAAACTGATAATTTTGTTATTCCTTGCCATATCGTAAAAAATGTTGCTATCGACATTAGACAAAGTAAAAAGGTTACTTGGAAAACTTTGGTAGTATCCATGGTAGAAAACCTTGGAGGTAGAGTCAACAAAGATAGGCTATTAGAAATGCTTAAAAAACATCCTAAAGCTGAAAATAATAATAATGTTGATGCTAAGTTAAGACAAGTGGTTAACACTTTTACCAATGAGTTTATTAAAGATGGTGATGATATAGTATTAAGATCACTTGGCAATCAAGATTATGCAGTAGCTTAAAGGTTAGATTTTTCACACATTAGAAAGCAAAAAGTTTTTACAAATATGATATGAAAGGGGAGTTTTTACATGTCCAATGAAAAGAGCATTAAAAATGCTATTAAGCTAATAAAAGATGTTGAAATGAAGATAGACAAATGGAATGAAAGGTCTAGTTTCACTTTAAAAGGAGTTAAAAATCTTTCTAAGTCTGACTTAGATAGCCTTGTGTTATACGCCCAAAAATTCATTGAAAATAATGGACGTGGATTTTACGGTTATATGAAACCACTTGGGAGTATAAAGAATGTTTTAGATAGTTATGGTATTTCTGAACAATGCTCTTTTGATAGTTTATACTGCTAAAATTCATTAACTAAATGAAAGGGGAGTTTTTACAAATGGCTAATAAAGTATATGAGTATGTTACTCAAAATATCATCAAGCAACTAGAGGAAGGTACTGTACCTTGGAAAAAACCTTGGAAAAATGGAGTTCCTATTAACTATGTTACTCGTAAACCATATAGGGGAGTAAATCTTTTCTTGCTTCCCCATGGTGGAGAGTATTTAACTTTTAAACAAGTTCAAAAACTTGGTGGAAAAGTTAAAAAAGGTAGCAAGGCTCATATGGTAGTTTTCTGGAAACCTGTGGAGTACGAGAAAGAAGTTAAAAACGGTGGTAAGAAGGAAGTTGAAAAAGTAACTATCCCATTACTTCGCTACTATAAAGTCTTTCACTTATCGGATACAGAGGGTATTCCTAGTAAACTAGAAACTATCGACAACGATCCAATAGAGTCTGCCGAAAAAATACTACAAGGATACACAGAAGTACCTATTTTAAACAAAGAAAACTCGGCTTATTATAGTCCTTCAAAAGATTTTATTAATATTCCTGCTATAAACCAATTTCCAAAGGTTGAGGAATATTACTGTACTGCTTTCCATGAGATTGTTCATAGTACAGGTTTAGAAGGCAGATTAAATCGCTTTAAGTCAACTGATAGCGTAATATTTGGCTCTGAAACTTATTCTTTTGAGGAACTTGTAGCTGAACTTGGGGCATCTATGTTATGTGGGATAGCAGGGATCGAAGAAGTGACAATTAGTAATTCTGCCTCTTATATAGCAAGTTGGCTTGAAAAGTTAAAGGATGATACTTCTTTTATTATTAAAGCCTCTGCCCAAGCTCAAAAAGCCTGTGATTTTGTTTTGAAAGTTGCTGATGAAGATACGGAGAATGATGAAGAAGTTGCTTAGACACATGGGGGAGATTTTATTCTCCCTCTAATCTACTACAAGATATTCGATAATTATAAATAGTAAAGAGGTTTTATTTTCTGTGTTGGAACGGAAAAATATTATCAGAAGATATCTCTCTTGCTATGTTTTTTGAATTAAATGAGCTTATCACATGATATCGTGTTATCGGATGGTTACCGATTGGTTATACGCTCGATTATCTGATTGAACGGTATTTTATTGGATGGTAGGCTTTGCGTATAAGCGATATCGGGATTTAATTAAAATGGCTCTTTGCGATTATATTGCAGGAGTCATTTTTTTATTTACACTCCAAAACACAATACTTATATTTTGTGAATATAACTTTAACATTTGAATATTTCAATCGTTTATGGTATAATATATATAACAAGTTCTATAAATTAGTAAAAAAACATGCGATATCATATGCCTGTACTCAATACATATTCTAGTAGAGGAAAATACAATAAAATGAGGTGGAGTGAATGAATACGGATAAAGTTATTAATATTAGAAAGATGCTCGGGATCGAAAAAGTTGACACCCGAGAACAGTTAGAAAAGTATAGAAAGTTAAAAAAGAGATATACTCCTATATTTTTAGGATTATTTGCTCTATCGTTTCTTTTGATGGTATTTGCCAAGTTGCATCCAGACTTTACTCTATGGGCTTTATTTATAAATGTTTTTATCTTTGGTGAGCTTGATAGAAAAGTTAAAGTCTATGAAGTCGGGGAGTTACTTAAAAATGATGATGTTGATATAGAACAGATCAAAAAGCGATTATTGATGCAAGGAGTAAAAGATATATCCAAGGTTAATAGAAGATGGCAAAAGATAGGTAAGGTATACGCACCGTTTTGCGTTCTACTTTGGATTGGAGTTACTTTTATGCTTGGAACATCAATCATAGGAGGCATTAGTCTAAGTGGAATAGCCTCTGCAATATGGCTTGGTGGGATTAATTACATGCTCTATGATGCAATTAAATACAGGCAGAAGGTTTACGCAGTTGGGATGTTATTAGAGGAAAATAGTATAAATAATTAGAAAAAATTTCATATAAAGTTATTGCATTATTAATTTGTTAAGTTTATAATTAATATATACACATAACACTTATTTAGTTTTTAGCAACTTTTTTTAAAGCTAAAAACAAAAATCATTTCATTTATTTGAATTGATGGCGTTTATACTATGTGTATGTATGATCTTATATCAAGACATACGAGGGATTTTACAAATTTGCAAACATAGCTTATCAAATACTTTGGATTATACACATGTATCAATCTAAGGTATTTTTTTTGTTTTGGATTTTACAAATGAAAGGAGGATGGTTTTACTGTTCTACAGGAAGGAATTTTTAAAAATATAAAAGAGAAATTCTACACACTAGACTATGTAGAATACTATGTAGGATTTTTACAAATCGAAAGGAGAGAACAAGGGATGTATGGAATACAAGGAGGAAAGGGTTTAAACAAGGAGGTAACAGTAAAGGGTAGAGTAACTAAAAAATTAAAAGGCGTACATATTTTTTACAAAATAATCAAAGTACCAACTTACATACTTATTATTTTATGCTTATTAAACAGTATGTCTGCTATTGATATCGCAGGAATAGCATTATCGTTAGCAGTTTTAGGTCTAGTTGCTACATTGGGTAACGACTTAAAGTTTATAAGCAATTTCTTAATTAACTAATTACCCCCACTTGGGATGATGAAACTTTTGATCTCCCAAGTGGAGTATCCATAAGTTTCTCTGAATAGTGGGGCGAAATTTTTTAAAATCCATTATCGTAAAGGAGGAATGTCTTATGGATACTATTGTTACTACTTTAAAAAGCGTATTCGATTGGGTCTATGCACATCAAGACCAAATCAAACTTGCACTTACTATCATTGGTTTCATCCTTACACCTGTTGTAGTATATGTGAAAGGTTTTCTAAAGCCTGTACTTAAAGCATTAGGTACTGTCGGAGAAAGCCATGGCGATAAACTTGCTAATTTCATATATAAGGTGTTTAAGGTAGAGCCACCAAAGGATGATAAAGAGGAAACTCCTAAATCTGATGGTGACTCTGGGGAGGATGGAACTTAAACTCTCTGATTAGTTAGTTTCTCACATTTAAGAAAGTAGGAGGATTAATTTTCTCTTACTTTTTTATTTATTATTTAGCTTTTACACATTATCAATGAAAGGGGTGGATTTATGGCAGATATAAACTTAGAAAAAATAAAAAAAATCCAGATCAAAGCTCTGAAATTTACTAAGGTAGTTTTTGGGGTTGTCGGGATTTTAGTTATTATTTTAGGGCTAATACAAATTATATCAACTTGGGCAGTTAAATCAATGCTATCTATAGATGGGTTGATTAATATTGGGCAAGGACTTTTGGTATTATTTATTAGCCTTAAAGTAATTGACTTTATAATAACTAAGAAACTTGCTAAGTTATAATCCGTTCATAGTTCGCAACACTCCAATTTAATAGCTTTTACACTTCTTTCTTAGAAGGATAAAAATATATGTCCTTCTAAGAAGGCATGTTCTTATTCCTTCTAAGCACAACAAATTAGAAAGGAGTGAGAGCATGGCGATTATGCAAATTTACGAACTTTCAAAAGTTCTAGGTTGGAAGTTTGCATCCCATATAATCTTGGGTTGTTCAATGATTATATTGGTACTCGTGTGGTTTTTAAATAAAGTTTGATTCTTTTAAAAAAAGATTGAACATTTTTAAAAAAGTTTGATCAAAATATGTAAATAAATTCAACTAAAACGTTGATTTTTCAATAAATTGCATCATTGTTTTTAGCGAAAAGATATAGTTTTGATCAATCTTTTTTATAAAAATTTAAGATATGCGTTATGCAGTTTCAATATTTTTAAAGATTATTTTGATCAAACTTTATTTAAAACCAACAACTCGCAACTATTAATAAAGCTCTTGTGCTTTTAATTTCGATTAAAAGGCAATATAAAAGATTAGTTAATAAGCCTAGAAAAAAAGACAATAAAAAAGAGATTATTTGATAGCCTTACGGACAAATAATCTCATGCAGAAACAAACTCACACTTTGTTTCTGCAACTATTATTATAATTTTTACAAATTTAAAGGAGGCTTTTACACATGGAGATTAGAGTAAACAAGAATGAATTACTAAAAGGGATTAGAATAGTTATCAAGGGCGTTGGTAAGACCTCTACACTACCTATACTTAAAGGTATTAAGATAGAGGCTAAAGCTAACCAACTAGAATTAGAAGCTACTGATTTAGAATTAACCATTCATACCAAAGTTTCTTGTGATGTTTTAGAAGAAGGGGCTTGTGTAATGAATGGGAAGATGCTAAATGATATCATTTCCAAACTTCCAGATGGAGAAGTAACTTTGAAGGTAGAGAATAACAGAGCTTTAATTACAAGTCTTGGCTCTGAATTTAATATTCTTACTGAAAATGCCATAGAGTTCCCAACTCCACCAACAATTAATGAAGGACTAGAGGTTGAGATCGGTAAGGATGCTCTACAGGAAGGCATTAAAAAAGTTGTTATCGCTACTGCTGATGAAGAAATTAGACCTGTTCTTACAGGCTCTAAAATGGAAATAGATAACGGTACTCTAGTTTTAGTGGCACTAGATGGCTATAGATTAGCATATAAGAAAGCTACTGTAGATTACAAGGGGGAAGTATCGGCTATCATACCTAAAGTCGCTCTAAACGAAATTTCGAGGCTTACAGAAGGTGTTGAAACAGTAAAGGTAGCATTGGGTGATAATTTAGCCTCTTTCCAAATAGGAGATACTAGAGTATCAACTAGATTATTGGAAGGAGAGTTTGTAAACTACAAGCAAATCATCAAAGACTCTTATAAGCTAAAGGTAAAAGTTAATACCAAGGAATTATTAGATGCAGTTGAGAGAGCTACACTTCTTGCTAAAGAGGGCAAAAACAATCTTGTTAAATTTGATATTAAAGATGGTAATTTTGTTTTAACCTCTAAAGCTGATATAGGAGAAGTTAAGGAAGGCATCAAGATACTTGAACAAGATGGAGATATTGAACTAAAGATTGGTTTTAATGCTAAGTTTTTAATTGATGGGCTAAAATCAATAACTGATCCAGAAGTATACTTGTATTTTGAGAACTCTGTAACTCCTGCTATTATCCGAGAAGTATCTAATGAAGATAATTACTTGTATTTAGTTTTACCTGTAAGAATTAAAGAATAATTTAGAATTAAGGGGGTGCTTGGCATCCTCTTTTTATTGCATAGGAACTCAAACATTTTTTGAAAAAAATTGCAGGTGTTAAATATTAAAAAGGCTAACAGCTAACTGCTGACCGCTCATGGCAAAAAGGTGACAGGTGACGGGCTACAGGAAAGACCCTAAAGAACGACCTTCATATGCTACCAACTACGAACTACTAACTACGAACTAACAAATGCGTCGAAGACGCCTTTGTTCTATTATATAAATATATCTATTGCCTAATTATGGCTATATTGATATAATTATTATATATTCAACACATAATCACAAAACCAACTCAATTTATTTGAGTGGTGGAGATTTTCACATTACAAACTGATTTTTTATCGGTTGAGAGTAGTTTTGACAAATACATAATTATTAGCTTATCAACTCTTAGGGATTTTTTATCTTTCTAAGGGTTTTTTTATTTTTACAAATCAAATTCAAAATTATTTTGAAAGGGGAGTTTTTACACATGCAAACAACATCAAGAGTTCAGAGAAAAGAAAGACAGAAAAAGGTGGTTAGAAGAAAGCCGAACAGAATAATTCCAATCGTGGTATTACTTATTGGATTATTCATAGTTAACAAGACCAATGCTTTCGAGTTTATTTTTGCAGAGAAGAATTATGAAGAAACTGCCGAGGTAATGGCTAATTTTATTGTAGCTGAATACTATAGGCAAAGAGCAGAAATGACAGATGGCGAAAAGGTTGAGTTAAAAGAAATAGTTAAAATGGCTAAGAGGCTAGATAAAACTCATAGCTTATCAGTTTCTTTTTCTGATAGGGAGTACGACAAATCCTTCTCAATTTTCATGGAACTTGATGGAGGGAAATTCATAAGTTACAAAAAAGTAAACCTAGAATAGTTTTTTTACATGGGAGAGGGTATAAATGATCTCTCCATCATTTTTTACACATTAGAAAACAAAAAAATAATTATCGAGGGGAGTTTTTGCACATGAAAATCGTTGGAGGTCAGTATTGTTCAGACTTTAAAGAGAGAATGGAAGTAACAAAAGAACTAGAGAGAGTGTATAAGAGCAAAGTTAAAATCCATATCGAAGGGAATTTTCTCTCTTATACTGCTTTTACTAGCAATTCTCTAGCAAGATAATTGAACATTGAAAACCAAATATTGATTTGAAAGGAGTTTTTACACATGAGTATAGGAAACATTACTAACACTTTTTCAAGAACTAAGGAGAATAATGCTAAATTTGGTTACTATCCTACGCCTCTTGAAATAGTGAAAATGGAAATGGACTTAATTAGCTTTAATGGAATTTCACCTATGAAGAAAGTACCTATTTGCGATTTTACAGGTGGGGAAGGGGATCAGTTATACGAAATGTATAAACTGCTACACCTTCAAAACTTACAGCCTGTAGCCTATTATAACGAGATTACTCAAAGTAGGTTTAATATTGCACTAGAAAAGTATGGAGAGCTTCCCAACTTCCATTTCAGTAATTCAAACTTTTTCAATTTGAGATGTAGAAACAAAGAAGGAAGAAAGTATGACACTAAAACCATGGTGATTATCCGTAACAATCCTCCTTATGGGGATGATGAAAGACTTGGCGAAAAGGTCAGAATGGAAGAACTCTTTTTCATGGAGAATGATAGGTATATTGTAGGTGGAGGTATTCATATTTTCGAGTTACCCATCACCACATTAATCCTTAATCCATCATTTATGAGAAAAATAACTTATAGGTATGAAAGTATCAATATTTACAAATTCCCTATAAAAGTGTTTTCTAAATATAAACAAGTTGTTCTCGTAGGCGTTAGAAAGACTAATCATTCAAACGACCATGAGATAGCTGATGAATGGATTGAAAGATTGAAAACAGACCAAATTCCATATCTTGATGAAGTGAAAAAACCTGTATATTCGCTTACGGATGAAGTCATTAATAGAGCCAAGGAAGTAATTGTTTATAGGGATGGTGAAATTAATGATATTACATTCACCAACGGACTTTTAAATGAACTTGATGATCTCTTTAAGAAAGAGAGAGAAACTGATTTGTTAACTAAAAAGATAGAGGTAATTAAAGACGAAGTAGCAATAGTTGAACGCTCTATCGGGCATAGAGCTTTAGAGTTAGCAAGTGGTAAGTTCAACAAGGTTTGTGGGGATGTTTTAATCTACGGTTATACAGATAAGAAAGTAGTCACAAATGTCGAGATAGAAGGAGATACAGAGGTAACAACCGAAACAGAGGTCATTGTATCTGGGATTGAAGTTACAAATAAAAATGGTGATGTGATTAGAAAAGAAAGCTAAAAAATTTGAGTTTTTACACATTGATAGACTATTAGAGTCTTTTAGGAAATTTTACATATGAAAGGAGTTTAGGAATGAATATTAAAAATGTTGTCAGCAACCTTGAACGGTTAATTAGTATGGCAAAAGATATTTTAGGTAGGGATGATAACAAGGACACTTATCAGAGCTATGTTACAGATATATTAAAAGATACATCCAAGGAACTCACTAAAGAGGGTTTCGTTTATGAAGAAGATATCAAAGCGATCTATGATGAAGTAAAATCGAATTTCCAGAGTTATCATACTAAAGCAAAGCGATTAAAGCCTTATGCAGAGAGGCTCTTAAATTTGATAGAGGCTAAAACAGAGGAATTAAGGCAGTATATCTACCAAAATATCACTATAAACGACCAATATTATAAGGCTAAAACTGTGCTTTATGATGAACAAGGTGGCGACAAGACTATTAGATATATAATAGCATCCTTTTATTCCGAGCAAGAAATGAGAGCTATGCTTTCTAACTTACAAAAAGGCTACAAGAAAAATCAGATAGGGCGTTATTATTCTGATGTAGCTCAATCCGTAAAGAATGGTTATCGTTGCATTTATTCTCGGACTCAAAATGAGAACATAGGGGATGGAGTTCACGCCATTATTTACAATGAGGATGAAAGGGTTTTAAAGGTACATCAAGGGGAAAACCCTGTAGAGAAGGTTTATAAGTTTTTATCAACAACTTGCAAAACAGGGCTTATACCCGAGTGGCAAGACTATTTTTACAACACTTTATCTGATGGTGGGCTTATCTATGAATGTGAAGGGTTTGACTATACAGGGAAAGCCCCAAAGGTACTCGTGCTTTCAGAAGAAATTAATGACGAGTTAATTTTAAAAATGAAACAAGAGGGGTTAAGAAGTGGCAAAATAACACTTCCTGTAGAAAATAATGTTGTGTTTAATCAAGATGCTACTTTTTACGAACTTGTTACTGAATATGTAATCCCCCACATTCAAGAGGAAGAAGTGCATTATAAGGTGGGTGACCCTATTGACGATATTATTTCTAGTCCTATTGATCTTGGGAATGGAAAAACAGGAAATCTATATCCTCGTCAGCAAGTTATCGCCCAAGGAATGTTAAATGCTATCCGAGTTGGTAAGCGTAGACAAATCCTTAATGGGGACATGGGTATAGGTAAGACCTTCATAGGGGCTAAGTTAGGACTTGCTACGATATACGATATCCATAAGAGTTTTAATGGAAGAATGGCTGTTTATTGCCAAGGGCAATTAATTAAAAAATGGCAACGAGAAATTACGCAAGTTGCTAGACCTCTTGGAGTAGAGCCTCATTTCATAGAAATTACAAACTTTAAGGATGTTAAAGACCTTCCTCTAAAGCCTAATGGGTTAGAAGTATTGCTATTGCCAAAGGATAAAGTCAAAAGAAGTTATCAGCAAGATATGTCAGCTAATGAGCGATATAGTCGTTCTAATCTGGCTAAAATTAGTAAATTCATTGATAAGATCGGGCAAGGAAGAACTTTAGTAAAGGATGTAATAATTGAAAATGCTAACAACTTACCTTCAAATCTTATGAAATATACTGCGTTGCAAATTGAGAAGGAGTATAGAAAGCCTGTAATCCTTTATAAAGAGCAGTTAGACGAGAATGGTAAGGTGAAAAGTTATAAGATTGTTACTCCCTCAAAGATAATCAAATCTGCTTTTGGAAAATCCTATCTAGCTTATGATTTTGAACTTTCTAAGCCTCTTTGGAAGGATTTTATAAAAAAAGTCCGAGAACAAAGAGAAAGGTTAACAAAAGAAAGTGAAAACAAAATCTATAGAAGAAATCATAAGCACAACGGATTAACTTGCCCTGTATGTGGAGGCTTTATCTATCCAAAAGAAAGCTACCTCTTTGATGATGAAAAGTGTTATGATAACTTACAAAGCAAACCTAAGAATAAATCTAAAAGCTACAGTAAATGTAATCATTACATCAAAGCAGATGGTACGCCTTTAATGGACTTTGAAATCAAGGCAATTAAGAAAGGATATATAGGAGTAGCTTATGTTGATGAAACAGAAACTATCGCTTATGTAGATGCCGAAGGAAATCCCCTAGTTGGGAATGATTTGATAGAGGCTAAAGCCAATAAATATGCAGGGAGTTATAAAATAAACATAAGGAAGTGTGATGCAGAACTATGGTCGGCAGTAGATAAGAAGGGCTACAGGGTTGTTAATAGCGTTGAGTTAATGAAAAAATACTTTGGAAAAGGCTATATTGATATATGTGTCGCTGATGAGGCACATTTATATAACCGAGAAAGCAACCAAGGGTTAACATATCATACCTTAATTCAACTTTCCAAAGTAATGATCAATTTAACAGGAACGCTGACAGGAGGCAAATCATCAGATATCTTCTATCAGCTTGTAAGGCTTTATCCAGATAAACTCAAAAGAATGGGATATACTTACAATGATGTTAACCTCTTTATAGACCACTATGGTAGACGAGAGAGAGTAACCAAAGAAAAGTTAGACTCTCAATACAACAAGAGTGGTAAAGGAAGGCGAACAAACTTTTCTTGGGTTGAGAGAGCAGGGATATCTCCATTACTCTATACTAACTTTTTAAGTGGGATAATGGTATCGAGAAGTATTGAAGATATGCAACTGCCTATGCCCGAGCTAAAATATTATAAACATGAAGTTGATATGTCTGATGAATTAAAAGATGCCTATGATAACCTTAAAAAACAACTTGTAGACTTTATGAATGAAAATAAAGAACTGCCCCTTGGTGGAACGTATTTACATAATCTATTAGCTTACCCAGACTATCCTCAACAACCTCCTATTTATTGGTCTAATACAGACTTATTGGTAGCAAACCCTAAGAAACTTGAATTAAATGGGAAGTTACTGCCAAAAGAACAGAGGCTTGTTGATACCATTAAAAGTGAATTGGCAAAGGATAGAAAAGTTCTTGTGTATAGTGTGTATAGTGGAGAGAAAGGCGTAAGCGACAGATTGATGGATGTATTACACTCCCAAGGCTTTAAGGCGATTGAACTTAAATCGTCAGTACCCGTTGAAGATAGAGAAGATTGGATTGAAGAAAAGCATCAAGAAGGATTTGAGGTAATAGTAACAAATCCTTCCTGTGTCCAGACAGGATTGAATATCATCCAATTTCCATCTATATATTTTTACGAATGTGGCTATGACATAAAGGTCTTGCGACAAGCAGAGAGAAGGGCTTGGCGTGTCAATCAACCTAAAACTTGTAAGATTTTTTATAGTTACTATAAAGAGTCTTTACAAGAGGATGCCATGAAACTAATAGGTGGTAAGAAAAAGTCTAGTTTAGCTCTCGAAGGTGTGTTCTCCGAAGATTTATTGTCCTCTATGAGTGACATAAACGATAATGGGGCAAAGATGCTCTTTGATGTTTTAAAGGGTAAAATAACACTTAAAGAGAATGAATTAGATGCTTTCGGATTTGAGGATGAAGATACTTCTTATCAAAATGAAACGGTAGTTGTAGAAGAAATTGAACAAGAAACAGAATTTTGGGGAATTAGAGAAGATAATCAGCTTAACTTCTTCACTTTAACCAAAGAGGATGTTGAAAATTTAAAGGATAAGGTTGCTAAAAAAAGAAATGTAGCAGAGGGTCAAATGACACTATTCGCTATGTAATCACTAAAGCTAGTATGGGGTTTTTCCTGTACTAGCTTTTATACTATTAGAAATATTTACACACAACATATATTGTGATACAATGTAATATATAAAGAAATTTTACACATTTTAGGAATAGTTTTTACAAATAATTAAGAGAGAAGGGGTAATATGTTAAATGCTATATTAATTGGTGTAATAGGTATTATAGTGATAAGACTTGCCTTTAAGTTACTTTTAAAGGGCGTTAAATTAGTGTTTATACTAACAGTATTATACATAGTGGCAACGCAAGTCTTAGGGCTACAAATTAACCTGCCAAGCAATGATATAATGGCACAAATTATCGGGTTAATATAAGTTTTATCCCTTTGGCTATTGTTAGGTTTATAAAACAATCTTTCAAATAAAGTATAATCTTAGAGAAATTGAATAAGCTATAACAAAGCGTATATTTGTTTTAACCAAACAGATATATGCTTTTTTTTATGAAATTTTACTGTAATCCAGAATAGGTTAGTGTTAAAATAAAAGAAAATGTGGTTTTTAAATAAAGTTTGATTCTTTTAAAAAAAGATTGAACATTTTTAAAAAAGTTTGATCAAAATATGTAAATGTTTTTAGCGAAAAGATATAGTTTTGATCAATCTTTTTTATAAAAATTTAAGATATGCGTTATGCAGTTTCAATATTTTTAAAGATTATTTTGATCAAACTTTATTTAAAACCAACAGAAAAGGGTGTTGATTGGAGGATAGAATATTGAAAAGAGGTTTAATATATATAACGATATTTTTAATGGTTTGTGGGGCGATAAGGTGGCTTTCTGGGGCGATAGATTATGCGATAATGAATTGGTATACCGTTGAGATTAAAAGTGAATTAAACGAGATTTTCGAGGCTAACGACACGTTGTATATTGATGGTACAATGTTATCAATATATCTTTATGACTCCATGGAAACTTTTGAGAAGAATGGGCAAAGATATGATTACTTTGAGGGTGATAATCAGTATAATAAGTTTAAAAAGAATACTTATAAAGTTGAAAGGATTACAGGAGAAGGTTATTGGAAGATAACGCAGGACAGTTCCCATCCGATAACGAAGGTCAACGCTCTTGTAAAAATGGATAAAGTAATGATGTGGAGAAAAATATTCTCCAATATCATAACGCTTATAATTGGATTAACTCTATGGGGTCTATATGAGAATAAATATTTCTATAAATTTGATAATAAAACCTCAACTGAAATACCTGTCTAAGACAGGTATTTTTCTTGACTCTAAAGGATTGCAAAACACTATTTTGTATTTACACAAAAGATATATTGTGATATAATGTATATATAATTAGTAACCATGGAGGGATTAGTGAATGACAACTATAAAAGCAGTTAGTAAGGGGTCTACACTTCCTCAAACTAGCAATAATTCAGAGGTTGCAAATGTAGGGAAATTTAATAAAAGCGAGAAAAATAGAATTGATGTTCCTACCGTTAAAGATAAGGTCGAAACGATAAACGACTATGTAAACAGGATTGATGAAATAATAAAACCTATCTACGAAATGGAAACTGCTAAACTAAATGCTATTTGTGAAGAAGTAAAAGAGTTAAAGGAACAAGCTAGAAAGAATAGAACTAGGATTGATGATGCAAAATTAGAGGTACTTTTACTTGATCTTGTAGTTGAAATAGGGGAAGTAATGGAAAGGATAGAAGAAAGAGCTTTGGATGTTGATATAGCAAATGCTTTCCTAGAAGAAAATACAGGGAGAGCGTTATTATATGCAAATGAGGTAAAGGATAGGAAAAATCTTTCCAATGCAAATCTCCAAAAAGCCTTTGCCAACAACCTTGTAGCCTTAGATAAGTATACATATATAGTTAAAAACAGGATATATAAGAAAATAGAGTCGAAAGTAAATTCTGCTGAAAAGCTATTTTATGGAATCAAAGCTATATTGGGTAGAAGGCTATAATCCGATATAGCTTTTAAAATATAATAAGTGGAGGGATTTAATGTTATACAACAGGAAAAGTGTTCTTGTGTGGGGAGTAGTGATGAATTTCAAACTATAGCTTATCATGGGAAAGTCGCCAGAGAAACCAATCAAAAGAGTAAGCTATATTCTATTGATTTAGCAGACTTAGATACCAAACGGAAAGACAAGAGAACGATTACTTTTTATGTTGATTGTCCTAATTGCAAAGGGATAGTAACTATGGAATTTACCTTTGGCAAGGCAGAAGATACAGGAGAAGAAGTTGTTTTTAATGCGATTTATGAAGTGCAAAACGCTTTAATTGTTCCTCCAAGGGTAGCAGGGGTAATTGTAAAAAAATCAGTTAGAAAAGCAGGGTGGAGAAAAATATATTGATTGTATTGAAAAATATATTTCCAACCCTAAAATCCAAATAAGTACAAAGGCAGTTAATGAGTAGAGCAGAGCTAAAAGGTTTTGCTCTTTATTTTTTTGTTGTGTAAATATGTATAAATTGGTATAATATTAATATATTCACACACTTAATCATAAAACCAACTCATTTATTGTCGTTGGTGGAAGTTTTCACATTTTAGCTGATCTTATATCAGCAGAAATTAGTTTTCACAAATACATATTTATTTAGCTTATCAAACTCTGGGAATTTGTATATCTACAAATCTACAGGGTTTTTTTATTTTCATATTGAAATGAGGATAGTTTTTACACATTATCACATTAGAAATTTAAAAAATTATGAAGGGAGTTTTTACAAATGGCAAACAAGAATTTACAGACAGTAGAAAGCAAGGAGTTAGTAAGTATAAGCGATATCAATATAAGAGTGAACAATGACTTAGATTGGTATGGAGATTGTCAGATTGACCTAGACCGTATTAGAGAGCTAGGGGTCGATATGATGATAATTCCTAATCTTGATGAAGAAGGGGCAATATCTTCTGATGATGAACTTTTAGCAGTTTTTAGACTTCAAGAAGGTATTTATGCCATTGGTTTTAGCAATATTGATGGTAGTTCTATCGTAAGAGTAGGTAGTGACGATCCAGAGGATGTTGTGTTTACTTTTGATAAAGAGTATTATACGGAAAATGTTAAATCTATGCTTTCTGGAATTGAAAAATTGTAGAATTGTTGCGAAGGGAATTTTTACAAATAAACTTTAGGAGGAATTGAAGTAGAGCCTACTAATGGTAGTGAAACATTAGTATTTGACAGAGAAGGGAACTTGTTAAAAGTTTACTCTGGGCAGAGGCTCTATAACAATAACTTTTCAAATTCAAGTTCATTTGGCAATATCATTAACATTCTTAAAGAAAATGGTTATAGCGAGGCAACAATCAAAGATTTAGAAGAATTTGGGTTATAGTATTTTTACAAATTGGAGGTGTTTTTAATGGCTAATGACAGAGAGTGTATATTGAGTATAGTTCTTGCAGACAAAAGGTTGTATTAAATGAAGTAGAAAAAGATGGCGATAAAATTTTCTTCCGAGGATATAACATGTATAGCATCCGACAGAAGAAAGAAAAAAACTACTATAAGTTTAAATATATTCCAAGTCATAGTAGAAAGGTTTTAGATATTAATACTATCTGGAATAGTCTTAAAATTTCTTTTCTATTAATGAGAATATTATAGGGATATATTATAACGCAGTAGAGGACAATATGTACTTTGTGTTAAGTAAATAGTTTTTACAAATTCAAATTTGAAGGGAGTTTTTACAAATGGGTAACAGATCACATTTAAGCGTTTATATGTCAAGAGAGTCTTTTTCAAAGGACTTTATGGATTATCACGACAAAGTTAGAGATTTTAATAGAAATTGGTCTAATATGAGTGATGAAGAAAGAGAGAGGACTAAAGCTAGTTTAACGGAACTAGCTACTAAGGTGTATACAGATTGCGATTTTCCAGAATACTTTGTTATTCTACCCACACTTTCAACATTTAATTTTATGGGAAAAACATATTATTGCAACAATGACCCCTTTGGAGAAAACAAAGGTAGTAGTATGGAAAGAAAAAATGTAGTTCCTCTTGAATGGTGCATTCTTTTTAGTAAGAAAGATAGAGTATTTCAAGAAAAGCATACGGTTAATGGAGAAGAAATAATTTCAAAGTCTAGTCAATATAGAACAACAGTAGAGAAGGCTTTAAAGAGGTTGAAAATTATAGATGAAGAATCCCATTTAGTTAAATGGTTAGAAAAGTACCCATCTGATGCTCTACTTGTATTAGATTACGGAGAACTTTTTATGAATAATAACTTTAATGAAAAAGACATAGTAAAAGTTATAGAAATTTGTGATAACTGTACTAAAGTGGCATAGTTTTTAAAATGAGGAAGATTTGATTTTTATTTATTACTTAATAATTTAGTAAAATAAGGAGGCTTTTACACATGGAGAATAAATACATTTTGGCAGATTTGCAGGATTTAGCAGGAGATAAGAGAGAGGAAACTCTTGATGGTGCAAAGGAATTTTTGGCAAATCATTGGGAAGAACTTGACGAGGATGATTCCTTCTTTGAGGAAATAGATAGAGCTAACTTTGATGAATTGAACGAAATGTTAGCAGGAATTGATTATGAACTATTTGAAACAGAAGAAGATTATTTACAGGCAGTTGAAGATATGAAACAAGCAAGAAAGTTAATGAAATGTTCTTAAAGCGAGGCTCTTTGAGCCTTGTTTTTTTTTGGTTTCATATAAATACAATACATCTATTGACTTAATATGGCTAAAATGATATAATTATAATATATATACACAATAACAAAACCGTTAGCATTTATTGTTGTCGGTGGAGATTTTCGCATCTAAGCTGATTTTTTATCAGTAATAGAATAGTTTTGACAAATACATAATTATTAGCTTTTCAACTCTTAGGGATTTTTTATCTTTCTAAGGGTTTTTTTATTTTTACATTTTTACAAATGAAAGGAGGATAGTTTTTACACATTAGAAAACAAAAAATATATTATGAAAGGAGTTTTTACACATGAAAGGAGAATTAATTATGAAAGATAAACCCGTTAAAAGTCCTATGAAATTACACTTTCTAAATAAGGAGGTACAACTTTTCCCTACTGATACTTACTATAAGTTTGGAATAGTTGAAGAAATAAACGAATATGGCATTGTAATAAAAATTACAAAAGCACATAAGGAAAGTGGTTATAGGGCAGGACAAAGAGTTTATTTTAGTCATAGTTGTTCGCTAAAGTTGGTTACTGTTTAACAAATCATATTTTTACAAATTAAATTGAAGGGAGTTTTTTGAAGGGAGTTTTTACAAATGGGCAGAGGTAATTATATTCCACCTGTTAGTCGTTATTCAAATGCTGACTACGAAACAATTTATATTGATAACGAGTTAGTGTATGGGAAAGACCATTGGGAGAATTGTAGCGAGGATGATTATTACTTCTATTATCAAGATTTTAAAGAAGATTTAATATCCGAGTTTGAAAGAAGATTTCCCACCTTCTCCAAAAACGACAGAGAGTGGCTTGATAACACTACTAAAATTGTTGCAGAGAATAGTTTGTGTATGTTAACGCTTTGTGATGAAGATAACTATATTGCAGTATCAGTTATCTCTAAAGAAGATGATTATAATGCAGGGTTAGTAAATCTAGCAAACAGACATTTACAAAACTACGCTAAGTTTCTAAAGGAGTTTGCTTTAGAAACCTATGGTGAGTACAGAGTACGGACAAGTGCTTGGACTTCTGCAATAATTAAAAAAGAAGTAGCCTAGTTTTTACAAATAGCATAGAAGGGGATTTCCCTTCTATGTTAGCTTTTACAAATCTAAATTATGAAAGGGGAATTTTTACACATGTATACACTTGAAAATTTAAAAGAGGTAAACCAAACTTGTAGACAACCAATAACAGAGAAGGTACTAGAACAGGTTAATCTGCTGATTAATTTCAGAGATAGCTTAGACTATTCAGTACCACAGGTAGGCGATATCGTTCAGTATGAAGATATAAATGGGAAAATCTCAAAATACGCTCATGTTGAAAAGGTTGAGGATGGAAAGTTATATTTATGCAAACATCCTTCAACTCCATTTGTTGGTATTGATTTAGTAAATAACCGTCTTTCAACATCAACAAGTGGTGGAGATTGGACTACCATTTTCATTGAGGATTTAGAAATAGAAAACCTCGGCAAAACTAAAAAATATTTTTGTAGTTTCTTTGGTAATGCAGGGGCATCACAAGCAGTTAGATTTCAATTAGAGGTTAAAATATGGAAGTATAGAGAAATTCGATCTTATGATGAAAGTTTATTTGAGTCAGTAAGAGAGAAAAGAGTTCATCAGCTTTTGGATGAAGTAAGAGAAACACGACCAAAAGATATTTATGAGGCTCTTAAAATCCTTGCTAAAGCCTTTGATTGGGATAGATGCTTTACTTTATCTCCAATGTTCGGGGAAGAAGAAAAAGCATGTATCAAACTGTTTAACCGATATGAAATTTACTGTTATACGGATTATAAGCATGTATGGTCTATCTTTGATAAGCAAAAGAAGTATGTTCCAGAGAAAGAAAAGGTATCAGCTTAGTTTTTACAAATGAGAGGGAGAGCTATTCTTCCTCTCCTAATTTATCAAATTGAAGGGAGTGAGAACTTTGGCTATAGGGTGTTGTAGTAGCTTTAAAAAGTGTTCTGATGCAGGGGTTTGTATTAAGTTAGACGACCCTTCCTATGTAGAGATTTATAAGGATTGCTATTATGCAACTAATCTCGAAAAAGGGTTAAATTTCTATACTGAATACAATGAAAATAATAAAGCCCGAGCAGAAGAATACAAAAGAAAGCAAGAAAATAATACTACTACCGAATTGAGTAAAGGCGATATCGTTGATGTTAGTTGTGGAGATACAACTTACAAGGGGTGCGAAGTAACAGGCATATATAATGATAAAGTCAGAGTACATCCATCTGACAAGCCTAAAGATACCGAAGAAGATTTACACAAAAACGGTTTCTGGGTTACTGATAAACAAGTGACTCAATCTACTGAAGATATCCCCGAAAAAGATGATAAGTTTAAAGATAAATATAAAAATGCCTACATTGTTGTTAATGGTAGACAGTTTTATATAGGGAAAAGGGGAGGCTACGGAGGATATACTTACGCTCTAGGTAGTGATGGTATTGAAAAGCTAAAAGAAAATATAGGAGAACTTCCTATTGAAATTGATACAGAGTTCATAGAAAGTAAATTTGTTGATGAATGTGGTACAGAGTCGGATAGAGCTGATTGGAAACCTCATGTTAAAATTGGTGATACTGAATATAACCTTATGAACTCTAATATCAGAGGGTTAAAGGAAAATACCTGTAGGATGTTGGCTGAATACTTTGCTGAACTTGGGTTAAAGACGATTTGTGAGTGTATAGGCAATAGTAAAAAGAGCTTTACATATACACAAAATAGTCAACCTAGAAAAACTCAAAACACTAAGCCAAAGGAAGTGAAAGTTGAAAATAAAGTTGAAGAAGAAATAAATGTTCAATTATCTTTATTCGACTTCTAAAACTTAATATGGAAGGGAGTTTTTACAAATGGGAAAAAAGAAAAAGCAAAAGGTACTTAAAAGCCCTAAGACATGTAGATATTGCAATTCTAAAGTTGAATTAGTGTCCAATAAAGAGGTATATGGTCGTGAGTATGGGAATGGTAAATGCTACAAATGTGTAAAATGTGGTGCTTTTGTAGGGGTGCATCCAGATCTTAAAACACCACTAGGAATATTGGCTGATAAAGAATTAAGAGAATTGAGGAAAAAAGCTCATGGATTATTTGACCGTATCTGGAAAAATAAGAAAAATTACGAAAGCAGAACTAGAGCTAGAAATAAAGCATATAAAAAACTAGCTGAAAAACTAGGGATACCTTACAACGAATGTCACTTTAGTTGGTTTGATAAAGATACTATTTTAGAGGCAATTGAAATATTGGAAACAAAAGATTTCTTTTTCTCTTTATTAAGAAATAGCAATTAACAATAAATTTTACACATGATAGCTAATCGAGACAAGAATTGTTGGAATATGTTTGACATATGGGAAAATATAGTTATAGTAGATATGAAGTTTTTAAGTTTAAAGATATCATAAAATTTTAGACCTAAATAATAAAAATATAATTAAAAGATCGCATGATAAGACTTTGAAATTTAGTCTTATTTTTTTTACAACAAAATCTACAATTAGTAGATTTATTTCTATTATTTTTAGACATTCCATGATATAATATATATATGACTTAAAATTTTAATAATATAGAAAATAAAACACAATACACATAAGAGGTGAGAAATAAAATGTTTACAATGTCATTTTTCATAGGGATTTTTATAATATTAACTTTTGTAATTGCATTAATCATCAAGGGAGGCTCTAAAATAATTGATACAAAGGAGTTAGAATTAGCTTTCACAACTTGCGTGAGGTGGGGAATGGTAATTAGTATTGTTTTAACCTTCGCATCTATCTTTGTATCAGCACTATTTATGAGTGGCAATTATGATTATCTTAAAACAGAGGTAGAGGAAAAAACTATATATGAGATTTATGCTCTTAAAGACAATTGTGGTTTTTAAATAAAGTTTGATTCTTTTAAAAAAAGATTGAACATTTTTAAAAAAGTTTGATCAAAATATGTAAATAAATTCAACTAAAACGTTGATTTTTCAATAAATTGCATCA
>JAALLR010000207.1_pt1 | contig 21848 bp, 19 predicted proteins | sample 7245931 | NCBI WGS metagenome assembly JAALLR01 (sample SAMN13049201, study PRJNA578106) | oil field metagenome | isolation source: filtered produced water from oil reservoir B9 | place: USA:offshore Texas | collected 2016 | reverse complement strand
GATGAGCTTGACCGAACGCTATTCTTATCTTCGTCAAGCTTGGTGAACCGCCGGATGCGGACCCGCATGTCCGGTGGTGTGAGAGGACGGGGGCTAGCCGCCCCCTCCTACTCGATTTTCTCCCAACGGTTTCAGCATCTCCTGATTAAAAAATATGATTAAAAAAATAGAGGACATGAGCAACAAGGTGCTTCGACATTGGGGACGTAAAGATTAGGTATACATGTATACAATGCAGTGCGGGAAGGATAATCCGGCAGGGTAACGAATAACCACTATTGTTACCTGTTAGATAGAGATTAACGTTTAAGAAGTTGGAGGATGAGAGAGATGTCTGGGTGGCTCGATTCTTTTCTTGAACAGGTTGTAGCAAAGAACCCCGGGGAGAAGGAGTTCCACCAAGCGGTTTTCGAGGTTGTCAGGTCGCTGGGCCCTTTCTTGGAGCGCAATCCCAAGTACAGGAAGGCCAAAATTCTCGAGCGGATGGTTGAACCAGAACGGGTTATCATCTTCCGTGTGCTCTGGGTCGATGATAGAGGGGAAATCCAGATCAACCGCGGCTACCGTGTACAGATGAACGGAGCGATAGGGCCGTACAAGGGAGGGCTCCGTTTTCACCCTTCGGTAAACCTGAGTATTTTGAAGTTTCTGGCGTTTGAGCAGACCTTTAAGAATTCGCTGACATCGTTGCCGATGGGTGGTGCCAAGGGCGGGGCCGATTTTGACCCGAAAGGGAAGTCCGATGCCGAAGTGATGCGTTTTTGCCAGTCCTTTATGAGCGAACTATACCGGCACATTGGGCCCGATACCGATATTCCGGCAGGGGATATAGGTGTTGGGCAGCGGGAGATCGGTTATCTGTTTGGACAGTACAGAAAGATCTGTAATGAATTCACGGGGGTGCTCACCGGGAAGGGGTTGACCTGGGGCGGCAGCCTGATTCGCCCTGAGGCCACGGGTTACGGGTTGCTCTATTTCACTGAAGAGATGTTGAAAACGAGGGGCGATTCCCTGGCCGGTAAGGTGGTGGCCATTTCCGGTGCCGGAAATGTGGCGCAGCATGCTGCCAAAAAGGCGCTGGAGCTGGGCGCCAAGGTGGTGACGCTTTCCGACTCCAACGGCACAGTTTATGATCCTGACGGTATAGACGAAGAAAAGCTGGCCTTCGTAATGGAGTTGAAGAACGTCAGGCGCGGCCGGATCAGGGAATACGCAGAGCATTACGGTTGCGAATATCTGGAAGGAAAGCGCCCGTGGGGGATCAAGTGTGATGTGGCCCTCCCCTGTGCCACCCAGAACGAGATAGACGGCAGTGATGCCAGGGAGCTGGTTAAGAACGGCTGCATCTGTGTTGCAGAAGGCGCCAATATGCCGAGTACTCCGGAAGCGGTTGAGGTCTTCCTTAATAATAAGATCCTCTACTGCCCGGGTAAGGCCGCTAATGCCGGCGGTGTGGCTGTAAGCGGACTGGAGATGTGCCAAAACAGCCAGCGCTATTGCTGGACGGCTGAAGAGGTTGATGGAAAACTGAGGAGGATAATGAAGGCCATTCATGACCAGTGTGTGGCTTACGGCAAAGATGGGGATTACATCAATTACGTTGATGGTGCCAACATTGCAGGCTTTGTCAAGGTGGCCGATGCCATGCTGGCGCAGGGAGTTGTCTGATCTGCGTGAATGATGAATAATTCTTCTCCAACGGAGGCAGAATAAGGAAAGAGGCTAGTTGGCAATAAGAGGAGTCCACAAGCAGACTCCTCTTTATTAATGATTGCAAGACAAAAGATATGTTAAAATGTACTGGAGTCCAAGGCTTACTTATTATTGACAGTTGATGCAGAGCTGTGATAAAGTAAGTGCGGATTTATCTTTTTTCTTTATCAGGTATTGGGTACCCGAAAGGTATTTATGGACGGGGCAATGGGAGGTGGCAAACTTGCGCATAGGTATTACTCTGGCCTGCACAGAGTGCAAAAACCGCAACTACACAACGGAAAAGAACAAGAAGAACGATCCTGAACGCCTGGAGCTGAAAAAGTACTGCCCTGTGTGCAAAAAACAAACCGTCCACCGGGAGACCAAATAAACCGGTGAGACATGAAGGATGTGAGCCAGGTGCGTAAGAAGGCCGGCGCGGTAAAGAAAAACAAGAATATAAGTGCTGAGATGGTGAAGGAACAGCCCGATCTCGGAAAGGATGAGCACCCGGCTGAAACTCGTGCCCAGCAAGGTAGGCTGCGCTCCATTTTGCGTCTCGTCAAGAAGGGCGAGACCAAGGCCGGGGAGGAAAAGGCGCCGGTAGGACAGCAGGAGGCCAGGAAAACTCCGGCAAGAGGAAAGGGAGCGGGACCAAAGGAAGGTCGCTCTCCCCGTACCAGGGAAGGAAAAGAGAGGCCGAAAAAGAGCTTCTTTCGAGATGCGGCTAAGTTTTTCCAAAGTGTGTGGGGAGAGTTGAAAAAGGTGCACTGGCCTACCCGTTCGGAAACGGCTGCTTACACGGTTGTCGTTATCAGTTCGGTTGTTATTGTGGCTTTGCTTATTCTTGTAGCTGATACTATTTTGAGCAAGCTTGTCGAACTTTTACTGCAGCTGTGACGCGGAGTTGCATGATAAAGAATCATCCCGGGGAGGTGGGGGCCGCAAGGTCCCTTGTCTTTATGGAGAAGAAGTGGTTTGTGATTCACACCTATTCCGGCTATGAAAATAAGGTTAAAGCCAATTTGGAGAAGCGTGTCGCTTCGATGAACATGCAGGATAAGATTTTTCGCATCCTTGTGCCGATGGAAGATGAAATCGAGATCAAGGATGGAAAGCGCCGCGTTTCCCAAAAAAAGATATTCCCCGGTTATGTCTTGGTGGAGATGATCCTCACCGATGACTCCTGGTATGTAGTGCGCAATACACCGGGTGTAACCAGTTTTGTTGGATCGGGGAACAAGCCGATACCGCTGCAGCAGAGTGAGGTCCAAGCAATCATGCGCCAGATGGGGCTTGAGGAGGCCCACCCGCGCATCGACCTGGACATCGGTGAGAGTGTACGGGTTATTGCCGGTCCTTTCGAGAACTTCATCGGCACGGTAGAGGAGATCTATCCGGAAAAAAGCAAGCTTAAGGTGCTCGTATCCATGTTCGGACGGGAAACCCCTGTAGAGCTGGACTTTACACAGGTTGAGAAATTATAATTAAAAACTATAGAATTGCAGAAGGGAAGTGTGAAGGATGGCCGCAAAAAAAGTAGCCGCCGTAGTCAAGCTGCAGATCCCGGCGGGTAAGGCAACTCCGGCGCCACCTGTCGGTTCTGCTTTGGGTCCTCACGGCGTCAATATCATGGCTTTCTGTAAGGAATTTAATGAGCGCACGGCTAAAGATGACGGCTTAATCATTCCGGTGGAGGTTACCATTTATCAGGATCGCTCCTTTAGCTTTATTACCAAGACTCCACCGGCTGCCGTTCTTCTAAAAAAGGCCCTGGGTCTGGAAACCGCTTCCGGAGAACCCAATCGTAAGAAGGTGGGTAAGGTTTCCCGCGCAAAGGTGCGGGAGATCGCCGAATTGAAGATGCGGGATCTCAACGCAGCAGATATTGAGGGAGCCATGCGGATGATTGAAGGCACCGCACGCAGCATGGGGATTGAAATCGCGGATTAGTTTTCCTGGTGGGAGGAGCGATCCGCTAAAACCACAAGGAGGTCGATGAAAGATGCCCAAAAGAGGTAAGAAATATCGGGAGGCTCTGGCAAAGATTGATCGGGAGAATTACTACGAGCCCCGAGATGCCCTGCAGCTGGTTAAGGAGATAGCTCCTGCCAAGTTTGATGAGTCTGTAGAGGTGGCGGTGCGCCTCGGTATTGATACCAGGCACGCCGATCAGCAGGTGCGGGGGGCTGTTGTGCTTCCCCATGGGACGGGCAAAACCCGTAAAGTTCTCGTCTTCGCTAAAGGGGATAAGGCCCAGGAGGCGGTTGAAGCCGGCGCCGATTACGTGGGAGCGGAGGATCTGGTACAGAAGATCCAGGAAGGCTGGCTCGATTTCGAAGTGGCCGTTGCTACACCGGATGTGATGAGCATGGTCGGCCGTCTGGGGAGGCTGCTGGGACCCCGGGGGTTGATGCCTAACCCGAAGACCGGAACGGTTACCTTTGACATCGCCCGTGCCGTCAAAGAGATCAAGGCCGGCAAGATTGAGTACCGCGCCGACAAGACCGGCATTGTTCATGCACCCATTGGGAAGGTTTCTTTCCCGGTAGAAGCCTTGCAAGAGAATTACAGCACTCTGATGGACGCCTTAATCAAGGCGAAGCCTGCAGCGGCGCGGGGACAATACATCAAGAGCATCACCGTCTGCTCGACCATGGGTCCGGGTGTCAAGATCAACCCGCTCAAACCGCTGGGTTAAAGACTTGCTTGACCGGGATACTTTAATTTGATAAGCTTTATACGTGACCGTAGACAGCAGGTGCCGCAAGGCTTAATGGTGATAACGCCTGCCGAGGTTAGAGAGTGTGGGTATGGCTGTGAAAGCTGGCCCTCCGTTGTCTGCGGAGGGCTTATTTATTACGAGTTTAAGGAGGTGCATTATGGCCGGTATTGAGGAAAAGAAAAAGATCGTGGCAGAGCTCGAAGAAAAATTTAAGTCCTCCAAGTCGGCGATCTTTACGGAATACCGGGGTCTTACGGTGGAAGACGCCAATTCGTTCCGCAGGGCTTGCCGGGAAGCCGGGGTGGAGTTCCGGGTTGTCAAGAACACTCTGACCCGGCTTGCCGTTGAAAGAAGCGGCTTTAAGGAATTGAGTAGCCTGTTAACGGGTCCTACCGCCGTCGCTTTTGGCTTCGAGGACCCGGTAGCTCCTGCAAAGGTCATCTTCGATTTTCTCAAAACGAAGCGCAGCCTGGAGGTCAAGGGCGGGCTGGTTGAGGGACGAATTGTCGGTGTCTCGGAGATTAAATCCCTGGCCGATCTCCCCGGTAGAGATGTGCTGCTCGCTCGGGTAGTGGGAGGATTGAACGGCCCGTTGGCGGGTTTTGTTACGGTTTTGCAGGGGCCCATCCGCAAGCTTGTTTATGCCTTAAATGCTGTTAAGGATCAAAAAGCTGCCGGTTAAGAATGCCTCTGTAGTGGAAGTTCCTGTAGACCACCGTGCCGCCATCGACGGCGCCAACAGAGGAACGAAAAAAGGGTTTATCCTTATCGGCGCAGCGACCTGACGGAGGTTGTTACTCGCCCTTGACGAAGGAGCAGCTAACGGCAGCCGAATCTAGGCAGGATGTCGAGATAGGCGACTCTGCGCCAGGGAAGGCGCATAGGAGCCGGTCGGCTGCCGTTAGCGACGAGTTTTAGGGCGAGTTAAACCGAAAGATCCGGGAGCAAGCGCAAGGATAAACCGAAACGTATTCTCAAAGCAGTGTTTTTAAATCAAAATTTCTTATTTAAGCCACCATGAAGAAAAATCTTGGAAAACAGTGAGGAGGTTTTTGAATTGAGTAAAGTAGCAGAGATTATTGAAGCTGTTAAAGGTATGACCGTTTTGGAGCTTGCCGAACTGGTCAAGGCGCTGGAGGAGGAGTTTGGGGTTACTGCAGCCGCTCCGGTTGCCGTTGCCGCAGGCCCTGCACCGGCAGCTGCTGAGGCTCCGGCGGAGGAGGAGAAGACCGAGTTTGACGTTGTTCTTAAGGCCGTTGGAGACAAGAAGATCAATGTGATCAAGGTTGTCCGCGAGGTCACCGGGCTCGGCCTGAAGGAAGCCAAGGAGCTAGTTGACAGCGCTCCCAAACCGGTTAAAGAGAAGGTAAGCAAGGAAGAGGCAGAGTCCATCAAGGCCAAGCTCGTGGATGTCGGAGCCGAGGTCGAGATTAAATAGCGGGCTCCTCTGCAGTAAGGGAGGTGCTGCTTAACAAGCCCCTTCAAGAGGTAGACACTGCCCTGCTAGAGGCAAAAACGAGGAGGGGCGCGGGCACCCCCTGCTGTTTACACCCAGGAGTGAATAATTTTTCGGCGTGTGAGCAGGAACTTGTTAACTTATGTCGAAATAATAAACGCCAGAATAGTAAAGCCAGAGTTGCTGTGGGGAAAGTAAAATAACGGAAGCGCAATGCAACCACGAAGGTTGCTCCCCACCGAAAGGAGGGATTTTCCTTCGTGGTTTTCTTTTTGCCCGGAAATTGAAAATTCTTAAGCACATACGGTTATCATGGATCTGGCGCCGGAGATTGCAGACGGGCGGGTAATGCTGCCTTATCGGTTTTTGGCCCATTGCCCTCGGCCTGAAAGCAGATTGGGATGCCGAAAACCAGCAGGTGACTATCAGTTAACCGGACAGACCAGATTATTTATGCTCAGGCACCGGGGTGCAAATTATTAAATACCGCACCCGGTAGCCCTGGCTGAAAGAGAAAAGGAGCAGATAAAGTTGAGCGCTTCTTTAACCACCGGAAAAATTGAGCACGGCAGAATTGCTGGTGTTGCGGAAATCAGAGAACTCTACGGCCGTTTGGCAGCACGGAAAATCATCCTCTTGATGTTCCTGTTCGCGCTGCTCATAGCAGTAGCCCTGTTTGCCACTGCCACCGGAGCCGCAGGGATTGGGGTTTTCGATGTTTGCTGCGTCATCGCCAGTAAAATAATTCCCGGCCTGCACCTGCCACCTGTGAGCGACCTGGCCGAAACCGTCGTCATGGAACTGAGGCTTCCCAGGATTCTTCTGGCCGCTCTTACGGGTCTCAGCCTGGCCGGGGCCGGGACGGTGATGCAGGGCATTCTGCGTAACCCTTTGGTCGACCCGTATACCCTTGGCCTCTCCAGCGGAGCAGCCTTTGGCGCCGCCCTGGCGATCGTGCTGGGAACAGGGGTGCTGGGAGCCGGCTTCAATATTATGGGGAGATACTTAATTGTAACAAATGCATTTATTTTCGGCTCCCTGACCATGGTTCTGGTATACGGCATCGCCCGTCTGAAAGGTGCGATTCCGGAGACCTTGCTGCTTGCCGGCGTGGCCTTCGGGTATCTTTTTTCAGCGGGTGTTTCTGCACTTAAGTATGTTTCTGAGAACGAGGCCTTGAAGGAACTGGTCGTCTGGCTGATGGGGGGCCTTTGGGGCGCCAGCTGGGACACGGTCTTAATACTCCTTCCTGTGGTGTTGATCTGCCTGGGGCTGTTGGTCCGTTACGCCTGGGATCTCAACGCACTGGGTGCCGGGGAAGATATAGCCATAAGTCTGGGGGTAAATGTCGGGCGGTTAAGATTAGCAACTCTCGCCCTGGCAACCTTAATTTCATCGGCTACGATTGCCTTTACCGGAATTATCGGGTTTATCGGCCTGATCGCTCCCCACATCTGCCGCATTCTCATCGGAGGGGATAACAGGTTTTTGATCCCCTGTGCCTGCCTCATGGGAGGTGTTCTCCTGCTGCTTGCCGACACCTTAGCCCGGGTTGTGCTCGCACCCGTTGAAATTCCGGTAGGGATTGTCACATCACTGATCGGCACCCCTTTCTTTATCTATTTACTTCTCAAGCGTAAGCGCCAGTGGTGGTAAGCACGATTAACAGACAGACTGACCTTAATAAAGCATGACTTATAACAGGGCCTGTGTTCTTTCGCCTATCCGCCGGTACAGTAATCAATGTGGGGAAGTTACGCCAGCAAATTAACTTATTCACCCTGTAGTACGGCGGGGATTCATATAGTAGGCGGAAAAAATAAAAGAAGGATTTCTTGCCTAAATATTGAAAGGGTTAAACAAACGCCGGCTGAAGCTGGTAAGATAACTCTGGAAAGAAGAAGCTTAATTTTTCAAGTTTAAGTAATGATAAGCATTCAGATTTGGTAAGCAGGGCCACGAAGGTCCTTTCCTGCCGGAGAGCAGGATGGGTCTTGTGGCTCTTTTCTGTAACTAAAACCAATGCTTCCAATGTAGCGCCTGATATCAGGTAGATGAGCGATGAGAGAATATGGAAATTGAATGCATAAAACAAAGTAGGAGGATGAATAAATGATTAAACAGCGTGGTTATAAAAAAATTTTCTTTATAGTTATTACAATATTCCTATTACTACCAATATTACCAGGCTGCAGTGAGGAAAAAGTGCCAAAAATAAGTGAGGTGACTATTGTTGATGCGGATGGGCAAAGAGTTGAAGTTAAATATCCACTTAAGCGTATTGTGGTCATTGGGGCAGCTCAAATGCACGCCGTTTGTGCTCTGGGAGCGGAAGATAAAATAGTAGGCGTGAGTGAGTTTAAGGGAATCCCCGACCTTGAAGAAAAGCTCAAAGGAAAACCCGTTGTCGGTAAATGGTCCGCGCCCAGCTTTGAAAAAATTTTAGAACTCAAACCGGAGGCCGTAATTACTTATGGACGAAGTGTAAAAGGCGTTAGCGAAATGAAAGCAAAGTTGGAGCCCGCGGGGGTTCAGGTGTTGAGCCTGGATTTTTGCCGGGTCGAATATTTAGACCAGGCAATGAAGAACTTGGGACTGATCCTGGGCAAAGAGGAAAGGGCCGAAGAATTTCTCCAGCTCTTTGAACAGCCCTTGGAAATCATAAAAGAAAGAACCGAGGCCCTAAAACCAGAGCAAAAAGTCAAAGTCTATTGGGAGCAATATATACCCAACCGGGTTGCCGGGCTTGGTTCCCAAGGAGACCAGATGATTAGAATGGCCGGTGGTATTAATATCGCAAAACATGAAGGCTCGAAGGAAATAAGTGCAGAATGGGTACCTACACAAAAGCCGCAGGTGATTGTTAAAAATACCGCCCAACCAAATTGGGGTTATGGGGTAACCGAATCTGCGCTCTTCGAGTCCGTAAGGGAAGAGATAATGAAACGTCCTGGTTTCGATCAGACACCGGCGGTTAAAAATGACCGCGTGTTTATTATCACCAACGATCTGTGCGACCCCAGGGCATATGTTGGCGTCTGCTATCTGGCAAAGTGGTTTTATCCAGAGTTATTTAAAGATCTAAATCCAGAGGCTTTACACAAAACAGTATTGGAGAAGTTCTATGGACTGAAATATAAAGGGATATTCGTTTATCCTTAAAGTGTATAACTGGAGGTATTTAACTATGGCAAAACGGCAAGGAATCGTGACGTAATCATCAGGTATGTGGGTGCAGATCTTGCGGAATTTGATGGTAGCAAAGAAAAAAAGGAGTAATTGGGAATGAAAAAGAAATTAGTTTTAGCAGTGTTGGTGTTGATCTCTGCAGTCCTTTTATCCTTAGCTGCAGGATGTGGGCGAGGCGAACAACAGGTGCCCGGCGGGGCAGAAAGAGGCACCATCACCATTAAAGATTCCACCGGGAAGAATATTACCGTTCCCAGAAGATTGAGCAGGATCGTGTTGCTCAATTCAGATGCTGCTGAAGCCCTGCGAATTCTCGGAGTTTCCGGGGATGTAATTGCAGGGGTGAGCGATAGTGTCCGGGAGGATCCTTACCTCGGCCTTGAAGGTAAGCCTTCTGTAGGGAAATCCTTTACACCCAACATTGAAAAAATAGTCCAGTTAAAGCCCCAGGCCGTGATTACGTACGGCAAGTGGCCGGACACGAAGCTGGAGGAGAAACTGGGGCCGATTGGGATCAGGGTGATCAGGCTTGATTTTTACAAGCCCGAAACTTATGACCGCGATCTTGCCGCTGCAGCTAAGATCTTTGAAAAGGACAAAAGAGCGGAGACTTTCCTCAATTGGAAGACCGAAAAAACAGCGGTTGTAACGGAGCGGGTGAAAAAATTAAAAGAACAGGAAAAGGTCAAGGTGTACGGTACATGGTACTCTTCCTTCGAAAAAGGGGAATGGAAACCGTATGCCCAGGGAACAGCACTCCATCAAGGAATTGAGCTGGCGGGGGGCGTAAATATTGCTCGGGAACTCGAGGGTTATCCTGCCGTTAGTGCAGAGTGGGTGTTACAGAAAAATCCTGATGCAGCAGTATTTGGCGTTCTTGAAGAGAAAGGGCTGGGATATACCGCAGCGGATTCCACTGTTGTAGCCGAATTAAGGAACAATGTCCTCCAGAACCAAATCTTGAGTAAAACAGGAGCAGGAAGGAAGAAAAGCGTTTATTTCCTCAATACTAAATTGCTCGGCGGTGACAAGACGTACCTGGGTGCCCTCTATCTTGCCAAATGGTTCTACCCCGAGCTTTTTAAAGATATTGCCCCTGATCAGGTGCTCCAAGAGTATTTCGAAAAGTGGTTGAGGGTTCCTTTCAAGGGGATCTGGGCATACCCGAAGCAATAAACCGGGATGTACAAAACTATGAAGAATGTATAATTAGGAACATGGGTTTATCCATGAGTCTACAAGTCTATCATCCAGAGAAAAGAAGGAATTTTTGAGAAACTGGCGAAGTAAAAAATTATTAAATGCTGGCCGAAGCCGGCATCCTGGCCGGATGCTCCGACCCTGCATGGGGCGGAGGTGAATGCCGGGTTGCAGCATCTTCTTAAAAAGTGAACTGCAGGAAGTAGGTTTTACATAAGAATACGGCTGGGGAAAAGCAGGGCCACGAAGGTCCTTTCCTGCCAGGGGGCAGGTGAGGTTTTTTGTGGCCCTTTCTCTTTCCTTCAGTCCATTTTTAAATTAAGCTTGTTGACTTCACGAAAATGTATCCCGGCTGGAAAAGCTTCGTAGCAGGTAGAGAGAAGGGGAAAATGACAATTTACCAGGAGAAATTTGTTGAAAGGAGCAGACGCGATGAAGCTGAGGGTGAAAGGAATCTGTTTTCGCTACGGAAGCCGGGAAGTGCTCCGGGATGTGGAACTGGAAGCCAGGGCAGGAGAGGTTCTTTCCATCATCGGTCCCAATGGGGCAGGCAAAAGCACCTTGCTCCGCTGTATCAACAGGATCCTGAAGCCGTATCTGGGCACCGTCTACCTGGACGGGAAAGAACTCTTTCATCTTAAGGCTCAGGAGCGCGCCCGGATGATGGGCTACGTCCCACAGGCGTCAGGCGAAGTTTTCCCCAGTACCGTGTTCGAAACCGTTTTAATGGGGCGCAAACCCCATCTCAGTTGGGGTGTGGAGAAAGGAGACCTGGAAGTGGTGGGTGAAGTTCTACACCGCATGGGCCTCATGGGTTTGGCGGAGCGGTATTTATACGAATTAAGCGGTGGTGAAAGACAAAAAGTGCTGATTGCACGCGCCCTGGCCCAGGAGCCGGATGTCCTTTTGTTAGATGAACCCACCAGCAACCTGGATGTCAGGCACCAACTGGAAGTTTTGGAACTGGTGCGGGAGGCAGCCAAACAGCAAGGGAAATGTGTGTTAATGGTGATGCATGATCTGAATATGGCGGTGCGTTTTTCCGATCAGTTGTTGATGTTAAAAAACGGTCGGGTATTTGCAGCAGGAAACCCCCAGGCCGTTCTGACACCCGAGAACATCAAAGCCGTTTATGAGGTAGAGGCCATGGTGATGATGACCGGTTTAGGGCCGTATGTGATCACCGTGAAACCAGGTAACGTTTCCGCTAAGACCGGTGACGGTTACCAGCAGGTTGCGGCCGCTGTGGGGTCCCGGTGAAGGAGGTAAATCTCAAGAATGCAGGATGAGCAGTTGCACGAAAACAAATACAAGCGGTTTGTTTTTCCCTTTACGGCCCTGTTGGGACAGGAAAAGATGAAAAAGGCTCTTCTTCTCAATGCCGTTAACCCCCGCCTGGGCGGGGTCCTCATCCGGGGGGAAAAGGGGACGGCCAAGTCCACGGCAGTGCGGGCCCTGGCGGCTTTGCTTCCTGAAATCCCCGTTGTGGCGGGGTGTCCCTACCGGTGTCATCCTTTTGAGCCCCGTCAGTTGTGCCATTACTGCATGTCAAGATACGCTGCGGGGGAATCACTACCTGTCGTCTGGCGGCGGGTGCAGGTCGTTGATCTGCCTGTATCCGCCACCGAGGACCGCCTGGTGGGCAGCCTTGATTTTGAGTATGCCGTTAAGCACGGGGGACGTCGTTTTGAACCAGGTCTTTTAGCTCAGGCAAACCGGGGGATCCTGTATGTTGATGAGGTAAACCTCCTCGATGATCATCTTGTAGATGTGCTGCTGGACGCCGCCGCTTCAGGTATCAATTTTGTGGAACGAGAGGGGATTTCTTACAGTCACCCGGCTGAGTTTATTCTGGTAGGCACCATGAACCCCGAGGAAGGGGAACTACGCCCGCAACTGATCGATCGCTTTGGGCTCTGTGTGCAAATTGAAGGGGAGACGGATCCGGCGGTGAGGGTGGAAATTATCAAGCGCAGAGAGGCCTTCGACCAGGACCCCCTGGGCTTTCTCGCCCGGTGGGCCGGGGAGGAGGAAAAGGTAAGGCAGGCAATCCTCGCCGCCAGGCGCATCTTGCCGGAGGTAACGATTGTGCCGGAACTGGAGGAACTGGTCACCCGGGTGTGCACCGAGGCAAAGGTAGCAGGACACCGGGCGGATCTCGTGATGACTGCTGCGGCGCGGACACTTGCTGCATGGTACGGGAGGCTGGAAGTAACCGAGCAGGATGTTTACGAGGCTGCGGAATTTGTTTTACCCCACCGCATGCGCGAAGCGCCCCCTTCACCCCAGGAGCCGGAACCGCCGCAGCCGGAGGACTCAGAGGAACCCGAGAATCAGGAGAAAGAAAAAGAGGAGGAGCAGGAAAAGGAAGAGAGGCAGGAGCAATCTCCCCCAGAGGAACAGGAAAACCAGCAGGAAGAGGATTTACCTCCCCGGTCAGCTCCGCCCCGGGGTGCTCCCGAAATCGTCTTTGCGGTGGGAGAGCCTTTCCCTGTGCGCCGGATCGGCTTCAAGGTGAAGGGGCTGTTGCAGCGCGGGTCCGGGCGAAGGTCCCGGGGAGAGACTGCAACCAGGTCGGGACGCTATGTACGGAGCACCTTGCGGTGGGAGCGAAACGACCTCGCCTTCGACGCCACCTTGAGGGCGGCGGCTCCCTACCAGAAGCGGCGCAACCGGGAGGGGGTTGCGGTTGTCATCGAGCTTGCAGATTTTCGGGAAAAGGTGCGGGAGAAGAGAATCGGCAATTTCCTCCTCTTTGTTGTGGATGCCAGCGGTTCCATGGGCGCCCGGCAGCGAATGGTGGAGGCCAAAGGAGCTGTCCTTTCATTGCTCCTTGACGCTTACCAGAAACGGGACCGGGTGGGAATGGTTGCCTTCCGGGGAGACAGGGCGGAGGTTCTGCTGCCCCCGACAAACAGCGTGGAGCGTGCCCAAAAACTTCTGGCGGAATTGCCTACCGGAGGACGGACACCTCTTTCCGCAGGTTTGCTTAAGGCATATGAGGTGGCAAAAGCCCATCTCTTCAAAGATCCCGATATCCGTCCCTTGCTGATTATTATTTCCGACGGAAAGGCCAACGTGAGTCTGGGCGTGGAACGTCCTCTGGCGGAGGCCTTCCGGGTAGCCGAACTCATCAAGGAAGAGCGGCGGATTAAAGCTCTCGTTGTGGACGTGGAAAACAGCGGTTTTCTCTCTTTTGGCCTCGCCCAGCAGCTGGCTGCGGCGCTGGAGGCCGACTATTACAAACTTCAGGATCTCAAGGCGGAACGCCTGTTGGAAGCGGTGCACGGTGCCCTAGCCGGGATCTAGCCGGGATCTAAAAGGGGGTACATCTCCATCAAGGGGTAAGGAGATTCTCAGGTTCTCTTAACCACATGATAAGAGTTCTAATATATTTTAGTATTAAGAAAGGAATGGAATGAAATGGAACAGAAATCGGAGGAAGCCACAAGGTACATTTATCCCTTTACGGCGATTGTGGGGCAGGATGAGATGAAACTTGCCCTGATCCTCAATGCCGTAAATCCGAAGCTGGGCGGGGTTTTGATTCGAGGGGAAAAGGGGACGGCCAAGTCCACGGCGGTGCGCGCCCTGGCTGCGTTGCTCCCGGAAAACCAGATTGTGGCCGACTGCATTTTCGGCTGTGACCCCGACGACCTTACCACCATGTGCAGTTCCTGCCGGGAGCGGTACCAGCGCGGGGAAACGCTGCCAAGAACAAAACGTAAAATGCGGGTTGTGGACCTTCCCGTATCGGCCACCGAAGACCGTGTCGTGGGAACCCTTGACCTGGAAGAAGCCATCAAGAAAGGGGAAAAGCGTTTTGAGCCCGGGGTGCTGGCCGTGGCCAACCGGGGTATCCTTTACGTGGACGAAGTAAACCTATTGGATGATCACATTGTCGATGTCCTGCTGGATTCCGCGGCGATGGGGGTAAATACCGTCGAACGGGAGGGGGTATCATTTACCCACCCCGCCAACTTCATCCTTGTGGGGACGATGAACCCGGAAGAAGGGGAACTGCGCCCCCAGCTGCTGGACCGTTTTGGTTTATGCGTACAGATTGTGGGGATTCTCGACCCGGCTCAGCGGGTCGAGGTGATCCGGCGAAGGGTCGCCTTCGAAGAGGACCCCGCAGGATTCTGTGCCGCCTGGGAGGGTGAACAGGAGAAGCTTCGGCAGCAGATTTCAGCAGCCAAAAAGGTCTTAACTCAAGTTCAAGTGCCGGAACAGATGCTCTACCTGATTGCACAAATTGCCGTCGAAATGGGGGTTGATGGCCACCGGGCGGACCTCATCATGATGAAGGCTGCAAAAACCATGGCCGCCCTCCGGGGGCGGGAAGAAGTTACCGAAGAGGATATCCGGGCTACCGCAGACCTGGCCTTGCGCCACCGGATGCGCCGCAAGCCTTTCCAGGACATGGATCTTGACCAGAAGAAGCTGGAAGGGATCCTGGCCGGGGGTGCAGACTACACCCTTACACATCCCCATACTCATACTCATCCTCACGCCCACAGCCATGCTCACGATCACCGGCATTTACACTCTCCGGTGACGCCTTCAAGATAAACAGGCATCAATGTGGTTAGGAAGTGGTGGTCGCTTTTGATCGAAATACGTGGCCTTTGTAAACATTTTGGACAAATCAAGGCGGTAGACAACCTTGACCTTTCCATTCAGAAGGGGGAAATTTTCGGTCTCCTGGGCCCCAATGGAGCGGGAAAAACGACGACGGTGCGGATTCTCACCACCCTTGCCAGATCCACGGCAGGAGAGGTTCTTATAAACGGATGGGAGGTCACACGCCAGGCGGTGCAGGTAAAAAGAGAGATCGGTGTTGTTCCCCAGCACATTAACCTGGACCAGGAACTCTCGGCATGGGAAAACCTGGAACTGCACGGGCGCCTCCACAGGCTTCCTTCCCCGGAGCGCCGCTCCCGGATCCAGGAACTCTTTGCCTTTGTTGAGCTGGAAGACAGGAAGAACACGCCTGTAGAGCATTTCTCCGGAGGAATGAAAAGGCGCCTGATGATCGCCCGCGCTCTGATGCACAGGCCGCGGGTTCTCTTCCTGGACGAGCCGACCGTTGGACTCGATCCGCAGGTGCGCCGCCGGATCTGGGATCTGATCAGAAACCTCAACGGGCAGGGGATTACGATTCTTTTAACAACCCACTACATCGAAGAGGCCGAACTCCTCTGCCACCGAGTGGGGATCCTGAACAAGGGGAGGTTGATCGCCCTGGGTACTCCGGAAGAACTGAAAGCAAAGGTGGGCAAGGTTGTCGTCGAAGTGCCGAACAACCAAAACGAAACAGAATACCGCGTCTTTGAAAACCGGGAAGAGGCTCTCCGGTACGCCGCTTCGCTGAGCCACAACGTGGTGATCAGGGAGAGCAACCTGGAAGATGTTTTTGTGGAATTAACAGGCCATAAAGTAGGTGACTGAATTGCGGGATGCCTATACTGTTTTCTGGCGTGAACTGCTCTTGCTCCGTAAGAAGCTTTTACGTTTTTTCGCCGGGAGCATGGTCAGCCCTTTACTCTACCTTACCGCTTTTGGGTGGGGTCTGGGGCGCAGCATCCAGTTCGATGGTACCAGTTATCTCGATTTTGTGGTGCCGGGCATTGTTGCCCTGAGCGCCATGAACGGGAGTTACAATGCAGCGGGCTTATCGCTCAACACCAGCCGCCTCTACTACAGGGTCTTTGAGGAATTCCTGGTCTCCCCGATCAGCATCCCGTCCCTTGTGCTCGGGAACGTGCTCGGGGGCTGCCTGCGCGGTCTGCTATCTTCTGTGATCATTCTCATTCTGGCCTACCTTTTCGGGGCACACCTGCACTGTAACCTCTGGTTCTTCGCAGCCCTGTTTCTCACCTGCTTTTTGTTCTCCGCCCTGGGCGTGGTGGCCGCAATGGTGGTTAATTCCCACGAAGACATGGCGCGCTTCGGGACCTTTGTCATTCTCCCCATGAGCTTCCTGTGCGGGACATTCTTTCGGGTGGAAAAATTCCCACCCCTTGTCGCCCATTTTATCCAGGTTCTCCCCCTTACCCACTCCGCCCTCTCGCTCCGGGCATTTGCCCTGGGCACGGGATTTCCTTCAGTTTCCTTGCTGGTTTTAACAGCTTATGCGGTGTTTTTCTTCGTCCTCGGTATCTGGGTAACTTTGCGGGTGGAATAAAAAGAAGCCCCGGTTTGTTTGATAGAAACTTAAGAAATTTTATGAGAGGTGAGACAACCAATGAAAAAAATAACAGCCGTCGTATGGCACAGCCACGCAACTACGATGCGCCAGGCCCGGGATATGGTCAAAGACTTGATCGACCTTAGCGTCTATTCTACGCGCTTCCTCGAGGAAGGGCAGGAGGACTTGGCCGGTGCCCTGGAAGACCTCGCCCGGTCGGATCTCATCTTTTTCTACCGGTCCACCGGCGAGATGATTTGGGAGGAATTAGAAGCCGAAGCCAAAAAAACGGGGAAACCGCTGGTCTGCGCCGCACATGATCCCGCCCTCTGGGTGTCCTCGACGGTCGGTCCTGAAGTCGTCGCCAAATGCCATACCTATATGGTTTACGGGGGTGTGGAGAATTTTGCCCAGATGCTTCGCTATCTCGCTGCCGAAATCCTGGGTGAACAGGTCTCTTATAAGGAGCCTGCCGCTTATCCCTGGGAGGGGATCTATCACCCGGATGCCCCTGATTGTTTCAGCAGCGTTGAAGATTACCTTGCCTGGTACCAACTCAAGGATGCCCCTGCCGTTGGCCTGCTTTTTTCCCGGAGTTACTGGGTAAACGGCAACCTCGCGGTGGAAGATCTTTTGATCCGTCTTTTTGAAGAAAAGGGTTACAATGTCATTCCCGTTTTCTGCTACTCTTTAAAAGACGCGGAACTGGGGACCAAGGGCTCGGGAGAAGTGATCCGGGAGTTTTTCTTCGACCAGGAGGGAAAGCCGCGGATTAAAGCCATGGTCAAGCTTATTTCTTTCTTTCTTGAAGCCAGGACGAGGAGCGACGACTTCCTGCAGGAGGGGGTGGCCGCTGCCGGCGTCAACCTTCTGCAGCGGCTGGGCGTTCCCGTTTTCCAGCCCGTTACCTCTTATTACCGCACCCTGGAGGAATGGGCCGCAGATCCCCAGGGGTTAAACCGGGACATCGCCTGGTGCATCTCGCTCCCCGAGTTCGAGGGGGTGATCGAGCCTCTTTATATCTCAGGGGTAAGACGGGAAGGAGCACTGGAATTCCGAGAGCCGGTACCAGAACGCTGCAGGAGGTTGGTTGAGCGGGTGGCCGGCTGGATTCGTTTGGCGGAAAAGCCGGTCCAGGAGCGCAGGATTGCCTTTATTTTGCACAACAACCCCTGCGCTTCGGTAGAAGCCACGGTGGGAAGCGGGGCGAACCTGGATACCCTGGAGAGCGTGGCGCGGATCCTGCAGCAGATGCAGCAGGCGGGCTACGCCGTAGATGCCCCTGCTGACGGCAAGGAACTCGTCAATACCATCATGGAGCGCAAGGCCATCTCCGAGTTCCGCTGGACCACCACGGACGAGATCATCAGCAAGGGTGGAGCGTTAAAACTTATGCCCGTAGAAGAGTACCGGGAGTGGTTCGACACCCTGTCTCCGTGGGTTAAAGAACGGCTTACCGACGCCTGGGGTGCTCCCCCGGGAGAGGCTAAAAACGGTGTACCTGCGGCGATGGTGCACGGGGGAAAGATCGTTGTCACCGGGGTCCAGTACGGAAACGCGGTTGTCTGCGTGCAGCCGAAGCGGGGCTGCGCCGGGGCGCGGTGCGACGGGCAGGTCTGCAAGATCCTGCACGATCCCGACATTCCACCGCCGCACCAGTACCTGGCCACTTACCGCTATCTGGAGTGCGATTTCGGCGCAGATCTGATCGTCCACGTGGGTACACATGGCAACCTGGAGTTTTTACCCGGCAAGGGAGTCGGACTTTCCGGCGATTGTTACCCGGACCTGGGTATAGGTACCATGCCGCACCTTTATATCTACAACGCCGACAACCCACCTGAAGGCACCATCGCCAAGCGAAGGAGCTACGCCACTCTAGTCGACCACATGCAGACGGTGCTGACCCAGGGCGGGCTTTACGATGAACTGGCGGAGCTGGAACGGTATCTTGAAGAGTACGAAAAGGCAAAGGTTGCCGACCCGGCCCATGCCCACACCCTGGAACACCTGATCATCGAGGAGATTAAAAAGACCAATCTGGACAAACAGATCCCGGTTGAGGGAGATCATGCATCATTTTCAGCCATTGTCGAAAAGGCTCACGCCCTGCTCTCCGTCATCCGCAACACGCAAATCCAGGACGGCCAGCACATCTTTGGGGAGATACCGCAGGGTGAGCGGCGGGCCAGGAGGTTTCCCTGCGCCGGGCGGTAGCCAGACTCATGGACCTGGACCTTGCTGAGCTCCTGGCCGACCAGGGGCGGGTTTCAACTCGCTACGGTAAATCTTACGGCGCGCTTTTGGAGGACATCGATGCAGCGGCCAAGGTCTTTATCGGTCAGTTCTTAAAGGGGCTGGAGGTAGATCCCGGTCTGGCGCAGGAAGTTCTGGGCGATAAATTTATCTGTTTAGATGCATTATCTGCAGTTAACTCCCTTTTACCCCGGGTGCTGGATTTGAACCAGCGGATCGAGGCATCCCGGGAGATCGAATCTCTTCTCTCGGGCTTCACGGGCAGCTACATTCCCGCAGGGCCCTCCGGCCTGATCACCCGCGGCCGCGACGATGTGCTGCCCACAGGCCGCAACTTCTACTCCCTGGATCCCCACCGGGTACCTACCAGGGCTGCCTGGGAAGTAGGGAAGCGCCTGGCCGAAAAGGTATTGGAAAAGCACCTTAATGAAGAAGGCCGCTACCCGGAAAACATTGCCCTCTACTGGATGTGCAACGACATCATGTGGGCCGACGGCGAAGGCCTGGGGCAGATGTTCTACCTCTTGGGCGTACGTCCCCGGTGGCTGCCCAACGGACGGGTTGCGGGTATTGAGGTGAGCCCGCTTACAGAACTCGGGCGCCCGCGCATTGACCTAACCGTTCGGGTTTCAGGGATCACCAGGGATAACTTCCCCAACTGTGTGGAGCTGCTGGATGAGGCTATTCAGACCGTGGCCGCCCTGGATGAGCCTTCGGAACAAAACTTCGTCCGCAAGCACACCCTGGCCCAGCTGGACGGAAGAAAGGATGAAGAGGCCTGGCGGGATGCCACTTTACGCATCTTTGCCGCCAGACCCGGCACCTATCAGGCCGGCGTCAACCTGGCGGTTTACGCTTCGGCCTGGAAAGAGGAAAAAGACCTCGCCGACATCTTTGTCTACTGGAACGGTTTTGCTTACGGCAAGGGTGTCTTTGGGAAAGAGGCCTTCAAGCAGCTTCAGTCTAACCTCAGTACCGTTGATATTACATATAATAAAGTGGTTACGGACGAGAGCGACCTCTTCGGCTGCTGCTGTTATTTCGGCACTCACGGGGGGCTGACTGCGGCAGCCCGGGTTGCTTCCGGCAAGGAAGTCAAAACCTATTACGGGGATACCAGAGAACCGGAGCACGTGGAAGTGCGTACCCTGGCCGACGAAATACGCCGGGTGGTGCGGACGAAGCTTTTGAACCCGAAGTGGATCGAGGGCCAGAAGCGGCACGGCTACAAGGGTGCCGGGGACATTTCCAAGAGAATTGGACGGGTTTATGGCTGGGAGGCCACCACCCGGGAAGTGGACGACTGGATCTTCGATGACATTACCAAAACATTTATTCTGGACGAAGAGAACCGCAAATTCTTTGAGGAAAACAACCCCTGGGCAATGGAAGAGATCGCCCGCCGCTTGCTGGAGGCCCACCAGCGGGGCTTGTGGAACGCCAATCCCGAGGTGCTGGAAGGCCTGAAGGAGTTCTACCTGGAAATCGAGGGCTGGATTGAAGAGAAAATGGGCGAAGTTAAAGGAGATTTCCAGGGAGGCGCCATCGACATCCTCACTGCCGAGGAGGTGGCCGACTGGGGCGCCAAGATGCGGGAAATCAAGGCCAAACTCGAGAGCTCAAGGTAATTCTTCCGTGACCAGGTATTGCCCGGCCAATTTATTCCTGTCCCGATGACTTTATTAGGCTCACATAATCCGGGGGGAAGGCCGGTCAGCTCCGATTCAGAAGCTTGTTCGGCTCTTCCACCCACTGTAATATTGACGGATACTATTTCTTTATAATACATCCATGGGTTGTAACAGGGTCAATTTTTCCACCCTGGCAAATGCTGAATCGTTGCTGGCAAGATGCCGGCAGTTATGCTCCTGACAGGCAGCCAGTAGGATAGAATCGTTGGCCATCAACCCGTATTTTTGTTGCCAAATCACCGCCTGAAAGCATAAATCCTGGGTAATGGGTACAACATTAATGTTCATTTCCGGAATTTTTTGTACTTGTTCAGCATAGATTGTCAGTTCAGTAACTATTTCTGGCTTGCTTTTTAACTTCTTTGCAATATTTCCCGGTGCAACCAGTCCTTTAGTAACTGCTTCCAACATCATTAAGCGGTGCATGACCTCCAACAAGATAGCGGTAGTAGTAAAGCCTAATATTTCTTCCCGCTCGCACCGCTCTAATAAGAAGCTGGATTCTTCCGAGATCCCGCTAAAGTGATAAATAAAGATGTTAGCATCAATAAAAACCTTGCTGCCTGCTTTTAATTCCTCAAACCTCAAAAAAAGCCTCCTCCTCCAGCACCTTTTTTACCAGATCGGCATTGGCCGGGATACAACCCTTAGTGCTTTTGACAGCAGGTGATGAGCAACCCTTAGTTTTAATCCTGTTCTCAGAGAGGTATTGTTCCAGAGCTTCTTCAATTATTTCATTGAGATGTTTTTGCTCCTGGAACGCTAAAAGTTTGGCCCTGTAAAGCAGCCGGGCGTTAATGGAGGTACCCAGTTTTTGACGCATATGATCACCTCACTTAAATTCATTATAAATTCAACTGCTGAATAACGTCAAGATTATATCTAGATGAGGTTTATAGATAAAACTTTGGGGAAACAGCGGTTGTGCTTGACTCTGACTGTATAGTTAAGGAAGGGAACCGTCTGAGCACAGAAAAGTCGACTCGAGCGATGCGATGGGTTAGTCTAGCCAACGGGGTGCGGTGGTAAGAAGAGAACCTCGAGTACGTTCCGTCAGAATGCATCCGCTAAAGAACTCAAAAGGCAAATACTTCCTTGCCCTTAATGGATAAGACCGGGCAAAAGGTGGGGCTGCCAGCTGTTTTATTCGCTATCCGGTTGAAGGACTTTGACAAAACATGGCGAAAGTTCATAAGGGTGCTGATATAAATGCAACGCGGGTTAGCTTCCAACCTCGCCTGCTGGTATGCATGGGTTGCTTACCACATCGCTTAAAGTCCAAAAGAGGAGGCTTACAACAGTTTCAAAAAACTGCACTATAATTGATTAAATTTTACTGTTATGTTAGCATAAAAGTATGGAACTTCTATCCATAGGCGAAGCGGCAAAAAAATTGGGCGTGCACCCGAACCGCCTCCGGACATGGGAGAAGCAGGGCTTGATCAG
>JAALLR010000257.1_pt1 | contig 21923 bp, 17 predicted proteins | sample 7245931 | NCBI WGS metagenome assembly JAALLR01 (sample SAMN13049201, study PRJNA578106) | oil field metagenome | isolation source: filtered produced water from oil reservoir B9 | place: USA:offshore Texas | collected 2016 | reverse complement strand
GATGTTTTGATAGATAGTGTATGGGCTTTTGTTGGGATAGGTATGTATGGAACTGGTAAGGAAGGAGACCAAGTATTTTTAAAGGATGTTCTAGATTTTGATTAAAGTCCAAGATTAGGGTGTGGAGTAATGGAAATGAAGGAATCTGTTTTTGACTGGACTCTAAAATATGATGGAATAGATTATATTATCGAGGGCACCCTAGAAATAATAGTAGGTGGAAGAAAAATTATAGGTAAAAAGGGAGATATAATATATATTCCTAAAATAGAAGCATCAAGTTTAGCTGTCCAGACTACACAAGATTCTTATATGTGGTATATCCTGCTAAAATGTATGAAAAGATGGTAAATGATTTAGTGGAGTTAAAATTTAAGCCTTATTACTTATTAGGAGTTGGAATGCTTATTGGTATATTCAGTAGTAGAACCGTATTTGCTCAATTATTTGAGAGTCATAGGGATCTTACGGTAGCATTCCTTTGGGGTTGTCTTTTGGTCTCTATAAAGACTATCTTAAAAGAGTGTCCTAGAATAAATAATAAAAGATACCTAGCGCTGATTGCTGGGATTATTTTAGGATACTTAATGATAGGTGAGCCTGTAATGGTTGTTAATAGTGTAGATGAGGTAAGTCCACTAATACTTTTCTTAGGTGGGGCCCTTCCAAGCTCTACTATGATTATACATGGTATACCCAGTAGCTCCGTATTAATTATTATGGGGATATATGATAATGTGTTGGTTTATCTAAAGAAGCTAGAGCTGTTAAAGCTACTAGATAAGATCTATGAGAAGTATAAATGCTATATTTCTTATTTTTTCATAGGACTTATAATCATGTCAACAAAGACATTATTACATCATGAATTTAATATTGCTGTTCTATCGTTATTCATAGTAGGATTTGCTCTAGTGTGATTTTGGGGGATAAATAATAAGGTCAATTTTTTAGTTTTGTAGTAGAGCCAGTGATTCTACTACCTATGTTTAAGGGCTTTTAGAAAAGAGGTGACTTATGTTTAATATTAGCGATAGAAAAATATTGAGTATCTGCTCTAATCACAGTACATTTATGAAGGCAAAGCAGTATTATTTTAACGAAAGGGTAAAGGCGTTAAAATATCATAAAAAATATAATATTTTTACAGCTACTGTTGTAGGAAGTAAAAATTATAGTGTTGAAGTGGAGTTTGACAGTATTAACAACTTTTCAGATGGAGTATGTACATGCCCAGCCTATGAGAGATACTATGGGCATTGCAAGCATATAGGAGCTGTACTATTTGAAATAGCGGATAGAGATAAAATGGGAGACTTTGATCATAGAAAAGATGAAGAAATTGCTGAAGAGATATTAGAATACTTTGATTATAAACTAGATCGACTTCAAAGGATTGCAAAGCTGGAAATCACCTATGAATTTCAACCTGTAAGGGGGAAGCTAGACAGGAAATCATCTAGCTTAAGTTTTTCTGTTGGTGAGAGCAGACTATATAAATTAAGGGATATAAAAAAGCTCTTAGAAAGCATGAAAAATGGAGAAGAACTAGTTTTTGGAAAGAAATTCACCTTTGATCCTTATATTCATACTTTTAAAGAGGTAGATGCTTCTGTTATTGATATATTAAAGGATTTATATGAAAGTGAGTTATATATGAATGAAACCTCTTATGGATATTATAGAAATAGCTTCTTTAACGGCAATAAGGTATACCTAACAAATGAGGCAGCAAAAAGGTTCTTTCAATCGATTAAAGGACATAAAATCAATGTAATTATTTCAGGTAAAGAGTATAAGAATGTTGAAGTTATAGAGGCGAAGATGCCATTAGATATAGTCATAACTAGAGATGATAAGAATTTAATTTTGGATTTCAATTTTAATGAAGAATTCATATCCTTAGTTGATGGAGGAGAGTATTTTTGGAGTCAGGGTAATATTTATATACTTCCTAAAGATCAAAGAGAAAAATTTATGCCCTTTTATAAGGCATTGGAGGAAAATAAAAGCCATAAAATTAAGATCTCTAAAAAATATAGTGAAAAGTTTGTATCTAGAATCTATCCCCATATCAATGAGATAGGGGAGGTTCAGGTTGATAAAAAATTCGAAGACTCAATATATAAACCTGGCTTAAAGACTGAGTTTTATTTAGATAAAGGTAAAGTTGGTATTGATGTAAATGTGAAGTTTGTTTATGGTAATATTACTATCAACCCTTTTTCAAAGGGAGAGCAAAATTCAAATACTGAGGATAAAATTTTAATCAGAGATATTGAAGGGGAGAACGAGGTATCAAATATATTTGAAGAATTTGAATTTAGAGTAATGAATGAAAAAATCCATCTTGATGATGAAAATAAAATCTTTGACTTCATATATACTGGTATACCAAAACTTCAAGATCTTGGTGAAGTTTATTACTCTGAGAATTTTAAGGCATTAAAGATAAAGGATGTATCTTCCTTTATGGGGGGAGTAAGGATCAATAATGAAAGCAATATGCTAGAGTTTGATTTTGGCATAAAGGGGATTGATAAGTCTGAACTAAAGGATTTATTTGACTCCTTTAATGAGAAGAAGAAATATTATAAGTTAAAGGATGGCTCCTTTTTACCATTGGATATACCAGAACTTGAGCAAATACAGGAACTTATTGATTATTTGAATATAAATGTTAATGACTTTGATAAGGAAGTAATAGAGATTCCTAAATTTAGGGCGCTTTACTTGGATGAATATATTAGAGAATCAAAGCTAAATTATATGAAAAGGGAGCTCAAGTTTAACGAATTAGTACAGAATATCAAGGAACCGGGAGATATTGATTACACGATTCCGAAGAATGTAGAAGGTGTATTAAGGGAATATCAAAAGTTTGGTTTTAAATGGTTAAAGACCTTGAGTGCCTATGGCTTTGGAGGAATTCTTGCTGATGATATGGGCCTTGGAAAGACATTACAGGTTTTGAGCTTTCTCACTGCTGAAAAGGAAGAAAAGGGAACAAAACCTTCCTTAATAGTAGCTCCTACTTCTTTGGTATATAACTGGGCTTCAGAAGTGGAAAAGTTTTGTCCTAGTCTAAAGACTTTAATAATCTCTGGCTCCAAAGATGAAAGGGAAATGGATGTAGAAAAGGTAGATGACTATGATTTAGTTATTACATCCTATCCACTTATAAGAAGAGATGCAGAACTTTATGAAAAAAGCTCTTTTAGATATTGTATATTGGACGAAGCTCAGCATATCAAGAATCCCATGTCGGTGGGGGCTAAATCTGTAAAAACAATAAAAGCTGAAAATTATTTTGCCCTTACAGGTACACCTATAGAGAATTCTCTGACAGAGCTTTGGTCAATATTTGATTTTATTATGCCTGGGTATCTTTTATCATACAATAAATTTAAAAAGCGGTTTGAAACTCCAATAGTGAAAAATGAGGACAAGAAAGCTTTAGAAGAGCTAAAGAGACACATTCATCCCTTTATCCTCAGAAGGTTAAAAAGAGATGTATTGAAGGAGCTACCTGAAAAGATTGAGAGTAAGATGGTAGCAGAGTTATCTAAGGAACAAAAGAAGGTATACCTAGCATATCTTGAAGAAATAAAGGGTGAGATAGATAAAGAAATAAAGTCAAAGGGTTTTAATAGAAGTCATATTAAGATACTTGCAGGTCTAACAAGGCTTAGGCAGATTTGCTGTGATCCTGCATTGTTCCTAGAGGATTTTAAAGGGGAAAGTGGAAAGCTTTCATTATTAGAAGAGATAATAGACGATGCCTTGGATAGTAACCACAGAATATTACTGTTTTCTCAATTTACTAGTATGCTAGCTATAATAAAGAAATTACTAGATAAGAAGGCTATTGAATATAAGTACTTAGATGGTTCAATACCAATAAAGGAAAGGGAAATAATGGTAAGGGAATTTAATGAGGGTTCGGGAGATATATTTTTGATATCCCTTAAGGCTGGAGGTACAGGATTAAATCTTACTGGGGCAGATATGGTGATTCATTATGACCCTTGGTGGAATCCAGCTGTTGAAGACCAAGCCACCGATAGAGCCTATAGAATAGGGCAAAAGAACTCAGTTCAAGTTATAAAGTTAATTACTAAGGGAACCATAGAAGAAAGGATATATGAGCTACAGGAGAGAAAACGAAAAATGGTAGACTCCGTCATTAAGCCTGGTGAAACCCTAGTAACGAAGCTTACGGAAGAAGAGATAAAATCTCTGTTTCAGCTCTAACATGGTGTTAGCTTTAACCACAGGGACTAACCACAGGGACGGTTCTTGTGGTTGCATAAAAACTGTAAAAGTGGTAAGCTAAATAATGGGTAGACAAACAATATTTGAAGACAACGAAGATGCTGAGAAATTTTTACAGACCCTTAAAGATTATAAAGATAAAAGCGGATATAAGATTTATGCATATTGTTTAATGGGAAACCATATTCACCCGATATTTCTCACTGTATAGATCTTCAAAAATAAACATTGGGGATACACCTTTTTGTTTCAAAACCTATAAACACTCAATAATCCTTCTTAATAAATGTTAAGAGGGATTATTAATATGGTATAATTAAAATATAAAGGAAAATCGGGAAGTGAAGGTATGATTGAAAATAAAACAAAAGAAAATATAAACAATCTTCACGATAAGGGTTATAAATATTTATTGTCAAACAAAAGAACATTCCTAGAGCTTTTAACAAGCTTTATACCTAAAGATTGGGTTAAAGATATAAATGAAGATGACCTAATATTGGTTGATAAGTCTTATATATCACCTGAGTTTAAAGGAAAAGAAGCAGATATAGTATATAGAGCAAAGACAAAGGAAAAAGAAGTGATTTTTTACGTACTCATAGAATTACAGTCTACGGTAGATTATCAGATGCCCATAAGACTTTTGTTTTATATGACGGAAATATGGAAAGGAGTACTTAAAGACACAGAGGATAAAGTTAAAAGGAGAAAAGGATTTAAGCTTCCAGCCATAATACCAATAGTACTTTATAACGGAAAAAACAGATGGACGGCAAACAGAAGTTTTAAAGAAATGATAGAGGGACACGAAATATTTGAAGAAGATATACTTGATTTTAGATATAGGTTATTTGATGTAAAAAGGTATAAAGAAAAAGAACTTTACGAAATAGCAAATATTATATCAGCTGCATTTTTATTAGACAGAGAATATGATTATGGTCAGTTAGTGGAGCATTTCAAAAAAGTAATAAAAATCATAGAAAAGACTGAACCCCAAGAATATAGGATATTTATGACTTGGTGTAAGATGATATTTAAGGAAAAATTTCCCCACAAACTGCATTCAAGATTAGATAGTTTATTTGACAGTGCAAGTCAAAAGGAGGGAGAAAAATTGACTCATAACCTAGAACGAGTGCTTGAAAAGATGGTAAAGGAAATGGAACAAAAAGGCATGCAAAAAGGTATGCAAAAAGGTATGCAAAAAGGCATGGAAGAAGGTCAGAAGAAGAAAGCTTTAGCAGTTGCTAGGAATCTTCTGAAGCTGGGAATGAATATAGATATGATAGCCCAAAGTGTTGAAATGCCAGTAGATGAAGTATTAAAGATAAAAGAAGAAATTGAAAAAGAAAAACACTAAGACGGATAAGGGGACAGACCAAGGGGACTGTCCCTTTTAAGTAGTAGAGAAGTTTATTAATCATTCTAAAGAAATTACCTATGCAAAAACAAGGAACAGGTAGACGGTTGTGGACCAAGGGGACGGTTCTTGTGGTTGTGGACCAAGGGGACGGTTCTTGTGGTTGGAATAGATAATGTGCAATTATTTAGTTCTTGGGGTATTAGTAATGAATGCCTTTAGAAGAAGTGGAGTTAGAGGTTTTAAAGGATTCATATTTTCTCTTGTGTTCTGTATTCTTTATGCTATAAGTGATGAAGTTCACCAAGTTTTTGTGCCAGGTAGGGGTGCACAGGTTACTGATGTTTTGATAGATAGTGTATGGGCTTTTGTTGGGATAGGTATGTATGGAACTGGTAAGGAAGGAGACCAAGTATTATTTAACAAATTATATAACTATTTAATTGAGGAAATTGCATATTGCATAAAATTTACACTAAGTATGCATAAATATTTTAAATAACATTGATTTTACTAAATTGAATTGTATACAATTTTAGATCCTAAGTATAAATATTAATTATGCAATTTCCTCAATTAAGAAAAAAATATAGTTTTTGCATATGTTTTTGGTTCTTTTGTTAAATGTGATAATTACAATGACATTGATTTTGCAATTTTTTTTATCCAATGGTAAAATTAGTACATTAGAATATTTAAATTTAAAAAGGGAATTAATGGGTATAGCTTCAGTAGAAGTAGATATTGTGATTTAAAATGAAGCGAATCCTCTTATAAAGCATGAAATTTTTATAAATGGTGTTCGTCTTCTTTCTAGAGATGGAGAATTAGAAAGTAATTTTATAGTACATTCATTATTTGAATATGAGGATATGAAAAAATATTATGATTTATCTTATAAAACAATGATAGATCGTATTAGGAAAGAGGCTAGTATAAATGGTGAAAATAGAGGTTCTTAAAAAAAGATTAGAACAGCTTAATCTATCATTAAATAAAATTAAAAGATAGAAATATATTATCCCATAAATACGTTAAAATAGATAAAAAAATGGTATAAGACATAATGATAAATAATTTGTCGGATTTTGAAAGATTTATTTTATTTATAAATGATAATTTTATTTAGGGCAAAGGTCAGGAATAGACAAGATAAAAAAGTAAAGAAAAATCCTTGAGCACTTTTATTTTGGACTTTTTGAAAAATATAGTAAATAATTATAATGAATGTAAATTTAAATGTGAACTAATTGAAGAGAAGGTGAAGAGATATGTATTCAATTAAATTTGAACCAGTATTTAAAGAAAAGGTATGGGGAGGTAATAAATTAGCAAAGTATTTATCAAAGGATGTATCTATGGACGTAAAAGTAGGTGAAAGTTGGGAGATAGCTTGTCATAGAGAAGGTACATCAAAAATTAGAAATGGAGAATATAAAGGATTGACCTTAGAAGAATTAATTAAACATTATGGTGATATAGTTTTTGGGAAAAGTATTGAAAAAATAACGGATAGATTTCCCCTTCTTATAAAGTTTATAGACGCAAATGACAAGTTATCTGTGCAAGTTCATCCTGATGATGAATATGCAATGAAGTTTGAAGATGACTTTGGAAAAACTGAGATGTGGTATATAGTTGATGCAGAGCCTGGAGCAAAATTGGTGTATGGTCTTAAAAAGGGTATAACTAAGGAAGATTTTATTAAAGCAATAGAAAATAATGATTTTGATGAGATACTTAGGGAAATTGAAGTTAAAAAAGGCGATGTTGTATTTATACCAGCTGGAACTATCCATGCTATAGGAAAAGGAATACTTATAGCAGAAATTCAGCAAAGCTCCGACATAACTTATAGAGTATATGATTGGAATAGGGTAGGACTTGACGGAAAGCCAAGGGAGCTTCATATAGAAAAGGCATTAGATGTAATAAATTTTGATGAATATATAGAAAAGCCAAAGGTGGAAAGTACTATTTTACACAAAGATGGATATAAAAAGGTTAACTACGTAAGTTGTAAATATTTTAATATAGAAATATTAGATGTAGATAAACATTATAAAAATAATATGAATGAAGAAGAATTTGAAATATATTTATGTGTAGATGGTGAATTTAACATTGAATATGGAAGGGCAAATTTGGAAAGCTTTAAAAAAGGTGAAACTATTTTAATGCCTGCAAATATAGGTGATTTTATTATTAAAGGAAAAGGACGAATTATAAGAGTATATTTATAATAATGAATAAGTAATATCTAATTAAGAATTAAGAATGTGCTATAAAGTCTAAAGCAGACAAGGAACTTGTCTCTTTGTCTTTTTTTGTTGCAGTTTTTTAAAAATTGTTTTAAAATAGTTATAAAAACGTTTTTATAACTTTTATTAAATAATTTAGGAGGGAACTATTGTGAACATTGCATTGTGTCACTTTCGAGTAGGTGAAACCGATGGAGTTTCCCTTGAAATGGAAAAATGGAAAAAGGTCTTAGAAAAAATGGGGCATAAAGTTTGCTTTTTAGCAGGAAGTACAGGTACAGCTGAAGGTTACGTGATACCAGAGCTTCATTACAAACATGAAGAAAACAATAAATTTGTAAAAAACGCCTATGAAAAACTTGAAGATTATGAAAATGAAGATGAATTTAAAGAGGATGTATTAAATTTTGCTAAGAAAATTGAAGAAAAACTAATCAATTTTATAAAAGAGTATAAAATTGATATATTGGTTCCAAACAATATTTTTTCATTGGGATGGGGAATACCCGCTGCCATAGCCTTTAGCAATGTTATAAAAAAACTTGGGATTAAATGTGTAGCCCATCACCATGATTTTTATTGGGAAAGGGCAAAATATTCAAATCCGACATGTAGTTTTGTACAAAAAACTTTAAGTGAATATTTTCCACCAAATGATAAAAATATAAAACATGTAGTAATAAATGAAATAGCTAAGAAAGAGCTAAAAAAAAGGAAAAAACTTGATTCTACCGTTGTTCCAAACGTATTTGATTTTGAAGGATCATTATGGATTGAAGATGAATACAACAAGGATTTTAGAAAAAGGATTGGGTTAAAGGATAATGATATATTTATACTTCAATCCACTAGAATTACAGAAAGAAAGGCTATAGAGCTTGCAATTGATGTTGTTGGAGAACTTTCAAAGAAAGAAAATTTAGAGATTTTATATAAAAACGTTTTATATAATGGAAAAAGATTTGAAAAGGATAGTAAAATTTATTTAGTCTTTGCTGGATTAAAAGAATCTGAAAATGATTATATAGGCTATTTGAATAAAAGGGCAAAGGAAAAGAATGTAAATCTACTTTATATAAATGATTTTATTGAGCATTCAAGGTATGAAGCTAATGGTCAAAAATGTTATTCACTATGGGATGCCTATGTATATGCTGACATTATTACATATCCAAGTATTTTAGAAGGATGGGGCAATCAATTTTTAGAAGGTTTGTTTGCTAAAAAACCAATGATAGTTTATGAGTATCCTGTTTACAAGACAGATATAAAGGAAAGGGGATTTAATATAGTATCTTTAGGTGATAAGCACACAATAGATGAAAAGAATCTTGTAAGTATAGACTATAAATTAATAAAAAATGCAGCAAAAGAATGTATAAAACTTTTAATAGATAGTGAGTATAGAAGTAGATTTGTGGAAGAAAATTTTGAACTAGGAAGAAAGTATTTTTCATATGAAAGTTTAGAAAAGATTTTGTGCAAAATTTTTGATACAAATTTTTAATATACACATTGAAAAAACGTTTTCATCATATTATAATAAATATAAAAATATCAAAACATTATAACAAATAAATCAATATAAATTAGTTGAAGGAGGAGATATTTTTTACAAAAACATAAAAACGTTTTTACAAGAAATTTGCTTTTCAGATTTTCTTGAAAATTTGAAAAATATTTTATCATGAGGGGGAAAGTTCATATGTTCAAAAAAATAGTTGCCTTTGCAATGTGTTTTATGCTGCTTATAGGTGTTTTAGTTGGATGCAGCACAAAAACAGAAGTAAACACTAATACAGAAAATAAGCAAAATGTTGAAGAAGCTAAGCAAGAAGGAAAGAAATTTAAAGCTGATGAAGTTACTATTTACATACGTATGATGGAAATGCAAGATAAATGGTTTAGAGAAAATATTATAAAGCCTTTTGAAAAAGAATATGGGGTAAAAGTAAATGTAAGAACTTTTGAAAAGGAGATAGATTTACAAAACATTTTAGAGCTTGACAAAGACAAAAATACTATTGCCCTTGTAAAAACTCCACATACTCAACTCATTCCATTAGCTAAAAAAGGTCTTGTTATGGATTTAGAACAGGCAGTAGGTGATAGATATAAGGAAGATATAAAGGAATATACTGAAGCCTCAATGGATATGGCTACTATAGATGGAAAGGTATATTATATTCCTAGAAAACTTGAAACAAATACACTTCTTTTCTTAAAGTCAAAGGTTAAGGATGCAGTTGAGAATTGGCAAAAATTCGAAGCTGATATAAATAACATGTTTAAAAAATACAATGGTATAGGGCTTCCAAAGGGTTATACTTTAGAGGCTGATCCAAATGAGTGGGACTGGTATGACTTAGCTGTTGTTGGTTATTATTGGGCAAATACTGAGTACAACGGTAAAAAAGAACCAAGAATAGCCCATAGAGGTAAAAAATACGGTGGAACAATAGTTGAAATGTTAACTAAGATTTATCAAGCTAGTGGTACACAAGAAGATGCTATAGCAATAAATACTACTCCTGTAAAGGATATGTTTGAATGGGAAGTATTATTTAAAGAAGAAGGAATTTATAACCCAGGTATGTGGGAAGAAGGCTGGTCTGGCGGTGGTATATGGAACGCCATGGCAGCAGGTAAGGTATATCTTGCCTTCATGCACCAAATCGATGCTTTCTTTATACATGGTGGTTCTAATCCAAACATGACTGGATATTTAGTTGAGCCAGATGATATGGGAGTTGCAATAATGCCTAAAGGAGTATCATTAGAATTAAATGAAAATGGTGAGCCAGTAAGACAAGGAAGTCATGCTTCACAATTAGCTGGTTGGTGGTGGGGAATTCCAACATCAACTCCTGATCCAGAACTTTCTTATGAACTTGCTAGATGGATAACAAATGCTGAAAATCATGCTAAAGAATCACAAACATTTGGTATGATGCCAATAAGAAAAGACATAGTTGAAAATTTAAATGGAACTTTTAAGGAAGATTGGATGCAAGAAGTATTTGATGTAGCAAATAGACAAATAAAAGCTGGAGTAAAACCTCTTCCACAAATAACACAATGGCCAGAAGTTGGACAGTTATATCTTGATGCATGGTACGATATAGTTGTTGATGGAAATAACAAGGATATCCAAAAAGTACTTGATGAAAAGTATGCTCCAAAGGCTAGAGAGATTGTAAAATAAAAAATAGTGGGAGGGTGTAAACCCCTCCTCTTTTTATGTTGCAAGGTGCTTGATACTAGGCACTGGGCCCAAGGTAATAAGTGATAATGAATAAGTAATATTTAATTAAGAATTTAGAATTAAAAATTAAGAATTAAACTCTTTTGCAATTAGCCATGAGCCATAAGCCATCAGCTATTAGCTAAGTTTCTAAATCTTTTCCAAGAACCAGGAACTAAGAACCTTGAAACTAGCACCTCGTACCTTATATAAAAAAATCAAATTCAATTTCAAAAATTATCTATAAAAGATTAATATGTTAATTTGTAGAACCAAACTTACAAAAAGATTGGAGGGTAGTTAATGAATACAGCCCTAAAGAAAGAAGATAAATGGAATAAATTTAAAGAAGGTTTAAAGAAAAATTCCTTCTTAATATGGACACTACTTCCAGGGTTTTTATATATCATAGCTTTCTTCGTGATAGTTGCATTTTTCTTGCTTAAACTTTCCCTAACTTCATATAATGGTGGGATGACCCAAGAAAGTTTGACTATAGCTAATTATTTAAAACTTATTGAAAGTGAAGAGTTTAGAACTGCCTTTGTTAGAACATTTATATTTGTCCTTATAACTACTCCATTACAATTAGTTACTGGACTTATAGGTGCTATATTGATAAATAAGAAATTTAAATTTAGAGGAGTGGTTAGAAGTATTCTTTTACTTCCCCTTGCAATACCGACTATAGTAACAACTGCTACTTTACTCCTTTTATTTTCAAAGGGAGGACATATTACAAGTCTTCTTATGGGAGAATATCCATGGTTTCCTAAAATAACTCAGCATGAAATATCCTTTTTAAATAAAGAAAGTTTAGCATTAGGAATTTCTATTTTAGGTAAGGTTTGGAGAGATACCCCTATTTCAATGTTAATCCTTTTAGCAGGATTACAATCTATAAGCGAAGAACAATACGAAGCTGCTAAAACCATGGGTTCTACTACTATTCAAAACTTCTTTTATATAACACTGCCTTTATTAGTACCATCTATTTCATCGGTTTTAGTACTAAGGTCTATAGAAGCTTGGAAAGAGTTTATTTTCCCATATATATTAGCTCCTTCCTATCCTGTACTTGGAGTACTTATCGAAAAATATTACGTTCAAATGTTTGACCCCGGTACTGCTTCTGCTATAGGAGTTATTTTGATAATCGTTATTCTAATAGGTACGACAGTATTAAATTGGATTTTAAAGAAGATGCAGTCTTATTTAGTTAAGATTTAAGGAGGGGGAAAATGGAAAGAAGATGGAATTTACAAAAAATCATATGGTTTGCAATGATTATACTATCCATATTTATTGTAGTTTTTCCAATATATATAATGTTTAAATATTCTATAAGTGATAGAAGCAGCTGGATTACTGGTGGAAGATATCCCGTCCCATGGTGGCCATTTAAGCCTACTTTTGAAATGTATAAATATTATTTATCAGATACAAGATTCTGGGGCAATGGATTTTTAAGTATTAAAATAGCTTTACTAACAGTTGCATTATCAATGTTCTTTGGAGCTCCAGCAGCATATTCTTTAGCTAGATACAAGTTTAATGGAAAGGCGGTATTATTGTTTTTGATTTTGTCTATAAGATTAATTCCAGATATATCTTCAGTAATTCCTGTAGCTACTGTTTTTAACTTTGACTTTTTATACAATTTACCTGTTACTTTAAAGGTTGCATTAGCCCATACACTCCTTGGATTACCTTACGTTATATACATAGCTCAAGGAGTATTTGAAACGATACCCGTTGATTTAGAAGAGCAAGCCCATATAATGGGTGCTGGAAAATTATACACCTTTATTAGAATAATACTTCCTGTTGCTCTTCCAGGATTGGCAGCAGGGGCTATATACGTATTCTTGCTTTCATGGAATGAATTTGTATTTTCATATTTCATAACTGCTACTTCTTCAGTTGATGTATTGCCGTTACCTGTATATTTGAAGAGTTTATTTGGAGCATTTACACCTAATCCTGTTTCTATAGCAACACTTTCACTTTTAGTTTCACTTCCTGTTATAGTATTTACATTTATTATTCAAAAATACATGGTAGCTGGGACTACTGCAGGTGCTGTAAAATAGTTAGAAGGAGGTTTATTTATGGCAGGTTTGACCTTAAAAAATATTCAAAAGATATACCCAAATGGATATCATGCCGTTAAGGATTTGAATATAGATATTAAAGATGGTGAATTTGTTTCACTAGTTGGACCATCTGGTTGTGGTAAAACTACGACCCTTAGAATGATAGCAGGTCTTGAAAGTATTTCTGGTGGAGAACTTTGGATAGGTGATAAACTTGCAAATAATGTTGCTCCTAAGGATAGAGGAATAGCAATGGTATTCCAAAGCTATGCATTATTTCCCCATATGACCGTTGCAGCTAATATAGGATTTGGTCTTAAAATAAAAAAGGTTGACAAAAAAATTATAAATGAAAAAATTGAATGGGCATTAGATTTACTTGATTTAAATGGTTTAGGAGATAGAAAGCCTTCTCAGCTTTCAGGAGGACAAAGACAAAGGGTTGCATTGGGAAGGGCCCTAGTTTTAGACCCAGAAGTTCTTTTGCTAGATGAGCCATTGAGTAATCTTGATGCAAAGCTCAGAATAAAGATGAGAACTGAGCTAAAGAGAATACATAAGCAACTAAAATCTACTATAATATACGTAACCCACGATCAAGCAGAGGCAATGACATTAAGTGATAGAATAGTTGTAATGAAAAAGGGTGAACTAATGCAAATAGGTTCTCCTTCAGAGGTTTATAATAAACCAGCTAATAAATTTGTTGCAGGATTTATTGGAAGTCCTCCTATGAATTTTATTGAAGGAGAGTTAATTAAAGATGGAGAAAATTATATTTTCAAGTATAATGGTAATGTATATAAATTACCTAGCTATTTAAAAGATGTTATAAAGGAAAAAATTAAAGGCAAAGAAGTAGTATTAGGAGTAAGACCTGAAGATTTTGAAATAAGTCTTCAGCCTATTGAAAATGCAATAGAAGGAATGTCTATAGTTACAGAAACATTGGGTTCCGATGATTATGTTGCTGTTGAAGTAAATAAGAAACTTCTCAGTGTAAGAATTGAGCCAGACAGTAATTTTCCATTAGATAGAAAGGTCTATTTAACTCCTAAGGAAGAAAAGTTTCACATTTTTAATAAATAATTAAAGGTTTACAGTATAAGAGGTATGGCTTATGAGGGATAATAAAGTTTCAATAAGGGAAGTTGCAAAGGAAGCAAATGTATCGATTTCAACAGTTTCAAGGGTATTGCGTAATTACAAAAACGTTCCCCCTGAAACGAGGGAAAGAGTTATGGGAGCTGTAAAAAAACTAAATTATGTTCCAAATATAGCAGCTCAAAGTTTGACCCAAGGTTCTATGAGAAATATTGGGATAGTATTTACACGTTCAACTGAAAATGCCTTTTCTAACCCCTTTTTTGCCGATGTTTTAAGGGGTATAGGTAGTGTGGCTGAAAAATATGATTATTATTTACAGTTAATCTCTTTTAGTGATATAAATATGGAAAAGGAAGAAACGATCAAACTTTTAAAAAGTGGGCGTGTAGATGGTGTTATTTTACTTAGTTCTCGTGTATACGATTCCCTTATTTATGAATTGCTTTCCCAAGATTTAAAGTTTGTTTTGAGTGGAAGGGTGTTAGAGCATAATCTTTTAGGTGAAAAAATGTATTATGTAAATACCGATAATATTGGAGATAGTTATAAAGCAGTTTGTCATTTAATAAAAATGGGGCATAAAAAGATAGCCATACTAAACGCACCTATGGATTACGTTGTAAGTAAAGATAGATATGATGGATTTAGACAGGCCTTGATGTGGGGCGGAATAGAACACGAGCCTGATTTAGAAATAAATGGAGGTTATACCTTAGAAGATGCTAAAAAAGCTGTAAAGGAAAAATTGATGAAAAGAAGGGATATAACTGCTATTTTTGCTACAGACGATATGAAGGCTGTAGCTACTGTTCAAGCTGCTAAAGAATTGGGCCTTAGAGTTCCCGAGGATATTGCAGTAATAGGGTACAATGATTTCAGGGAAGCTACCATAGTAGAGCCTAATCTCACAACGATAAGGGTACCAATATATGACTTAGGAAAAGAATCTGCCAATATGCTTGTAAAGCTTCTAAAGGGAGAAGAAATAAAAGAAAGAAAAAAAATTCTTCCAACTGAATTTATTATAAGGGAGTCATGTGGTTTTAAAATGAGGGGAGGAAAATATGTCCTCTAAAAAATTTTAAGATCTCATAAAAACGTTTTCGCGCATAGTACAATTAAATACCCATTAAGACAATTATATTATTTCCATACTTAACTAAACTTTTAAACTGTCAGAATTATAGGAGGGTACAAAATGGGTGAAAAAATAAATGCACATATTATATCCCATACCCATTGGGATAGAGAATGGTATCTCAACAGTAAATATACAAATGAATGGTTAATAGATTTCTTTGAAAACTTATTTAACATGTTAGAAAAAGAAAAGGAATATGTATTTGTATTAGATGGTCAAATTTCTATGATAGACGATTACTTTGAAGAGCTTGATAAAAAAGGAAAATCAGTTTCTGCTTATAGAGAAAAGCTTAAGAAATATGTTAAAGAAGGAAGGATTTTGGTAGGACCATATTACTTGCAGCCCGACTGGCAAATTGTAAGTGATGAATCATTAGTACGAAATATGCTTATTGGAATTAAGATAGCAGAGGAATTTGGAAAAACTATGGAAGTAGGCTGGCTTTTAGATAATTTTGGGCAGATTTCTCAAACAGCCCAAATACATAAAGGTTTTGGAATGAAGGGTCTTTATGTATGGAGAGGAGTTGAAATGGACCCTGAAGATGTTCATTCGGAATTTATATGGGAATCTCCCGATGGAAGTCAAATTTTGTCTGTATACTTATTAGATAGTTATAGAAATGTAATGAGACTTGCTGATTATGAAGATATAATGAGAAAAAGACTTTATGATGAAGTTGAAAAACTTAAGGATTTTGCAACTACTCCCAACATATTGCTTATGAATGGATATGACCAAGAAATTATACCTGACGACATATTTCCATATATAAGGGATGGAAAAATGGATAGTGAAAAAATAAAAGTATTTCAAAGCAATCCAGAAAAATATATTGAAGAAATCAAAAAAAATAAACCAAAGCTTAAATTGCTAAAGGGGCCACTATATAGCGGTAGATTTATAGCTGTTTTTCCAGGGATATTATCTTCTAGAATGTATCTTAAGTTAGAAAATGATAGATGTCAAAAATTAATAGAGAAATATGCCGAGCCTCTATCTACCCTTTGTTGGACATTAGGTGGAGAATACGAAGGAAGCAATTTAGAGCAGTCATGGAAAATGCTATTAAAGAATCATCCCCATGACAGCATTTGTGGCGTAAGCATAGATGATGTACATACAGACATGGAAGAAAGATATAGGACCTTTAAATTTATGACCCAAAATCAAATAAAGGCAAAACTTAAGGATATAGTTAGTCTTATTGATACATCAAAGATTAATGAAGAAGGATTTATTGTATTTAATCCTAGCCATTACTATAGAAGTGAGGTTATATCAATAGATGGAAAAGGTAGATTTATAAAGGATATTCCGCCTCTTGGATATAAAGTAATTTATGATGAAAATGATATAAAAACTAAGGATCTAAAGGTTAGTGAAAGCACAATAGAAAATCAACATATTGTTGTTGAAATAAACAATGATGGTTCTTTCAACCTTACCCATAAGTTATCTGGTAAAAAATATGAAAACCTTGGAGTTTTTGAAGATATGGGAGATGCAGGTGACGAATACAACTATTCTTATCCAGATATAGATAAGGTAATTACAAGTAGAGGTAAAGAAGCCAATATAGATTTTATTGAAAAAAGTGATGTGAGGGTGACTGCAAGGGTAGAAACAGTCCTTGAAATTCCAGAATCTTTAACTGAAGACAGAAAGGAAAGAAGTAAAAAAACTATTATGCTTCCAATTGTAAACTACATTACTGTAGATGTAGATTCAGAAGTAGTCAAATGTAGGACCATTGTAAAAAATACTGCAAAGGATCATAGATTAAGGGTTCTTTTTCCAACAAATATTAAAACAGATGTTTCCTTCAGTGGAAGTGCCTTTGATGTAGTTAAAAGGCCTATTGATATTGAAGAATATGATGAATCAAGTATACCTGAAAATGTAAAGAAAGTCATCATAGGTGCTAGAGAAGCAAGGCCAAATACTATTTTTCCACAAAGAGAATTTGTTGACTTAAATGATGGAAAGAAGGGCTTAGCAATATTAAACAAGGGACTACCTGAATATCAGATTTTACCTGAAGGGAATACTATTGCCCTTACGCTTTTTAGAAGTGTAGGATGGATAGCAACTGAAATAAATACGAGGATAGGAGATGCAGGACCTAAGATATTTACACCCGATGCACAATCTTTACGTCAAATGGAATTTCATTATGGCATTTATGCTCATGAAGGAGATGTTGAAAAAGGAAAAGTGGCAAGAAAAGCCGATATTTTTAATTCTGATTTACTTATCGTTAAAACGGATAAGCATGATGGAGTTTTACCAGATAGAAAAGGTTTTATACATGTAAAGGATGAAATAAACTCTTTAAAGGTCACTGCTGTAAAGAGATCAGAGGATGGAAAGTCAGTAATTATTAGGCTTTATAATTCTTCTGAAAGACTTGTAAAGGGTGAAATAATTTGTGATTTTGATATAGATTTTGCCTATTATACAAATTTAAAGGAAGAAATAATGAAGAAAATAGATGTTATTTCTAATAACAAGATTGAGATAGATGTAAAACCAAAGGAAATAATAACTATTCGTTTAGATATTTCAAGACAAAATCTAGAAAGAGATAGATATTGCACAGTTGACATTATAGATGATAAAGCTTATGAAGATTTAAGTAAATATGAGTCAGTAAATTTAATTACTGAAGAAGACATTAAAAATGAAGAAAAAAGATTTTTAGAAATGAAAGATGAAATAGATAATCCTATGATGAGAAGAACTGTATTAGAAGGAAAATTGTCAATAATGCTTACAGAAAAGAAATTTATAGAAAATGAGATTAGAGATTTAGGTTATAAATTAAACGATGCTAGAGTTTTGAGAAGGGTATATGATTACATAAAGCATTATAAAAACAATGGGAATTAGGGGGAAAGAATGTGAGGATAGTTATAGCACCAGACTCCTTCAAAGGAAGTCTTAGTGCAAAGGAAGTTGCAGATAATATTGAAATAGGTATAAGAAAGGTTTATTCAGATATTGATATTCTAAAGGTTCCTATGGCTGATGGTGGAGAAGGAACGGTAGAATCTTTAGTAGATGCAACAGGTGGAGAAATAATTAGACTTGAGGTTACAGGTCCCTTAGGAGAAAAGGTGGAATCCTTTTATGGAATAATGGGAGATAAAAAGACTGCCGTAATAGAAATGGCAGCAGCTTCAGGCCTTCCTTTAGTTCCAAATGATAAAAGAAATCCTATGATAACAACTACCTATGGAACAGGAGAGCTTATAAAATCGGCCCTTGATAGAGGGTGTAGAGATTTTATTATAGGTATTGGCGGAAGTGCTACAAATGACGGTGGATCAGGGATGCTTGAGGCCCTAGGTGTGAAGTTTCTTGATAAAAATGGAAAAAAGTTGCCTTGGGGTGGAGGAGCACTGATAAACTTAGACAAAATAGATATGAGCAGTTTAGATGAAAGACTTAAAAGTTCAAGGTTTGTTGTAGCCTGTGATGTAGATAATCCTTTGTGTGGTACTAATGGTGCATCCTATATATATGGTCCTCAAAAAGGGGCAACAGTCGAAATGGTTCAAAAACTCGATAGGGCCCTTAATCACTATGGAAATATGATTAAAAAATATTTAGGAAAGGATGTAATGGATATAAAGGGTGCAGGAGCTGCTGGAGGACTTGGTGCAGGATTTATGGCCTTTTTAAATGCTCAGCTAAAACCAGGAGTAGATATAGTAATTGAAAAAACTAGATTAAAGGAAATAGTTAAGGACGCTGATTTAGTAATAACAGGAGAAGGTAAGATGGACAGTCAGACTATATATGGTAAAACGCCCTTTGGAGTGGCAAAGGTAGCTAAAGGCTTTGGTATTCCTGTTATTGCAATAGCAGGGTGTATTTCTGATGATGCCCATATAAATCATGAACAGGGAATAGATGCGATGTTTTCAATTGTAAATTATCCCATTGAATTACAGGATGCATTAAATAAAGAAAAGGCAGCAGTATTTATTCAAAAAAATAGTGAAGAGATATTTAGACTAATTAAGCTGGCACAAAGGAGGATTTAAAATGGTAGTAGTAAAGATTACAGGGGACATGAAAAATAGGATATTAGAAAAATTAAACTTTTTATATGGCCCAGAAAAATCTCAAAACATATATGAAGAAATAGTAAAGATTGTAAATGAATTTTCTAAAAAAATTAATTTAAAAGAAAATACAAAAAAGTGGGTAGATGAAAACAATATCTATTTAATAACCTATGGAGACAACATTAAAGAAGAGGGTAAAAAACCATTAAATGCATTAAATGAATTTCTAAGGAATAATTTAAAGGGAATAATATCTGATGTTCATATACTTCCCTTTTATCCGTATTCTTCTGATGATGGGTTTTCAGTTATAGATTATTGTAAAGTTAATCCTGAATTTGGAGATTGGGAAGATATAGAAAAAATGTCTAATGATTTTGATTTGATGTTTGATGCAGTTATCAATCATATATCATCTAAAAGTGAATGGTTTCAAGGATATTTAAAGGGTGAAAAGGAATATGAAGACTTCTTTATAGAGGAAGAATATTGTGAAGAACTTAAAAAGGTAACTAGACCAAGGGCACTGCCCCTTCTCACAGAAGTTGAAACTATGGGTGGGACAAAAAAGGTTTGGACGACCTTTAGTGCTGACCAAATAGATTTAAATTTTAAAAACGAAAAGGTACTGTTAAAAATTATTGAAGTATTATTATTCTACGTTTCAAAGGGAGCTAAAACTATAAGACTTGATGCAATAGGTTATCTTTGGAAAGAGATTGGTACTACTTGCATCCATTTAGAACAAACCCATAAGGTTATTCAGCTTTTTAGAGATATATTAGATATTGTTGTACCAAATACTATACTGATTACAGAAACAAATGTTCCTCATAAGGACAACGTAAGTTATTTTGGTAATGGATATAATGAGGCCCAAATGGTATATCAATTTCCTTTGCCACCACTTGTGTTAAATGCTTATCAAACAGGAAATGCTAAATGTCTTTCAAAGTGGGCAGATTCTTTAGAACAAATATCTGAAAAAACAACGTTTTTTAATTTTTTAGCATCCCATGATGGAATAGGTGTCATGCCTGCTAAAGGAATACTTAGTGAAGAAGAGATAGAAGAGATGGTTGAAAGAGCAAAGGAATATGGAGGATATGTTTCATACAAAGATAATGGAGACGGTACGAAAAGTCCCTATGAGTTAAATATAAATTATTTTGATGCTTTATCCCATCCTGATGACAATGAAGAAATAAAAATAAAGAGATTTATAGGCTCCCAAGGAATGCTTCTTTCTTTAATGGGAGTACCTGCAATATACATACACAGTTTATTAGGTTCCAGAAATTATAAGAAAGGTGTAAAGGAAAGCGGTATTTTTAGGAGAATAAATAGAGAAAAGCTTTATAGAGAAAATATTGAAAAAGAGCTTGCAGATGAAAATTCATTGAGAAATAAGATTTTTAATAAATATTGTGACATAATTAAAATACGTAAAAAGGAAAAAGCATTCCACCCAAATGGAGGACAAAAAGTTATATTTACAAATGATTCGGTATTTTCATTTATAAGAAGTTCTATAGATAATGAGGAAAAAATACTTGTATTGTCTAATGTATCAAAGGATGAGCAAAAAGTAAGTATAAATATAGTAGAAAATGGATTAGAAAATGTTTTAGAACTAAAGGATTTAATTACTAATAAAAGATTTGAAGTTACAGATGGTGTATTAGAATTGACTCTTAATCCATACGAATTCCTATGGTTAAAATAGAGGAGACAGAAGGATAGTTCTTCTGTCCCTTTTTCTTTTTTTGTATATATTTAACAATTTATTAATCTGTACCATAATATAGATATGAAACTAAATCTCAATCTAAATTTCAGAGACTTGACCCTAATCCGGTTAGCGATAAGCGATTAGCCAGTAACCACAGGGACGGTTCTTGCAGTAACCACAGGGACGGTTCTTGTGGTTGCATAAAAACTGTAAAAGTGGTAAGCTAAATAATGGGTGATAAAACATGCCAAGAACAGCAAGGAAGAAAAGCAAAAATAGTGTTACGTGGAGTAAACAGACAAACAATATTTGAAGACAACGAAGATGCTGAGAAATTTTTACAGACCCTTAAAGATTATAAAGATAAAAGCGGATATAAGATTTATGCATATTGCTTAATGGGAAACCATATTCATCTGCTGATTAAAGAAGAAAAAGAAGAATTAGGCATAATAATGAGACGTATAGGAGCAAGCTATGTATATTGGTATAATTGGAAATACAATCGAAGCGGGCATTTGTTTCAAGATAGATATAAAAGTGAAGTAGTAGAAGATGAAAAATATTTATTAAATGTAATAAGATATATACATCAAAATCCATTAAAGGCTAATATAGTGAA